>JGI20214J14112_1000061_pt1 | contig 13787 bp, 15 predicted proteins | sample WetSurMetagenome_FD_14112 | JGI IMG/M metagenome (IMG submission 14112)
GCTTCAAAATCGTTAAGCAATGTTTGTGCAGCCACGAAAGCATCCATTGGAGACTCGTATGGGCTAAAGTAGGAATGTACTTCTCCTGGACCGCCTCCTGCAGTGAACATGTAGTAGAGATGGTCGCTTGTTTGGAAGTCACGCCACAACCTCAGAAACTCTTTGTCGTCTGCTTCTTTAATCAAAGGCTCCAACCTGCGTAGAGTAGTGAAGTATGCCCACTGCATAACGTTGCCCAACCACCCTGACTGGTCACGTTTGATATCTGCCCACGAAACTGTACCTTCGGCTTCTGGAACATCAATCTCTCCTACTGAAGCATGTTTATCCACCACCTCGGATGGAGTAGCCATTTGCAAATGTTCAAACTTTAGAATCTCATCTGGAAGGTGTTGCAGGAAGCTGTGGATTCCTGTTTCAGGCCAATGATGCTCACCAAAAGTTTCATAGTCTGGGAAGATGTTAATGCATTCACCCTTGGCGTCGGCAAGCCACCGAGCATATTTATCTGCAGTTAGCGGCCATTCTGGCCACCATCGTGCTGAAAACCTGAACCCTATGTCATCAGTCAACTTGTAATTCCTTAGGAGCACCCGGATTTTCTTAGTGCCTTTTGGTGTGTAGATGTAGTTTGGGGATTTTTCACCAAGAATCTTTTCCACACCCTCAGTGTAGATGCCCTTATAACCGATGTTTTCAACGGTTTTTGCGATGGTGTTGTTGTAGAGTAACTCGGTGTTTTCGAATACTTGAGGCGTGTAGCCTATGAGGTCTTTAATGGTTTGTTTGTGCATTGCAACTTGTTCGATGAATTCTTCTTTTTCTGGGTAGAGGCTGGAGATAGAGTGATAGTAGGTTTGGTCAAGAAACTCCACGCGCCCCGAGGCAGCCATTTGACGAAAGCTCTCCAGCAGATCTTTCTCGAACATATCGCATTGCTCAAGGAAAACGCCTGAAACACTAAAAGAGAACTTGGCTTGTTTGCGGCTATGCTTGTGTCGGTCTACTACGTCGAGGATTATCTGGTTTGAAGGGTAGTAGCATTTGCGTGCGGCTCGCCTAAAAATTTCCGAGTCAACTTCGTTGTCAAAGTAGTAGTTGAAAAGCTCGTTTTTGGGTAGACGCCTAAATACTTTGCCTTCCCAAAACAGATTTCTCCTTAGTCTGTGTGGCTGGTGGACTTCAAACACGAACACAACATCAGTCATGACTCATAAGCCTCTAACAAACCATATCAGACCTTACAGGTATTTCTAACTTATCTTTGGGCTTTCTCTAAGATCTGCATTTTAATGATTTTAGTCAAAGGAAAAAAGCCAGGTCTGATCAGTATCTACCTATCTTTGCAAGTCAGATTATGGAAAAATTTTATATAAAAAGCCGTTGACTACCAAGGTATGACACCCAATAAAAACAGTAGGGTACCATCCAAGCGCAAATCCAACAGGATCCTGTTTCTTGCAATAGGCATTATTGCTATAATTCTAATCGGCGTTGGGGCATACATTATGTTCGGGCAATCAGCAAACCAACCAGCTAACCCGACACCAACTCCTACATCTACTCCAGCACCGACTTCGTCAACATCGCCTTCGGCTACACCTACCGATCCCCATTATGTCAACCCGACAAAAGTTCTGCTTCAAACCAGCGCTGGAAATATAACTCTCGAGTTGAGAACTGATAAACCGATCACCACAGCAAATTTCATCAATATCGTTAATCACGGATGGTACGATGGTACAACCTTTCATCGAGTCATCGCGGGCTTCATGATTCAAGGCGGCCAAATTAGCCAGTCCATTTCAGCCATCGCAGACGAGATAGGTAGCGATAACCACAACACTGCGTACACGATAACCATGGCGAAAACTAGCCAACCTAATTCTGCAACTAGCGAATTCTTCATAAACGCCGTTGATAACAGCAAAATCACGTACCAAGACGGCTCTACCTTCGATGGAACCTATTCGGTCTTTGGAAGAGTGGTAGCAGGACAAAGTGTCGTCGATTCAATATCTAACGCCCAAGTTTCAGCCGATCCATATAGCCATGAAATGAGCGTGCCAGTACATCCAGTCAGCATCATAAAAGCCACAATAATATCTTGAGCGATCTCTTTAAAATCAACTTTTTATTTTTCTTTTTAAAAAAAACTTTAAATCGCCATATTAACAAGAATTTTTGCAATAGGCATAATAGATATAATTCTAATTGGTATTTGGTCATAATTTATGTCAGGACAATCATCAAATCAACCCGAAACTAAAGTTCTACTTCACACAAGCATGGGCGATATAACAATTGCTCTTCGCAATGATATGCCGATAACCACTGGAAACTTCAAAAACCTCGTGCAAAAGGGAACTTACAACGGCACAATCTTCCACCGTGTAATCCCTGGCTTCATGATTCAAGGCGGAGATCCAACAGGGACCGGATATGGAGACCCATCAATACCTGAAATCCGAGACGAATTCACAAAAACCAACCGCAACGACAGAGGCACCATATCAATGGCAAACGCGGGTCCAAACACAGGAAGCAGCCAATTCTTCATCAATCAGGTGAACAACAACTTTTTAGATAGCAAGCACCCTGCCTTTGGAAAAGTCATCGCCGGAATGGATGTGGTCGACAAAATCGCCAAAGTACCAAGAAACCAATGTGACAAACCATTAACAAATGTAACAATAGTTAGCGCGTCAATCTTGCCTTAAATAAAAATAGAATTTTAGAAATTTACTACTTTTTCTTTTCTTCTGCAGGTTTAGGCTTAGAACCGATTTCTACGACTTGGATGCTGATTTGATATTTTTTACCAGCGGCAACCATTTTGCCTGTTCCATAGTACCCTCTGCTCCCTGTTTTGAAATCTTTTTTGTCAAGTATGAAATTTTGTTTTTCCCCACATAGCTGGATAGTTGACATGTTTACATCGTTACTCATTTCAGGTCTCACCTATTCTTTACTTTCTTATCATTGTTCTGTTGCTTTTCACCTTTTCGCTCTGAGTTCTGAGCATTTTCGTTTTTAGGTTTTTTATTAAATTCAAATCTATCAATGGCGTTGAACTATTTTTTGTTAAGCAGTTTTCAGTAAAGTTTTTAAATGTTATATTGACTATTATGAGTTAATACTGTGAACCCTTATGCCAAAACTCCCAAAAAACGAAAAAATCATCGGATACGCCCTATTGATTTTAGGGGTCATTCTGTTGCTTTTCTCAATCGTCGAAATGATTACAGTCTATTACGGTTACGCTCCTCCACCAAAACTCTTCAACCTCAAAGACATTTCCCTGCCTGGAGATAACGGATCGAATATATCTTTAATTCAAGGCACCCAAGCTAGCCAGTTGCCTAACCTGTTCTTCTGGTTTTTACTTATGGGGTTTGTCTTGCTTGCAGGAGGAAAAATCGCCTCATTGGGCGTTAGCATGATCAAAGATATTAAAGTCGAAATAAGCGAGCCAATGACAACGCCTGCCAATGTACAAAGCGCCCAATAAACAAACGTGACTGCCCATGGATTCTTCAGCAACCGAATACATCAAAATTCTTTTAGATGTTTTGGTAGCTGCAATAATAACCGTGGTCTTATTCTTTATTGTTCGACGGTCAAGGAAGGAACAGACGTTCGTTGGGTACACGGCGCGGTCAGTTGAGGAAAAGTACATAGGATATGTTTTGCTTGCAACAGGCTTAATTGTTATAGTTGTTTCAATCTTCGAGCTAATTGTTCTCTTAGAGGGCAATTATTACTCGCCTATACCGTTTGGCTTAACTGACCTCCAAATGACCACAGGCAACCAAACTACAGCTGTTGCCTCAGGACAACTTTTAGGGCTAGGTTTCGGCATATCTTTTTGGTTGCTAGTCTTCGGGGGCGGCGGAAGAAAATTGGTATCTCTTGGTTTGGATATGCTTAGGGGCAGAAAAATAAAGGTCCGACAAACTATTAAAACCTGATAATTGAAATAAGAAAATGGTGCGGTCGCCGGGATTTGAACCCGGGATCATTAGCTTGGAAGGCTAAAGTCCTAAACCAGACTAGACGACAACCGCTCATGTTTTGCTGTTTAAGGCTGTTTTTGGGCTCATTTAGGTCATGGGCTTTGTTGTTTTGGCTTTGACCTGTTTGACCACTTGTTGCCTTTTCAGTATCCAATGAAATATTGTGTGATTTTAATAAATCTTTCAGAGACCCCAAGTTTTCTCTCTTGCAGTAGGCAAACTGTGGCTTGTGGGATACTGCATCATTGTGGGAATAATGGCGAACTCTTGCATACCTGATGGTGCCTTCTCTATTTAGAAATAATTGTGTTAATCCTTCCTCTTACATTGAGAGCAAACTAACTTTAAGCATTTAATCTTCATCTTGACCAATCCTTAAGTTTGGAGCCCAGACTGGTCAGCTTTGGATATAAAAACCATTAAAGAACAATTCTGGTGTGTAATGGCAATTTAAGTAAATTATATAACAAATCAGAGTACACTCTGATCTATGGCTGGTTTGGGTAATTATGTCATATTATTATTAGTTGTAATGTTAGTTATCCCTACTCTGTTATTGGTTGAACCTACTGAAGCTCAGACTGAGCAAGTTACCACTTTTTGCGTTATATTTGTAGATGATATTGTTGAAGGTCAACCTGTAACTGTGACAATCCAAATGTCTCCTGCTACACCCACTGGTGAAGGTTATAGAGTATGGATGTGGGTAACTCCTCCAAATCCTGAAGATTTTAGTGCTAATGAGCCTTGGCTTAAAAACTTATTAACAGACTCAAATGGTAAAGCAACAGCAACCTTTAAGGTACTTGCTTATAGTGGCAAATGGTATGTAGATGTCTCTTTTGAAAGCAATAGTTTTGCTAATCATACAATATTGTATCTAGCAGGTCATTGGCAAAAAGAATTCACTGTTAATCCAGTTAAAACCCCAACACCTACTATCACAGCTTTTCCAACTCCAGCTTCTACACCCACTCCCGCAGTCCCCGAGTTTCCCATAACAGCCTCAATGATTGCAGTTCTAGTTGTTGTGAGTTTATTGCTGATAGTAGGTAAGAAAAAACTAACAGTTGAGCATATACTCTAAAGTATGCTTATCAGCTTAGACAGGTTTCAGTTATACATCTCATAAACAAAAGAAATAGCCTGAGGACATAAAGCATGGTTATGGTTTAGCGATTCTTTTTTTCGCCCCTTTTCTTATAGGGACAAAAAAGCTGTCCAAAGAAGTTATTATAGAAACTTAGAGCTTGTGGGTTCCATCCACACTACATTTGAAGTATTCTGTCTTAGACATACTTGAGACCTTGGTTTTGGTCAATATGAAATTTGGACACAGTTCTCATAAGCTAAGGTTTATGGTCATTCAGGGTCAACAAGGCTCAGAGGATACCCCAGTGTTAAATGACTTTTCATTTGGGAAATAAAGACATTTTTTAAAAAAATCTTAAGGGAAGCCTGTTATTAGGTCATACAAGTAGGCGTCCCATTCGGTTGATTCTTTATTAAGAATCTCCAAGACTTCTTTTAGAACCCTGTGATGTTTCTTCTCATCTTCCAGTATGTTAAGAATAAGTTGTTTAATCTTCTTGTCCTTTACAACTTCACTAATGTCTTTTGTTTGCTTTAGCATTTGGGCTTCTTCTTTGATGTGCATTTCAAGTTCTTTTTGTCCAATATCTTTGCTTTCGGTGCCAATTAGTGCACTTGAGTTTAGGTCTATGAGCATTTGATAAGTATCTGAGTGTTTCTTGGTGTCTAGAATTAGGCTGTGTATGAACAGTCTTATGATTGGGTTTTTTGCTGTTTCATACAAAGGTGTTAGTTTTTTAGCGGTTTGGTCTTCAAATTCTTTTTGTTTCTTGATTTTTAAGAGCTCGTCTTCCTCTAATATTTTCCAGGACAAAGAGATTCCTCATGAATGTTCAAGAACAAATTCCTATTTAACTTTTTTAATAACCTCAATGTCTAACTTGGGCAACAAGATTGTTAAGCAGGTATTTGTTGTCTTTTTTTCGCTCTGAGGGTTTTACTCTAAGTACCTTATTATGGTACTTTTTTTATTTTTGGCATCGCTATCTGGATATCTTATCCTTAACTAAATGTTACAAAGCGGTTTATAATGTGCAAATGGGGTGAAGTAATGCTTGCACCCTAAAAGGAGAAAAGTGAAGGTGGGATTGGATGCAAGCATCACACCATTTTTTCACTAAACAATAACCAAGCACTTTCTTCACTTAACATTTTTTGAGAAGACAACTTCACTGTTTTGCAAAGAAGAAAGGGAAAAAGTTAGAGAAAAATTTTCTTTAGTTGCCTTATATATAAATTAGATTTTGCGCCTCAATCTTGCTCTTGGAAGCTCGTTAGTGGCTTGAGTTAAACAAGGGACTAGAGATTATCATGTCTGCTGTTGCTCTATTGCAGGCAGTTGGAATATTATACAAGACTGCCAATCTAAGAACTGCTTTAACATCGACGTCGTGAGGCTGAGACTCCAATGGGTCCCAGAAGAATATCAGTATGTCTAGTTTCTCATTGGCAATCATAGCTCCCAACTCCATGTCTCCACCAAAGGGTCCGCTCTTTAACAAGTTTATCTTCAAATTGGTATTCTCAATTATCTTTTTGCCTGTTGTTCCTGTTGCGTAAAGGCAATTGTGGGATAGTGTTCCTTTGTTGAAATCGCACCACTCAACCATATCCTTTTTCTTGTTATCATGTGCTACAAGTGCAATGGTTCTCATAATGTTCAATTCCAGTGTGTTATAAACCAAAACAAATCTTACTGACGCGTCGAATAAAAACATGCATTGAATTTGTTTCAAAGTATTCTAAGAAATGAAAATATGCCTTAAAATTCTCTGAACGCTTGATCACTAAATTACTTGGAGCTAGAAAAGCATTGGATAAAGTTGAGACATGGTTGAGAATGTTTAGGATTAGTGCTGTTTTCTTAGTTACTTCTTACCATTGATTCTTTTTATTCATTGAATCAACCGATTGCCCAGAATTATTCTGATACAAGGACACAAATTAGGTCTTGGTGAATGTATAGTTTCTTTGTAGTGCAAAGAATTGCAGAAAAAAATTATTCTTTCTCAGGATGCAAAAACTTAAAACTTATAACATATAGCATATTGAGTAAGGGAATTAAAAAGAAATGATGAAGCAAATAGTCACCATAAGTTATTTTGTCCTCGCTGTTTTATTAGCTGCAATTGCATTTAGAGGCTTTATGAGTGACCTTCTTGTTGCACTGACAATAGGAGTTATCGTTTTCATAGTTGTTATAGTCGCTGGTTATTTCCTAACTGAAAAATTATTAAATTTAAATTAGTCCTTAAATTCTACTGAAAACTTTTTCGTCGATTACACTCCACGCAGACTGGTCTAGTCTAACTCGGATGAAAAAAATAATAACGAGGACTAAGAGTGGAGACCGAAATCTTAGATCTTCCGGTTTAAGAACTTGGAAAATTATCCGTGACATTCTTGTTAACGAGACGGAAGAGTATATCTTGCTGAAAGTTTACGCTTATTGAATAGTTAGGTTGGAAAGATGAGTTCAGGAAAAGAGCGAAAAAAGATTCCCGGTAGCCGAATGAAAATCCTAACTAAAGATGCAAAACAGATGGTAAACGGGCCATATTATTGTCCAAAATGCAGAAAGGAACTGCTTCAGATTTGTGCTGACCTAAAAAAGAAAGAGGTTTATGCAATCTGCAAATGTGATCTTGAGTGGCCTCTGACTTATGCGCCTGTTTTTCAGCCTATCGATTACTACAACAAATTCCGAGACGCATGGAAAAAACAAAGTTACGGTATAATTAAGCAAAAATAAACTTCCTCACTTCAACTTTCCCACTCTTATTGCAGCAAAACAAATTTTCAATAAGCATGAACTTAACGAGGAGAAACTTGACTTCAGTCGTAGACCCCTGATTTGGGCTTAGCATTGTTATCAATGCAAAGTGTGTACCAGTGGTTTTAGCAGGTGAATTTTTAGGGAGCGGATATTTGAAAAATGAAAGTGTGGGTAAAAGGATTGGATTGGTAGCTTTTGGGTATGTGTGTTATTTGTGCTTCCAACTGTGTTGATTTCTGTTTCACTTATGAACTCGGTTTTTTATACTAAAGCGTTAGTTTTTACTTGTCTTTTTGCTGTAACGGTTTATGGTTCAATACTTAGTCTAAGCGTTCAACAGTAACAAAGAAATCCTGATTTGGGACAAGTTTTAAACCATAGTCTGCAAATTGTTTCCAACATCGAAATGTTTAAGATGGGTAAACTTTTGCTGAAACGAAAACCATACGGACTAACAGTTATCGTAATTTTAATGCTACTAGTATCTGCCTCTATGACTGTTGCCTTTAAAACATCTGCACAGACCGATGGTTACTATGATAAATCGTTCAACTGGGATTATAATGGTCAACATTGGACCTGGAACCTTAGCATTCCAATAGATCTCTACGACGCCTACAAATCAGTTCCTGTTTCCACTCGAACAAGAGATGGACCAGCAGGTTACGGTTTTTGCACAACAACCAAAGATTCCTATGTGTTAAGTTTAGCTAAAGAGTTGAATGACACTGCAAACGAACTTAGATACAATTCCTTTGATACAATTAGTTTTGTATTGTCATTTGTCCAAAGTTTACCCTACACATCTGATTCAGTGACGACAGGGCGTGATGAATACCCACGGTTCCCAATAGAGACTTTGGTGGACGACGGCGGAGACTGCGAGGACACATCCATACTCTTCGCAACTTTAACCCTCATTATGGGCTATGGCACAGTATACATTAATCCTCCCGACCATTACGCCGTAGGCATCTTAGGAAACAACCTTCATGGCACCTACTGGACCTACCCTGAAGGCTCCAACAAAACATACTATTACTGCGAAACCACTGGGGATAACTTCATGATTGGGCAGTTGCCAGACGAATTCCAGGGAAAAAGCGCCTACATCTACCCAATTGATGAAAACAAACAGTACATAACCACTATAACAGTTCTACCTCCAATTACCCCAAGCCCAACAGGTTCGCCTGTTACTACCCTACCAAACCAGACAACTCAACCAACTCCCAACGATTCGGCATCTCCTACAATCCCAGGACCAAGTGTCGAACCAGTTCTGCCGTTATCTTTCAACTTAATCTTAGACAACCCACTGTTCTTTATTCTCATAATGTTTGCAATCGTTATTTCTATTGGAATCGCGGTCTGGTCGGTTAGAAAACCAAAGCGGTTGCTTGTGGAAGCTCCTTTGGTTATTGAACCGAGCAATCCACCAGTAGCATCCGCTGGCGTGGGGGACAACAAGTTCTGTATCTATTGCGGTTCAAGCAACAAAACATATGCTGCATTCTGCGAGAAATGCGGAAAACAAATAGGCTAACTCTTTAGCCTAATTGATTCAAAACATCTCTTGTGAACATATCTATCTTGTAATGCACATAGATTACGATTGCGCCTTCAAGAAATATTATAGCCAAAAGGAAAACTGCAAGAGCCCACGTTAAATTTATGAATGTTTGAGCCACAGCTAAATCCACGTTACTGCCAACCATGATTAGCCAGCTCCAAAAACTAGACTGATGAGTCGCTAACACCGTATTTAGGTCAGTAGCCATCCACACACATAGTCCCACAAGGATAAGCGCGAACGCACAACCGATTAAGGTTATATTTTTCCAGTCAGGAGCTAGCCGCGAAGAACAACGCACCATTGCTCCATCATCATTTGGTTGCAAATTTATTGTAACAATTTTTTTTGCTGTCTTGGGTGTTACTCCCCAAAGCGAGCCCTGCTTGAAACAGATTTGCCTAGGTGGCTCTTCAGTTAGCACTCTGTAACCCTTCTCACTCAGGGTAGCTTTCAATTTTGGAAATGCTTCTTCAATTTTTAAGTTGACCGTTTGCTCAAGCAAGAGGACACCGTAATTCCATTAGCAAATGGTTGCTATTGTGGTTTTTCATCGTTCTTATAAAGTCGCTTCTGATATTGGCTAGACCTAAACTTAAGACCCCTGACAGGTTGACGTGGTAGGGCTCGTTGTCGTTCAAGGTTCTTGATTCTTGCGTAGAGTTTTGATACTTTGGTTTTTGACGGAATCTTTGATTTAGGTCTATGGACTGGTACTGGCGTGAAGGGTTGGGTTATTTCAAGTTTTTTCTGCTTCGATTTTTTGAATGTGACATTGCGAACTTTCTTGAATACAACATAGCCCTCTTTGAGGTTAACCTCCTGTACCTCCCAGCCTGCATTTATCCAAGCCTTCGTGTGAATACTTGAAGACGTGTTGCTCCACCAGGCACCATCTCGGTACGCAGCCATAGGGAGGTTATTGCCGATTAACCCATCAATACGCGCAAATGTAAGCTTAACAATATTAGTGAATGCAGCTCTAAATTTTAAGTGGCCCTCAAGTCCAGCCCACTTCGAAATTGTCCTTGGCGAAACTATTCGTCTAGCACAATGAAGACAAAGCATTGCAGTTGGGTCGCCTGTTGCAACGTCGGGTGTCATGCAGTCTCGGCAGAACAATTTTTTGCAACGTTGACACTGCCGCATATATGTTGTGCGCATAACCCTGCCGCAGATTCCGCATTCATCCTTCATAGCGCCTTACCTCAAGCGAGAGCGAAAATCACTATGCTAACTGTTTTTTTGGGATATTAATTTTCACTGGGGTAGACGCGTTTTATGGTCAGAGTTGATATTTTGCGAAACGACTTTTCCACATCCCGAAAAGGCGTTTAGCCTTTTACGACTGCCAGCGGGACCAGCCTTGCAACCTTGGTGGCAATCCCAACTTTGTCGCTGACGTCTGCCACAATGTCAACGTTCTTGTATGCTGGGTCAGCTTCTTCAGCCAACACCGAAGCACTTGCCGCGCGAACCACAATGCCTCTTTTCTCTAAACCCGTCTTTATGTCGCCGCCCCAATACTGTCGCTTTGCTGCCGAGCGACTCATCATTCTGCCTGCACCATGCGCTGTAGACCCAAAGGTCAGGTCCATCGCTTTCTGAGACCCAACCAAAATCCAGGAGCTTGTGCCCATGCTGCCTGGAATGAGAACAGGTTGGCCTTCGCTGCGATAATCATCTGGAACGTCAGCATGACCAGCTGGGAAAGCTCGTGTTGCTCCTTTGCGGTGAACCCAAACTTTCTTTTGGACGCCATCGATGTTGTGGGTCTCAGCCTTTGCTATGTTATGAGCGACATCATAAACGAGTTTTAAGCCGAATTTTTCTGCGTTTTGCCCATAAACTTGCTGGAAACTTTGTCGAACCCAATGCATAATCGCCTGACGATTTGCGAATGCATAGTTGACGGCGCATGCCATCGCCTCGATGTAGTCGCGTGCTTCAGGGCTGTTTCCGGGAGCGCAGGCTAATTCGCGGTCGGGCAGGGCTATTTTGTATTTCTGAACTGCATGCTCCATAACTCTTAGATAGTCTGAGCAGACTTGGTGACCATATCCTCTTGATCCACAGTGGATCATAACGGTAACTTGACCTTCATTTGTAATTCCGAAGGCTTTTGCTGTTTTTTGGTTGAAGATTTTGTCAACTTTCTGAATTTCTAAGAAGTGGTTGCCTGAGCCCAGAGTGCCGATTTGGGTTAAGCCGCGGTTTTTAGCGGTGTTTGAAACCTTGTCGGGGTTTGCGTTTTTCATGTGTCCATTTTCTTCGCAGTGTTCTGCATCTCCTGCCCAGCCTAATCCTCGGTCGATGAGCCACTGTACACCTTCAACTGCTAATGTTTCTAAGTCTCGTGGGGATATGGTGAAGTCTTTTCTGCGGCTACCCAGTCCTGAAGGGACGTTGCGGAAAATTGTTTCTGCTAATGGTGCCAGCTTTGGACGTACATCTTTTTCTGTGAGTGTTGTTGATAGCAGACGAACTCCGCAGTTAATGTCGTAGCCGACTCCGCCTGGACTGATTACCCCGTTTTCGTAGTCTGTTGCTGCCACGCCGCCTATGGGAAAACCGTATCCCTCATGACCATCAGGAAGTGTAATTGCGTGCTTGTAGATACCTGGTAACTGCGCTACGTTTGAGCATTGCCAAAGTGTACGGTCAGTCTGCATCTTCTCAAGTAGCACTTGGTTAGCAAAAATCATGCCTGGAACCTTCATCTCAGGCTTGTACTTGGGAATCTGCCACATGTAATCGTTAACTTTCTCTAACGGAATCCGCTCAGGAGCGGCTCTGCTTTCACTTTCACCCAAAACTCTTCACCGTTGAAACAAAAAGTTTAGCGAGGTTATAAAACATTTATGATTGAGTTTTCGCAAGTTTTTGTTTGCTGTAATCAATGAATCCTCTAACACAGTTTTCCAGCATTGTTTTTGAATAAATTCTATGAGCTTTCACATATCCAACTATCTGATTCATTACTTTGTCGTCTTGGATTATTCTATCGCGAATTTCCTCTATGCTCTGATTCTTCTTAACGCCATCCTCAGCTATGTCTGCCCAAAGCTGAAGCTGAACCTTGTAGTCTCTGAGGCGATTCACCGCATCGCTGGCTTTTCCGAAATGACTAAAATACAGAACTGTCGGGTTTAAACTGATTAGTCTATCCAAAGAAGCCAATGCTGCGTCAAGATGGAAAGGCGGAGGCGTAGTCGGCACGATGACATCGAATAATGGAAGGTAGGTGCCGGCGGCGTCTCCTGGAAAAACTCCTCCGTTAAACGATTCTTGAAAGCCTAAATTATGGGAAGCGTGGCCAAGCGTTTCTATGACAGTCAATTTGGCGCCGTATCCCAAATCGAAAGTGCCCTCTGTTATCGGAATTAATCGTTCTATGGGGACTGGTTCAGGTTTGCCGAAAATATCGCTTATGAACCCGAGGACTGACTGAGAGGAGGGCCAGAGTCGTTCTGGATCCACAAGGTGTGGTGCCCCACGTGGGTGAACGATAAGTTTGGCGTTTGGTAGTGACTTTAGAAGTGTGCCTGCACCGCCTGCATGGTCAAGGTGAACATGGGTGACAGCTACATATTGAATGTCATCAAAGTTGATATTTAGTTCCTTTAAGCCAGAGAGCAGATTTGGAACCGAAGATGTTGGTCCAGACTCGACCAGAAAGGGTTTTTCGCCAGTAATAATGTAGCTACAGATTAAATGTTCAAAGCCGCCGGTCTTCAACTCCACCATATACAGGTTTTTTCCAACTTGTTTAGTGTGCAACCGTTACACCTTTGTGTAGTTGTTTAGTGTTTTGTAATAATCATAAATATTGCCCAACAATAAAACTTAATTATGCATCTCTAATGTAAGAAAGAGATTAACAGGAGAAAATAACATGTTGAAAGCCATTATCTTCGGAGCGCCAGGTGCAGGTAAAGGAACCTATGCTTCACGTCTTCAAACCAAACTAGGTGTTGACGTTATTTCGATGGGAGATATTTTCCGCGAACTCGTTAAGGAAAAATCGGAACTAAGCAGTAAAGTTAAAAGTTACATGGAAAAAGGAGCTCTGGTACCAGACGATGTTGTCGTTGAAGTGCTAAAGGCTCATTTGGCTAAGATCTCTAAAGGAAAAGGTTTCATACTCGACGGGTACCCACGCACACTTGACCAAGCAAAAAAACTTGACGGCATAACAAAAATTGGCGTCATCATGCAGCTAAACGTCCCCGACTGGATAATCATTGAACGTTTATCCACGCGCAGAATCTGCAAAAACTGCGGTACAGTCTACAACGTAAAATTCCTAAAGCCCAAAGTTGAAGGCGTA
>JGI20214J14112_1000062_pt1 | contig 13627 bp, 27 predicted proteins | sample WetSurMetagenome_FD_14112 | JGI IMG/M metagenome (IMG submission 14112)
CATCTTCGTCTTTATCTATCTGCATAAAATCAACGACAGGACGACAATAATCTCCAGCAGAAAGCAAATGATAATTACACCGCACAAACTTCCCATCAGCAATAAAAGCTTTCACCGCTTCAGAATATGGCGAAAAAATAACCAAACCATACTGAAAACATTTTTTCCCTGTTCCGGTATATCTTTCACTGGATAATGTAAAATTTATAGTAAGCTTCCCTTCAGAAGAAACCATTACCGGATCACCTGTAATAATCCCCTCAATAACTCCATCATTAGCATCACTAATACCCATCTTAAAATCTTTCATTTCTAACTCCTTTATTGAACAACAAGCACACCATTCTCTTCCGAAACAACCGTTTCAATACGACATATATATTCTTTTGCATTTTTAACTGAAAAAATAAACCTTTTCTTCCAAGCAGGAACATATAAAGAATCTGCAAGTATCAGCACCGAATCCTGCATATCTCTAGCAAGGGCACATATGGTCATACGATCCCGAATATCAAAAAAATGATGTTTTTTAAAAGGAACTACTTCACTCTCAAGATATTTTTTATTTTCCGGAACAGCAACAACCATAGAAGTAAGAAACAATACTCCTTTTACATTCACAATATACACATCCATACTTCTAATACTAGTAGAATCAGACACTATATGTCCGAACCACGAATTATTTATACTGCATCCTGCCGGAATAATACAATAAACAAACCCTACATGTTCTACAAGCGTACTGCCTGTAAAATAAAAAAAATACACCTTACTTCCGGGATTTATCATCTTTATTTCTCCTCACAAACAAATTCAAAATAAGCAATACAAATCCGGCACACCATGGAATCCATAAAGGGGAAAAAACCATCACCCAAGATATAGAACCGGTTGAACACAGTTTGTAAAATAACAAAACACACATCAGCATCCACTGCATAAGCATAAATAACTGACTATTTTTCAATACTTTCCTCCTTAAAATTATCCAATACCTTATTTCTTACTTCTCTTGCCTCTTTTATAGCAGCAGATTCATCAGTAACTGTAGCAGTATTGACACTAAGTGTTCTCATTTTAAGCAAATCTATTATCTGCTCTGTGGTATTGTCTTTACCGATAATATCATACTCCACAATGATTCCACCAGTTTTATTATTCACCAGATGCTTCAGCCTCAATTTTTTCTGTATTTCCAAAGGAATATCCTTAAGAGACTTTGCAGTACCATCAGAATTATATATATCAGACAAAGATATATTACGACACATATTTATATCTACCAGAAGCGCACTGGGAAGAGAATGCAAAGCATATTGAAATATACTTTCCTGCATTCTATTGATAGCATCCTGAACTGTCGCCTTTTTAAGAATATGAAAGGCCTTCACCTTTGCCTTGGTAAGATTTTCAGCACCGTATACTTCCATATATGCCCTGCCATAATCATTACCATAAGCAAGATATTTATATACAAACAGAATTTCTTCCGGGGTAAGAGCCGGATAGTCCGTCTCACTATAAACCGGAATAAGATCCTGTATCTCGGATGTTACAAAAGCTGATTCATCAGTCATCCCATCTTCTCCTGTCCCTTATAGGATCTGTCAATCTAACAATCTCATTTATTTTATTTATTATCTGTTCTTCTGTAGGCTGTTTATTTGATATTTTACATAATTTTACAAAATAAGGCAATCCCCTTGTTTTTTCTATATAAGACATCACTATAACCGGATTATTTTCAAACCCGGAGGAAAATCTATCCGCCAGCATAAAAGCATTCCCCGTATCATATTTTATAGCAAAATTATTACTTTTTACTAAACGAAAAACCCCTACCCTTCTTTTTTCTCCAGATATAACACAAGCATATTTATCTCTTTTCTTTATATAGAGAGTAAATACATTATCCAGATGCTGAAACAACTGCTGCTGGTTCATTCGTTTTACTCATCCTCCGCAATATCATAACCCTTTCCATGTAAATCCGCCGAAGACAACATAGGAACAAGATCGTATGACCAACGCTTACTTTCTTTATAATACTTTTTAGTTATAAAAGAACAAAGGGGAACAAGTCTTACACGTTTATGATTATCCATAAGCAATATCTTAATCAACTTAAACGCTGTATGCAGAATCATATTTATCTCATCTGTGGAATAAGCCGGCATTATATAAGAAACCATTTCAGCAACATCCACAGTTTCATACTGCTCCTTAGAATTATATTTTATAAGTTCAGCCGCATCTTCTACTTTATATATTTTCTTATTCCGAAACCTGTTCATAAACTGGCCTTTATACGAACAGAAAAAACATCGGCATCAGAATCAATTTCTACAGAATCAGGAATAAAACCCGTAGCATACACAAATTCCTGTAATATGGCAGCTATACCTGCCTCAGCTGCCTTTTTTATTTCCAATAAATCTTTAAGATCCAATGAATTCATATATTTCCTCTTATATATAATGTATCACAAATGATAAACATTGTCAATACTCTGAAGACGTTTTTCTGTTATTATTGCATATATTTTTTTATATTCCACACACATATCATACACTCCTGATGTACCACTGGAAGCAAGAAATAAAGCAGCATCCCTTCTGTCAGCTATAGACAGAGTTTCATCCTGTTTATCTTTTTCTGCCTGAGAAATAATAGCTAAAACAAGATAAAGTCCCCCGTTAAGATTTATATGAGTACACCATTTTCCTACCGACATATGTTATCCTTATATATACATTTAACCCTGCCGGAAGCAAACAACATATCAGAATCACCTGCATATAAAGAAAGAGCTTCTTTTACATTAGTAATACTATTAGTCATCACTGCTTTCTCAAGATCAGTAACAACAGCTGTTCTATCTCTGGGAGTAAGTCTAGGTGTGGGTTTTTTATACCGCCAGTCTGAAAGAATACTATCCACAATAAAATGCGATATAGACTTTCCTGATGATTTTGCCCTATCATATATTTCCCAATAATCCGCAGCATTGAACATCAGAGATAACCGTTTTCTAGGAATACCGCTCGAAGGTCTTCCAGCCATATTTTTCTGCATAATCACCCCCTTTTATTCTATAAAAAAATCTATTCTCTTTTTCAGAGAATCATAAGGAATAAATCCAACATTCCTATATATTTCATTATGTTCATCTACAAGAATAATTGTAGGAATACTATTTACAGAATAATAAACAGCTTTTTCCGGAAAATTATCTACAAATATACGACTTATTTCTATACCGGGATACTCCACAGCAATTCTATCAATAACAGAAGCCATCATACGACAATTATTACAATCTTCTGACATAAAATACAACAATTTATACTGTTTACAATTCATGATACTCTCCTCTGTATTAATCATCATAAGAACTCCTATATTCCTGTTCATCAATAGACTTTATTATACTGTCTGCAACAACCTGACGATCTACAAGCCAGCAATGCTCCCGTTTATACACAAAACTTATATATCTCCACCACACAGAACCTATACGGTCATCCTTTATATTTGTGCAGGACATCCATTCATCCAGAGAATGATACTTCGGATCTTTTCCCGACTGCTTGAAATAATCCTCATATTCTTTATACGCCTCAAGATACCATTTGAAAAACACTATCTTTTTCTGATAATTTATATCAGTATGATTGTGTTTGTTGAATTCCTCTATACTTTTCTGAACATCCACATCCCCATAATAATTTGTAAACCTATAAAGCATCTCAAGCATACTTTTATTATTCATATTTATAACCGTGTCTTCAATAGGCTTAAGAAGATCCGGTAAATACGGATTCTGTTCTATAGCATACTGAATATGAGTTGCAGTAGATTTAAGCACATCCGGATGCATTTTTTTATAATATTCTACAAAAGGACTGGTATATTTACCATTCCGGAAAAACAAAAAAATATCCCGTAGATTTGTACTTCCTTTTGAATACAAAGTAACCTTACCAGCAATATCCGCTAATTCTTTCATAGACATAACAGGCAATTCCTCGCCACCAAACTTATATCGGGATACATAAGTCTGCTTTTTCAGCAAATATATACATTCATCCAGCTTAATCATATACTTGTAGGGAACCCCGGTATCTTTCTTGAAATCATAGTGATACTTATCCCCGCATATCCGCTGCATTTCAGCAACAAATACCCTTGTATCATTTGAAGGCTGCCATTCTTTATATGTTTCATCCTTGACAGGCATCTCATCTTTATCCGGACTATACCTTGCCATATTAACTGCCGTATCAGTAAAATGATAATACTTATAATTAAACCGGATCTCTTCATCCTGTTCAAAAGAGACCTCAACCAGTCCGGATGACTCGATCTCTTTCATAGCCGTTATAATAGTAGTAGGAGAGGTAATCCCGGCATAAACAGCATGTGCCAGAATCCACTTATTTGTAATACCCAGAAAAAGTTTATTATCTATAACTTTAGTAAATTCCTTAACTTTAGGACTCTGATACTGCAAATTGTTTATATAAAAAGATATTACTATATTAAATATAATAAATGTAGCAGGTGTAAAAGATTTCTCTTCTCCAAAAAATTCCTGATACGCTCTGCAATTTATCATTCCCATATTAAAATATGGTGTTCTTCCCATATAATTTGCTTTTGGTATATCCATAAGCACCTCCATAAATCATATAATATAATATCATGAATTTCAAACTTTGTCAAGTACATATCATAATAAAAACAGATACAATTGGTAAATGGGGGGGTGATACAAATGGTGATTACTATTATTAACATATACATTAACATATATATTATTATAATAATAAATATGTATACAGTAGTATCTTTCTTCATGCTTAAGCATTCAGAAATATACATACTGTATATCAATTCTAAAAAAAATAAATTTTCAGGTAAATATATACCTGTATATAATAATATTAATATACGTGGAAATATGAATAGACAATAAAATAAGCTCTGGCAGGCTGTAGGATTGCATTAGAAGCGTTAAAATGCTTAGGGTGGCAATTCTTACCGGAAACTTTCTATTAATAGTTTATTGCCTGTTTTTATTGTACTAGGTACTTGACAAAATTAAAAATATATGATATATTTTATCTATATTGGAGGCCTAGATGGCAAAAACTAATGGCGGTAATAATACCGGTAAAGTAAAAGGTGCTGCAAATTCTCAGAAACCTAAAAATGGGGATTGCAGTAAGAAAAAGAACTGATTTTACTTTTTTAATCTTCCACCCGGTGAGATAGTAAGATGAATCTTTTATAACAAAGATATCTTTTGAAGACCGGGACTCACCCTTCTGTAGGGTGAAGATTCAAATCCTCTCTGGAGTATATAAATAAGGAGAAAATGATGATAATATTAACAGAAAACGATGCAGATGGCATTCTTAAAATAATGCGCAATAAAAAGCAGGATTTAATTTCCGATTATAAACAACTTACTGATAGAATTGAATCTCTTATAATAAGCCTTGGTGATTATGGAAAAAAAGAGCAGGAAAAGTATGAAAATGAGAGATTAGATAATGAAAAATATTATCGTGCCCAACTTGCTGAGTATGATAGTATAATTATGCTGCTTACAACTGGAAGTGAAATAAAATGATTGATTATGCTGATTTAGACCGACTTGTAAACAGTCCAGCTTATTATTGCACGAATTTGCAATACAAGTTTTATAAACGAGCACTTGATGAATATGGAATAGGATTAGACATGAAAACTTGTAAAACAACATGAAAAAATAAATAAAAAGAGGGTTTATTAATGACACTAATAGAAACAAAAGGAAATTTATTTGAGAACACGGATAAATCCACCATATATGCACATTGCATTGCACAGGATGGTAATTATGGAGCAGGAATAGCACCCGTATTCATTAAATACTTCGGAATAAAAACCAGATTATCTTGTGAATTATGTAAATCCGTTAAAAGTGGGGAAAACGGAAATGAAGGATTTTGCATTATGATTGATAATACGGCTAATCTTATAACAAAATCATATACGCATGGCAAGCCAACTTATAGATCAATTGAAAACGCACTTATTTGTCTTAGAGATTGTATGACTGATTCAGGTTATTATAAACTGTGTATTCCTAAAATAGGATGCGGGCTTGACAGATTGCAATGGGGAAGAGTACGTGAAATAATAGAAAAAGTATTTTGTGACACAAATATAAATGTTGCGGTTAAGTATTTATAGAATAAAGAATAATTGTTGATAAATATAGTATTTTATTGTTATGTTATGAAAAGGATTGAAAGAAAATGAGAAAAATTGAATAAATAAAGAAAGTGTTATTGACAACATAAACAAATGGAGGATAGTAAAACGATAACTATAATAATAATCATTATACTCTTGGCTGTGTTTATAGCAAAAGTAGCTGATATCATCATAGAATGGTATTTTCAAAACGAACGTCTAAAGATAGAACAGTCATATCAAGAGGAACGTACTAAACAGGATCAGGCGTTTCTTGATTATCTTAAGAATCTGAGTGAATTATACGTATTTAATAAATAAGTAATAAAAAAGCATAATACCGTTTGCTATTTCTTGTCACATATATAGTATAGTATATGTGACAATGTTTAAAAGGAACATGATAAATAAAAGATTAATATTGAGGAGATTAACTGATGAAAAAGAAAGAAAAAGTAATGATTGAACAGGAAATGGAGATTGCTTATTGTGACAGTTGTGGAGAAAAAATCGGGAATAGCGACCAGCAGCATCAAAATGCAATACAGTTATCCTTCACCGGAACAGGATACTCATTATATGATGCCGAATGGAATTATCTTTTATGCAGAAAATGTTCCTTAGCATTGAAAGATTTTCTGGATGCACATCATAGTCTGCAAACATTACCGGAGTCAGATAAATAATATATGAGATATTTAGGCGGAAAATATAAAATAAGGAAACAGATATCCTGTTATCTTGAGTCGGTAAGGGGTGGAAGAGATTATCTTGAACCGTTTGTAGGCAGTGCAGCTGTTTTGCAGGAGATGAGAGGCGCAAGGACTGCTTCTGACAGCAACAAGGCACTTATAACGATGTACAAAGCTTTACAGGAAGGATGGTTACCTCCTGACAGCATTACGGAAGAGATGTATGCACATTATAGAATGACACAGGATGAGGATGATCCTCTTACGGCTTTTATAGGGATAGGATGTTCTTTCGGAGGAAAGTGGTTCGGAGGATATGCACGGGGAGGGATAAAGCGCAATTATGCAAGGGAAGCAAAATCATCGCTTGTTAAACTGGTTCCGTTTATAAAAGATGTGCATTTTAATACTTGTTCATATTCTGACTATACACCGAAAAATATGCTTATATACTGCGATCCTCCCTATGAAGATACTACTGGATATGGAAATAATTTTGATTCCTTAAGTTTCTGGAACGTTATGCGAGAATGGTCTGAAAACAACATAGTTGTAATATCAGAATTCAAAGCTCCGTCCGATTTCAGGTGCGTCCTGTCAATTGGTTCAAGAACGTCAATACGGAACAGTAAAAACATATCAGCACTTACGGTAGAAAAATTATTTATGTATGGTTGTTGACAAAGCGTATTTTGTGTGGTATATTTTTGTGTATAAAGAAAATTATAAATGACGTGTTTTTTTTATATAAGGAGATAAAAAATGAATGATTATGTTGAGGAAGTTTGTCGTAAACTCAGATTAACTGTAGCTGAATATGGCCAAAAAAAGATTGATGGAGCCATTCTGGTTGGAAGTAATTATGATGGGGATCAAATCAGCGGATTGAAATATATAAACTGCCCTACCCTTTTCGGATGCCGGATGGGTAATGTCAGTTTTGAAGTAGCCCGATTTTTTGAGGATGCCTGAGTAAAAAGTTGTCATTTTATTTAATTCTTTCAATCGGATACCATACAGGACAGAAATATAATATTTTTCCATTTTTTATTCCTGCCTTTAGAATATGAAAACCTGTATGGGCATCAAGTCTTTTTGACTGCATGTATGCTGTTTGAAAGGATAGGGCACCCCCGGAAACCGCATATATTCCTCTGTCATACATAGATATTTCTTTATGGGTGTGCCCGCAAAGTAATACTGCCGGCATATGATTATACGGAAGGGTATCTATTATTTTTTGTATCCGGTAACTTGTTGCATAGGATGCGCCGTCTTCTCCATGCCATAATTTCCAGCATGTTTCATTTATATACATATCTGCATTATCATGTCCCAGAAATTTGAAATTAGGAACACGTTTTTCTAATTCTCTGCCTATATATAATCCGCCGGATTTTATTCCCCATCTGTCATGATTACCATCTATTCCGTAAATAGTCAGATCTGTTTGTTTGAATAGTCTTTCTACATGATCCATCTGGGCGGTAAATCCTATATCCTCGAGTGAATAAATTTGATCCGGACGGTTGCACATTCCTTCAGTTATGTCCCCGCTGTGTAATATGCACTTCACATGCTGCTTGTTGCATTCTGCTATAAAGGAATTCCATAAATAATCCTCAAAATACATGCTTCCTATATGTGTGTCTGTGATATATCCTATAGATACTTCCTCACAATCAAAAGATAAGGAGGGATAGCTGTTCTGTTCCGGGTTAAGCAGTTTTCCATTAAGAAGAAATGGAATCTCCTCGTCGGAAAACTGCTCATGAAGTTTTTTGATAATAGCGGAATCAGAAAATGACAATCCTCCTTCTGTTTGTTTTACTCTACGGCAGGCTCTGCGCACGGATTCTTTTGTAATGTTGAACTTTTTTGCTGTTTCATCATATCCGTTATCTGAAGCATATGCAGACAGTATCTTGTCATTTTCTGATGCCATTTATTACCCCTAGAAAAGTTTTTTTATTTTTGCTATAACTGCAAGAATTATAATTATTAAAAAAAATGCTGTAATGCCTATAAATATATTTCTCTGATTGGTAACTTTCTGTGTTTTTAATTGTTCAGACTGTTTGTCACTTTGCAGCTGTACTGTCTGCGCTGTCAGTTTGTCCACAGCTGACTGGCTGTCTGTTTTTAATTTGTTGTATGATGTTTCGAAACTCTGCCTCTTCGTCTTTTCCTGTTCCAAGCTCGCTGATAGATTCTTTGATTGAATCTGCAAGTTCTGAACCTGTGTCTGTGATCTGCTGAGAGATGACAGTGCTTTCTGCCTGCTGGTCAGTAAGTTCTGATAAAGCTGTGTCAGCCTGTTCAGTTCCGATACTTTTGCCGGATACGATAATTCTGCCTGTTGTGCTGCAACCGACTGCGAATATAGCGGCAAGCAGGATAAAAGCAACCACAAACACAACGAAACAGATACAAATAAACTTATCTTTTTTTTCTTCAAGCACATTTTACCTCCTAAAACAATTCCAAGACTATTGACAATATATATAATAAGTGCTACTGTATATAGTTGTCAAGGAGTGTGGACAAATGAAGTGTATACATAATGAGATGTGGGTGGATTGTTTCGGAAATAATCATATATTAGATGAGGATCTTACAGATAATCTTCAATATGTAGGAAGGATAGTATCATACGATCATGATACTACCGGAAAATTAACAGGTCTATATTATGATGACTATGACGTTTATTACGGAATAAGACGTATAGATGGTAAAATGATATATTGTAGTTGTGTAGGAGGAATAACACCAGTAAGATGAGCAGATCAAGAAAAAATAGTCCTGTATGTAAAGAATCTAATAATTGGTTTTTCAAAAGACAGGCAAATAAAAAAGCACGTAAAACAGATATATCCTCCGGGGGTATGTATAAGAAAGTATATAATTCATATGCTATATGTGATTACTGGCAGTCCATGTGGACTGCTGACCATGATGATGAATATTATATAAGGAGTCTTCGTAAATGAAAAAACTATTGTGTCTTATGCTGTTATTTAGTATTTTTTATATGTTCCCGAAGGATCATAGGACAAAAATAACTCCTGTTCAATGGGATAGGGTAACGGAGATAGGAAGAAAACTTAAAATACCGTATTCTATAACATATCAGCTGGCTTATGAAGAATCTCAGTTTTATAGTGATGCCCGGAGTGATATAACTCCTGAAGGTTACAGATCAATAGGGTTATTTCAATTGTATACAAAACCGAATAATATAAATTATCTGGTTTATAAATACTGGAAATCTTCGGAATCTTTTGATATTACTAATCCTGAACATAATGCTGTGGTGGCATTAAGTTATCTAAGGGATCTCCATATTCAGTATGGTAACTGGTATGAAGCCCTTTTATTTTTTAATCATGGGGATATTGCAACAGCCAGTGTAAAAACCAGAAAATATGCCAGAAGAATTGTGAATGCTTCCGGGCATCTATAAATACAGGGATTATTATTTTTACAGACTAAAAATAGAGAGGAGGATGTATGAAAGAAGGGGACAGTGTATTTTTTGAACATGATGGTAAAACCTGTATAGGGGTTATTTCAGGAATTGTGTATGGGTCTGATAAATTTTATTATCTGATAAGTGCGGGAAGTAATATTTATCTGGCTTATTCAGTAAAATTACTTAAACCATATATACTGCTGTTTCCTTCATGCTGGGCTTCCTGTATAGCTCTTTCATGGAAACAGTTATGTTTATTGAGGGATTACAATAATGACTAAAGAAGAGCAGATAGACGATTATGTGCAGTTATTTTATAAGGGCTGTAAAAATAGATGGTGCACTGACTGTGTTTTGTATAATGAGACAACGGGGTTATGCAATTACTGTTTGTGGAATACTGAAAAGATGGATTTTTTAAGTACGGATGTTTTAACTGGTAAAAAGTTTCTTGTAGAGCAGCTTAATAAACTGGACAGTATTCATGCATATTGTTTTAAGGACAGTAATCCGGATGAATTGGTAATTACTTTTAAAGAAGGGCATGTATCGGAACCTGTAAATTCCATGCTGGTATATATAGCTTCCCCGTATACTAAAGGGGATAATTTTATTAATGTGCAGCGGCAGATAACTACAGCGGTGGAATTATTGTCCCATGCAGGGATTGTTCCCTTATGTCCGCTGCTTAATTCTGTATGGATCAATATGCAGCATGAGTTTTCGTATGATAAGTGGATGGATGTGGATTATTGCTATTTAAGCAGATGTGATGCTCTGTTAAGACTTTCAGGGGAATCATCCGGGGCGGATAAAGAAGTGGCATATGCTGCAGAACACAATATTCCGATATTTTATACAGTAGAGGAGTTGATACAGGCTGTTAAAAAAAACTGATTGTATTTATAAGTTTTCAGGATGTCGGAATTTGTGCAAAGATTAGAGTATAGATGAAAGAATATTGATGCTGTTTGTAAGGGTACCGTCTGCGGTAAAACGTTCGAAATGATGGGTGCCGATCTCCTTGCTGCAAAGGAGACATATGCTGTTGGACACAATTAAGTGCATGTATAAATTATATGTACTTTTTGTGCCGGTATATATTTTATTTTTCAAAAGTTCTTTAAGGCTTGTTATTTTTTATAAAAATTTTGTAAGGTGCTTTTAGTTTCCATATTAATTTTTGTGTATAAGAGGGTAGTTACATGTCATATAGATTCAGTGTTACAGACAGGGACAGTAAGAAAGCCTTATGGGTGAATTCTCATAATATATGGGATATTTCACCGAAGGAGCTTACGGAAGATGTAAAGCAGGTGGTTATTCATGCCTATGAACCGGGTATAAATGCTGCGGAGGATGAGATAATTGCTGAATTAGCATGTACTACTATGTATACTTACGATTACTGTAAAGATATGTATCTTGCGTGCAGAAAAGATTCAGAACTTACTAAGTGGATGCTTGTACATAAAATAAAGTTCAATCCGGGTATACGGGACTTTAAGTATACTAATGCCTAGGAAAAGACGGAATGCATAGTCTGTATATAAGGAAAAGCCCCATAGAGAAGTGAAAAAGTATAAAAAATGTGACACGGTAGTACCTACCTGTGCATAGGGGGGTGGGGGGGTCTAAAAACAGGCCGTACGGTACAGGCAGTATGCAGTTATTGTATGTTGTGATCTGTTGTCTGTATGTATCTGTATAGTCTGTTGCGTCTGAGTATTGTCCTGTTGTCTGTACATAGTATGTCTGTATACATAGTGTCTATATGATCTGTGTGTAGAGACACATGCGTCCTGTAGTGATATAGTATCTGTGTATCATAGATGTACTGTACAGTGTATGCAGATTGCAGACAGCAGATCATGGCTGTGTAGATGCGATAGACAGTGTATGTATTATGTAGTAGCATAGTCTATAGATGTGTATGCAGTCTGTCTGTGATCCACTTGTATGGTGCATATGTATCCTGTAGTGCCAGAGCATCTGTGTATATGACTATGTATCATAGGTGTACTATATGGATTATGACTGCCCATGCAGATAGAGAGGATATGTCATCTGTGTAGTGTATGTATAGTCTGCTAGTGATCTGTGTGTATGGCTAGGCATATCGTATAGTGATCCAGTATGATTAGACTGTGTGTTGTGTATCTGTGTATGTCTATCTGTCAGCAGTATGTAGCTGTCTGACTATGTAGGCACTATGCTAGCAGACTGCCTATGATCCATGCTGTCTGTATATCATATAGCCTGTATGCAGTCTGTCTGTGATCCATATACTATGATATGTCGTGATGTACTGTATATGCATCAGCAGTCAGTCCACCTGTATAGTCTGTGATCCACATACACAGATGCAGATCATATGTCGTATAGTAGCATAGTCTGTGTAGTCTGTATTGACTATCTTAGTATATATGGATCATGACTATCTGTAGTCTGTGTATGTGGATATGTCTGTCGGTAGTCTGCTGTCCATGTGACTGTCTGTATGTGTCATATAGCCTGTATACGCTCTGTGTGGCAGCCTAGGACAGAGACGGCCGGACGCACCATAGGGATGCGCACAGCGACGGATCACGCCGTACAGTACTATCCTGATCTATGTGCGTCTGTGCAGTCTGTATGTATATATGCTTATTGTACGCTTATTGTATGCTTATGAGCGCAGTTGTTTAATATATTATATGTCATATTGTACTTTTTTTATATTATATGCTTGACATATATATGATCCCATGATATACTGTGTTCATGGTTGAGTGAGAAAGAAACGCCTCACTCAAGATTACAAGCGCCGGATACATTCCGGCAATATAAGGAGATTGAAAATGAAAAAAGCTGAAGTCATTAAATGGGCTGAAGAAAATGGTCTTGATAAAGAATATGTATTGCAGATAGTAGCAAATGCAGTACATGACACAAATATGTCATGGCAGTCACTGTCCTTAAAGACAGATACAAAAGCCGAAATTTCTTGTACTTGTTTTGGGTACCGGAAATGCACCACTGGAGAATATGTATCTAATGCATATCGTCAAAATTTTGGGTGGAAAAACACCTACTATCAAAACGCACAGTTAGCGATAACTTTTGCGGCTTGACTTATTGTCAACGGAATAGTCGAAACGGCGTTAAAATATACGCCGTCTGTGTGGGACAGCCTCCACATACTGATGATGACAGGCCTGAAAGGAGAATA
>JGI20214J14112_1000065_pt1 | contig 13585 bp, 13 predicted proteins | sample WetSurMetagenome_FD_14112 | JGI IMG/M metagenome (IMG submission 14112)
CGTGGCGCTTAAAATATATCCCCTGATTCTTCTGCCTGCGTTTGTCGCATTCATCCTAAAAAACCAAACCAAGAAAGAGGCTGGAAAGTTCGCACTCTTCTCCGTGGCGTTACCTGTAGCCTTTACGCTGGGGGTTTTAGCAATCTACCAGTGGGATCCCATCTACTTTCTGCGAACAATTTTCTACTGGACACCTGTTTTTGAAACAGCAAACCCGCTGCAAATCCAAGGTGGATGCATGAACATTTGGAGTTTCATAAGCCTATTAAACATCGATGTAGCGCAGGTTTGGCTTATTCGTTTCGTATGGATCCCAGTTTTGGGCGCAGCGGCAGTCTATTGGTTTAGAAAACCAAAGATAAAAGACGTTGACTTGAATTTGGCGATTATTAGTTTCTACTTACTCTTCATGGTGAGCTACGGTTGGGTAACTGAACAAAGCTTTCTTGATCCATTGCCCTTCATTTTACTCCAAATCGTAGCTTACCAACCTAGAAAAATATACATGCACGGATTATTGGCTATTCAAGGGCTGGTTTTTGCCTTCTCAACATTCAACTGGGGACCATTCATCTTTACACCGCTACTAACAAAGTTCAACCCACAACTTCTCCAAGCAATACAGTTTCTTGACCCCAAATATCCTCTCATCTGGACAACCAGAGGAATACTTGGATTAGCTGTCAGCATAGCGGTATGCATTTTTCTAGTTGGGCTAGCAAAGCCCGAGTTCTTTGAAAAGATTTTCAAGAAGACAGCTACAAAGTGACGCATGCACTATTTCTTTCTTAAAATTTTCTCTAATATTCTGATTGCTAAAATGTACCATAGCACAGTGACTGCAAATCGGGCGATTAGTCTCCAAATGCCGATCTGCAAATCGAATGTGCCTATTTCAGTCATTATCGGCGGGTAGACAAGGAAGAAGAGCTGGGGGATAGCATAATTCAAAAATAGAAAGATGAAGGGGAATACCCAAGCCAAATGAACTGTTTTCAGACCCAGTTTTCCAGAGCCAAACAAAATCAGAACCAATGGAAGCAGTATGTTAAGGTTTGGTTCAGAGAGCCACGAACGTGTCAGGAAAAAGATAAGCAGCAAAACAACCGCGCTCTCTACCAGTTTAACCATGGTTTTTGGCGGGTTCCGATAGATTAAGTAGTATCCCAAGATGGTTGCTGGAAACCAGAGATAACCTAACCAGTCATAACCTACAGGAATAGTAGCTGACTTCTGAAAAATCTCAACACCGTTAAACAGAGTCATGCCTCCAGCCATTCTAAAGTATGAAGTTACTTGGCCGGGAGAGCCAGGTGCAGCCCACCCAAGCAGGTTAAAGAGCAAAAACCAAAAAACAAACACAATCACCGAGGCAATCAAGAGATACATTAGGTTTTTTCGGCGGTTCTGCGGTGTAGAAAAAAACAACGGCAACCCAATAAGCGGGGCCGAAATGGGTTTTAGTACAATGCCAAGCGAAAGAAGTAGAGAGCTTTTCACAGCTTTACCGGTGCTCAACAGATAAAGTGAAGCCAAGGACAGGAGCGCTATAAGGGTATCGAATTCACCCCAAGCCGCGGTGGTTAAAAGAGTAAAGGGGTTGAATAGCAGAAAGAGCCACGCAAATCGGATACTTTTTTGGGGCATGCCAAGGTTCTGCATGACCGCTTTAGTTAGGTATGCAAGGGCGATATTGCTGGTGATAACTGGGATTTTTATAGCAAAGTTATAGAGGAAAATGTTCGGGAGAAGGTTGTAGGTTAAGCGGTAAATTGCACCTAACAGGAGAGGATAGAGTGGAGGGTACCCGATTATGGGGTTTACACCGATAAGATGCGGGTTTGAGAAAACCGTGATGACATGCGGTAAGTATGGATTCAACCCTGAACTAACTAGGTATCCTGTTTCTATGAAAAGACGTTCGTCGTAGAAGTGTCCAAGAAAAACTGCGAGGGGAATCTGCACCAAAATGCTTAGGATAACAGCTATTGTATCGCGGTGAGGCTTTAGCGAAGCCGAGATGCTACCTCTCAAAACAAGCTACCAATTATAAGGTAAATGGAAAGTTGGTTATAAAGAACAATGCAAAAGCTGACTTTTGAGGTCACTTTTTTAAGTAGCCGTCATGAAAATTCCGCAGACAACTACTTCTAATTTGTTTGTGGATGAATGTTTGGGTTTGTTTTGGGTTTTGTTTAGAAATAGTCTTATGGTTGTCTTGAGGATTGTATTTGCGAAGTCTGCATGCCGACTAATTTGCCGCCTGAAGCGATGGATAAATGGGAGCTGGTTGAAGCTGCCCATACTCCCAAAGAAAAAATGGATGCCATGATCGAGTTCCTAAAGTACGTTCCGCATCACAAAGGCACCATGAAACTGCGCGGCGAAATGAACAGGAAAATCGCTTTGATCAGGGAGGATCTAGATAAAAAGAAACGCATGGGCACGGGCAAGAGCAGTGGAGGACCCAAACTCTTCATTGAGAAGGAAGGTTCAGCCCAGATTGCGTTGGTCGGCATGACGAACGTGGGTAAAAGTGCCCTCATGACTGCAGTAACAAACTCAAAAGTGCTCGTTACGCCCACGCCGTTTAGTACACATGAACCTGTACCGGGCATTATGAGTTACATGGATGTACAGTTCCAGATTGTGGAAGCACCCGCAGTGATGGAGGGAGCAGCCGAAGGAAAAGCAGGCGGCAACGTCACACTTGGCTTAGCACGCAATGCCGACGGAGTAATTTTGATGGTTGATTTGGGCTGTGACCCAGTTGAACAGTTGGAGCTGATTTTGGCTGAACTGGAAAAAACTAGAGTTCTAGTCTACAAACCCAGCGGAAAAGTCGATATTGACAGACGGCACTCTGGCACAGCACTTCGAGTTATCCTAGTTGGCAAATTGATAGGCTGCAGCATGAATCAGGTGGAACAACTGCTTCGAGACTACAAAGTTCACGATGCTATCGTACGCATTAGCGGTGAGGTTACGCTGGAAGATGTTGAGAACGCGATTTACGAGAGCACCATCTATAAACCTGCAGTAATTGTTGCTAACAAACTAGATTTAAAGGGTGCACAAACGAATCTGCGGCATCTAAAAACTTTTGTTAATGGAAAATTACCCATCGTTGCTATGTCTGCACAGAACAGAATGGGGCTTCATGAGTTGGGGAAAGCATTGTTTGATTCGCTCGGCATTATTCGAATCTACACCAAAGAACCTGGCAACAAGGTGCACGCCGACCGCCCCTTTGCACTAAAAAGGGGCGCCACAGTCAACGATTTAGCCAAGAACATCCACAAGGAGCTCCTGATGAATTTCACGTTTGCGATGGTATGGGCGAAACGATTACCATTCAGCCCCAAGAAAGTCGGGATGAGCTTTATCTTGGACGATGGCGACATCGTGGAAATCCATGCTAGAATCGTTTAACAATATAAGAAAAGTAATTGAAAATAGAAAATAGTTGAGAAATAAAACAAAAGATTTTGGTTGGCAGTTTATCTGCTGGATTGCGCGACGCGTTCGATTTCGTTGCGTTTGGCGATGGCGACGCTTTTTATGTCTTTATTGGCTGCGAGTACGAGTTCGTCGGCGAGGGTTTCTTGTATGCTGCGTGGGTTATTCTTGCTTGATGCACGTGCGCCCTCAGTTATGTGGCGTATGGCAAGGTCGATTCTGCGTTGTGGTGCGACGTCGACGGATAAATGGTAGACAACTCCACCGTAGCTGACACGTGTGGTGTCTTCGCAAGGAGAAGCGTTTTCGACGGCTTGCACAAGGACATCTATTGGGTTCTTGCCGCCTGTGCGTAAGTTGATGATTTCGAAGGTTTCTTTTACGATGTTTGTTGCTTTGGCTTTTTTGCCGCTGTTCTTTCCAGACCGCATAAGACCGTTGATTAAGCGTTCTACGATGTTTACTTTGGCTTTGCGGAATCTTTGATGTTCGTGACGTCCCATGCTGTGTGGGGCAACCATCGGTGTCAAATTGAGGTACCGCTGCAAACCTATGTCTTTAACTGTGATGTCTTTGAAGCTCCATTTCTGGAAGAGCTTGATTTCCTGTGGCTGAGATGAAACTGTGGATGTTGTTTGTGACATAGTTTTTACCTTGCTGGTTTTTGTTTTCGTCCGTAGACGAGTTCGTTTAGGCTTACACCGTTAACCATAACGACTTTCCATCTGACTCCCGGAATGTCTCCCATAGCACCGCCTCTTGTTCCGCCGATACCCTCCACGACAACTTCGTCGTGTTCGTCCACTACGTTGAGGGCGCCGTCACCTGGCAAGAACGCTGTAATAGTTCTGCCGTTTTTGATGAGTTGCGTGCGGACGCATTTGCGGATGGCGCTGTTGGGCTGTTTAGATTCGACACCAACCTTCTCAAGCACGATGCCCCGGCTCTGGGGTGCACCCTGCATAGGGTCAACTTTCTCATCTAACATGAGCATACGACGGTTAAAGTAACGATCTGACCAACGGAAGTTCTTCCGTTTCTTTGCTAACTGCCTTGCGGCAAATTCGCCTCTTGGAGACTTGGAACCCATTCTAAAGTATTCCTTCTTTTTGCACATGCATAGTCAAAGAACTTATATTTAAACAACACGAACATCGCACCAAGCTTTTTTATTGTTTTTTTTATACTTGCAACCCATGACCGCGTGTTTATGCTGAGGGAAGAACATTGGCTCGCGTGGCAGTTTTACTGCTTAGAACACGACTTTACTCTAGAACCTCACAGAGTAGAATTTTGGCATGTTGGTTTCGAAGTAGTTTCAGATGGGTAAAGGTTTAAGTGCAACGTTTTGGCTTAATGTGCCAAAGGTGTAAAATATGCCAACTCACGGTTCACTATCGAAAGCCGGAAAAGTCCGTTCTCAAACGCCAAAAATCACGGCACAAGAAAGAACTGCCCCAAGCCCAAAAAACCGCACACGCCGCAACTACGAAAAACGCGTAATTCTGCAGCGGAAAGCTGGGCAAAACTGGGTCTAAATAGACTTTTTTCAAGCTAAATTTCCTTTTTAACTAAGTGCAGTTTATTTATCTGCAATCTTAACCTTATTTTGGTACTTTCCTTTGACTAACCAGGTTGCCCTCAGAGAAATAATCACAACCTTACTTTCTGCAAAATCTCCTACGCATGAGGATGTCAACCAATTAAAAATAAAGGTGGCAGCAAAGTACCACCTGGAAGCTGTACCAGCCAACGCTGATTTAATAAGTGTCCTGACGCCAACTGAAGCAAAAAAACTCTTACCTATAATTAGAAGAAAAAATACGCGTGCAATCAGCGGCGTGACAGTTATCGCCATTATGACAAAACCCTATCCGTGCCCACAACCCGAACCCTGCGCTTATTGTCCAGGAGGACCAACTCAGGGCTCGCCGCAAAGCTACACTGGATACGAGCCCGCCGCGTTGCGTGGGACCCAGAATAGTTTTGACCCCTGCGAGCAGGTGAAAAGCCGAATCCGCCAACTTACTGCGATAGGGCACAAGGTAGATAAAGTCGAGTTAATCGTTATGGGCGGAACCTTCCCAGCGACTCCAATAGAGTACCAAACATGGTTTATCCAGCGTAGCCTAGACGCCCTAACAGGCAAGACTTCAGCAAACCTCGAAGAAGCGAAAGCCAACGCTGAAATCAGCCAAACACGCAACGTCGGAATAACCATAGAAACACGTCCAGACTGGGCAAAACAACCCCACGTCGACGCAATGCTTAGCATGGGAGTAACCCGCGTTGAGCTTGGAGTGCAGAATCCTGATGACGAAATCTACCGCCGAGTTTGCAGAACCCACACTGTCGCAGACGTAGTGGAGGCAACCCGCATAGCAAAGGATGCTGGACTAAAGATTGTCTATCACATGATGCCTGGAATGCCAGGTTCCAACCCGCAAAAAGACATAGCTGCCTTCAAACGGATTTTCACTGATTCGGCATTCAAGCCTGACATGATAAAAATCTACCCCTGCCTCGCCATCGCAGGCACCAAGGCTTATGAATGGTATCAAAACGGCACGTATGAGCCTTACACCACTGAAGAAGCCGCAAACGTGATCGTCGAGATTAAAAAGATAATTCCGCAGTGGATTAGAGTGATGCGTGTGCAACGGGATATTCCAGCAAGACTCATTTTGGCTGGGGTAAAAAAGAGCGATGTGCGAGAGCTTGTCCAATCTAAACTTAAAGCTCAGGGCGACCAATGCCAATGTATCCGCTGCCGCGAAGTTGGGCACCGCATGGCAGTTGACCAAGTTAAGCCTGATTTGGAAAAAGTTAAAATCCTAACCCAACGATACGAAGCCTCAGAAGGAAGAGAATTTTTCATTTCAGCTGAAGATCCAGAGAACAATGTGCTGCTGGGCTATTTGCGTATGCGCGTTCCTTCTGCAAGTGCTCACAGGCCAGAAATCACGGCTGTACCATCCGCGCTAGTGCGGGAACTTCATGTTTACGGGCAACTTGTTCCAGTTGGCAAACACTCCGATAGCGCTTGGCAACATAAGGGCTATGGACAAATACTTCTAAAAGAAGCCGAACGCTTGGCAAGAGAAGAGTTGGGGTTGAAAAAGCTTTTAGTTATCAGTGCGTTAGGAACAAGAAGGTACTATATGCGTTTCGGGTACGAGCGCGATGGAGTTTACGTCTCCAAGACACTTTGAGGAATAGTATGAGTCAAATTGAAAATTCAGGTTACAAGGGCGAAGCGTTACGCCTGCTAAAACTATCCGACTGCGACATTGGCGACATCATAAGAGTTACAAGTAAAGGCAAGGTTTACGAGGGCATCTTGATTCCGCGACCAGAGCTAGGCGAAGGCACGACTGTTATCGTTAAAATGAAGAGCGGCTACAACGTTGGCATCAAAGTAACCAAAGAAGTAAAAGTCGAGAAGGCCGGCAAAGGCACCAAACCCACATTTGCATCTCCACCTATACCTAAACAAAACCCAGCATTACCCCACGTCGTAATCATGAGTACAGGCGGAACAATCGCCAGTCGAGTAGACTATCGCACAGGAGCAGTGCGTTCAGCAATTTCAGCAAGCGACCTCTATGGCGTGGTTCCAGAGCTTGCCGATGTTGCCCGAGTTGACACAGAAATCGTCTTCAGCCTCTACAGCGAAAACATAACCCAAAAACACTGGACAGAACTAGCAGAAACCGTAGCCAAACGAATAGAGGCAGGAGTGGATGGCGTAGTCATTGCACATGGCACGGACACAATGGCTTACACTTCAGCGGCGTTGAGCTTTGCACTTCAGAACCTTCCAGTTCCCGTCATTCTTGTTGGCGCCCAGCGTTCTTCTGACCGACCAAGCAGCGATGCAGCAACCAACCTTATTGGTGCAGTGAAAGCCGCTGGAGAAGCGCCTTTCGCAGAAGTAGGTTTAGCCATGCACGAAACTATATCCGACACCGCAACCGTGGTGCACAGGGGTACCAAAGTTCGCAAGTGCCACACAAGCCGCCGAGACACCTTCAAATCAATAAACGGCTTCCCAATAGCCAAAGTCAAAAACCTCCAAGTAACTATGGAAACAGACCAGTACAAACGACGAGACATCAAGAAAAAAATTGTTCTCAAACCAAACTTCTGCGAAAAAGTTGCCTTAGTAAAATTCTATCCTGGATTAGACCCCTCAATAATCGACTTCTACGTTGAGAAGGGTGTGAAGGGCATTTTGCTTGAAGGTTCAGGCTTGGGGCATGTGAGCAAATTCTGTTTTGACGCTATCAAAAACGCCGTTTCGAGGGGTGTGTTGGTTGCTTTGGCTTCTCAGTGTATCTGGGGACGCGTAAACATGAACGTCTACGATACGGGAAGGGATTTGCTTTCGTTTGGTGTGGTTCCGCTAGATGATATGTTCCCTGAAACGGCGCTTGTTAAACTGATGTGGGTCCTCGGACAAACCCGAGATGTAGACGAGGCAAAGATACTGCTGAAAACCAACCTTGCAGGCGAATTCACGCCGCGAACGATTCCGCAGGACAAAATCGTTGAAGGAGCCCAATAAAATGAATATCGACTATGCTAAGGTCGGCTTAAAAGTCGGCTTAGAAATTCATCAACAACTAAACGTCAACAGCAAACTCTTCTGCAGCTGCCCACCTGAGCTTTTCAAAGAAGACCCCGAAATCACTTTCCTGCGAAGACTCCGCCCAACCCAGAGTGAGTTGGGACAGATTGACCCCGCAGCGTTCTTTGAGTTCCAGAAAGGTGTAAAAATTCTCTACGAAGCCAACCGTAAATGTTCTTGCCTCGTGGAGATGGATGAGGAGCCACCGCACCCCATCAACTTGGATGCGGTTGAAGTGGTTTTAACGGCTTCGCTTATGATGAATATGCAGCCTGTTGACGAAGTGCATGTTATGCGTAAAACCGTTATCGATGGCTCAAACACTACAGGCTTCCAGCGCACTTGCATCGTCGCCCTTGATGGCTGGATTAAAGTCGGTGAAAAAACCATCCCCATGCAAGCTTCAAGCCTCGAAGAGGACGCAGCACGAAAAACTGGAACACAGGAAGAAGGCAAAACCATCCGTTACAGAATCGACCGTTTAGGAATCCCACTAATCGAAGTTGCCACGGCACCAGTCATCTACTCACCCATGGAGGCGCAGGAAGTTGCATTTGCGATAGGCAGAATTCTCCGTGACACAGGAAAAGTCATGCGTGGATTGGGTACGATTCGCCAAGACCTCAACGTGTCCTTGCCAAACGGCGCATTAATAGAGATTAAGGGTGTTCAGGACCTCGAACTCATATCAACCGTTGTTGAATACGAGGTTCAACGTCAACTGGGGTTAATAGCCATTAAAGAAGAACTTGCTAAACGCGGCGTAAAAGCGGAATCAATCAAACCCGACTTCGTGGACGTAACAACCAACTTCAAAGACACCAAAAGTAAAGTCATCCGAAAAGCAGTCGACAAAAATCACATAGTCTTAGCAGTCAAACTACGCGGCTTCGCTGGCTTAACAGGTCGCGAATTGATGCCTAACTTCCGCTTTGGAACAGAACTGTCTGACCGCGCCAAATTCTGGGGTAGAGTCGGCGGCATTTTCCATACTGATGAAGTGCTGGCAAACTACGGCATCACACCTGAAGAGGTTACTGCTTTGAAGAAAGCTGTCGAAGCGGCTGAAGGCGACGGAGTCGTTTTCGTTGCTGACACAGCAGAAAACACTCTAGATGCTCTCAAAGCAGTGGTCGAACGAGCCCAAGAAGCGTGCACAGCTGTTCCAGCTGAAACAAGAACTGCCAAAGACGACGGAACTACACGTTACATGCGTCCACGTCCAGGCGCTGCAAGGATGTACCCAGAAACCGACATTCCACCACAACCGATAACAGAAAAACTCGTGGGAAAAATAAAGGCGAATTTGCCTGAGCCCGCCGACAAAAAACTCGCTCGACTCATAGAACAATACGGCTTAAATGAAAAATTAGCCAAACAACTCATAGATTCCGAATACATCGGCATCTTCGAGGAAAACGCCAAAACCAGCGGTGTCGCAGCCTCCACAGTTGCAGCTTTCCTAACCGAAACAGTCAAAGCACTCAAACGTGAAGGCATCCCGACCGAAAACGTCACAGACGAACAAATCAGCAGCATCTTCAAAGCTGTCGGGTTAGGTGAACTTACCAAAGAAGCAATCGCAAACGTTTTCAGTTGGCTGTCGAAGAACGAAGGCAAAACCCTTCAGGAGGCAACAAACGCTTTGGGACTAAAAGTATGCACTGAAGCAGATTTAGCACCTATCATTGATCGGATAGTCGCCGCTAACAAAATGCAAATCGAGAAAATTGGCAAGAACGCTTTCGGCATGCTTATGGGTGTAGCAATGAGAGAGGTCCGCGGTAAAGCCAATCCTGAATTAGTGAGTAGACTCTTAAGAGAACGGCTGTAATAATCCCTTTTTTGCTCTTAACCTGTTTTCTGCCACAAATCCTAAAAGGCATAGTACAGCTTATACATTGAAGGCATATCGATGAAACACATTGAAGCACGCATAAAAACACCATTCGGCGAAGTAATTATTGAGGGCGAGAATCCACAGGATATTCTTGATATGCTTAGCAACATTCCAGAGAATTTTGTTGAGAAACTCTCAGATTTTGTCTCAAACAAGTTGACACCTTCAGGAGCACAACTTAAAGGCATAATTGAACCCACAACCGAAGGTCCAGTAATTGTAACTAGGGAAAACCTCACCCATTATGAGGCTGTGGGCTTGGTTCTTTATGCTTCCGATGAAAGGAGAAACACAGCAGCACAAATTCAGAAACTTTTGGAGTCAAGCGGCATAAAAAGCATGGTTCCAGCTAGACTCAACGAGATGACTAAGCGTGGACAAGTCTTCAAACCCGACCCTAACAAACCCGAGTTTAAACTTACCATTCAAGGTGAGAAATGGGTTGAAGATAACGTTCTCTCCAAACTCAGAGGCAAAATGAGTTGAGCGCCAACCCCGAAAAAATCACTTTACAAATAATATACAAAGAAATCGAGCAGCATATTAACGCAGAACCCCAAGAAGCATGGTTGCTTCTAAACAAGTTCTTTAAAGACATGATTCCTTCCTTTGAAATCGCCCAAAAACTCTGGCTAAACATTGATCTGGAGCAACTTGTCATCGACCTAAAGGGGATTGTGGCTTTTTCTGCTGACGGTATAAGTATGCTGATTCCCAAAAACAAGCTGAGAGATAATGAAGCATTGCTGGTTTGGCTTGTTGCGTATTTTCTTGGAAATAAACTTGAATTGGTGCAAAGTGACTCTGTTTCAAAAGATGAACTGCAGATAAGGCTTGGGAAAAGCGGCAAAATAACCAGCACTAGGCTAGGCGAGCTTGTGAAGAACGATTTTGTGACAAAAATGACAGATGAAAAATTCCGAATAACAACGTTTGGAGTATTTCAGGTTCAAAAAGAGATTATCCCAAGAATAAAATCGAAAATCATTATCTAACTTTTTTTGAGCCCTATCTTGTTTGGACAAGACTTATTACCTTCTTGCGACAATTTTTTATTGAGGACTTCTAATGAATTTTGTAATATTAATGACCCTAATTTATTCAATATTGAGTAGCTTGGGACTTGGCGGATTCGACATTGGTTTCCTCGTAGTACTAGTCATCATCGGTTTGGTAATCATTATTCTTGTAAAACTTTTCTTAGTGTTGATTCCAGCGATTCTTGTGGCCATTGTTGTGTATTTCTTGACTGGTGGAGATTTGTTCTGGACAGGCATTGCTTTTCTAGTTGTTGCCGCACTGTCTATTTTATCTAAGCTATAGTTTCAATCCTACCCAAACCTTTTTTCTTTGATTTGCCCCTTTGGCATCTGGCAAATTTAAAAAACCTAAGTTTTGAACTAATTTTTCTCAAATAAAGTATTACTTGCACTATAAACTCATGTTTTGATTGTTTACCAATAGGTCATTTTCATAAGACTTTTATATTTGGTATGGAGTTCTTGCATATCAACAGGATAGGACAGGGACCCTAAATTGACAATGATGGAACCAAGTAAAAAACCACTAAACGTACTCATTAAACAATTGCACGGCAACATTGAAGTTGTTCTGAAAAACGGCTATGAATACAAGGGAAAAATGATAAAGTGCGACGGTCACATGAACATTCTCTTGGAAGGCGCAACCGAATTCAAAGATGACCAATTAATGACTAACTATGGTAACGTATTGCTTCGCGGAAACAACATTCTCTACATTGTCATGGACGCCAGCAAACATTAAAACTTCAAACTTCTTGCTTCTCCAGTAATGTAATCGCAGGCTTCTTTCCCAGCCAACTTTACGTTAAATTTACGGCTAAAATAAGTCAGCACGTTTTTGATATCTCTTTCAAGAAGTTCCGTCGCATTAGCGTGATCAGTTTTTACCGCTTGCGGCCAATCAATTATGAGCAAGTGACCATCAGACTTTAGGATAATGTTGTATTCACTTATGTCAGCATGGACAATATGTGCTTTCAAGTAGGCTTTTCTGAGGTTTCGAAGGATTTCTTTAAGCACTTTTTCTGGTTTGCCGATGTCTTTGTATTTCGAGAGTTGCGCTCCTTCAATCATGCCCATTGCTATGACATGCCGGTTTTGGCTTATTGGTTCTGGAACTGAAACTCCATTTTCGTAAACCAGCTTCATAGCTTGGAATTCTCTTTCAGCCGCCAAATGAGACTGAAACAGCCAAGTGGAATGCTCTCGGGTGTAGCCTCTTTTACGTCTAGTTTGTCTAAAACTTATCCTTCCTAATCTATGGAATTTCACTGCAATTCGTTTGCCATCTGAGTTGAGGGCATCAAAAACATCTGCTTCTTTTCCTACACCCAGAGATTGCCCAAAAGAAATGATTGCACTTGCTTTAACAAGAGCATTTATGGCTAGGCAGTCATATCCTGCGTAGTTTAGGGTGTGTCCATTGTAGGTTTCTTTTGTTCGGTAAGTTAAGCCCAGTTTGTTTAATTTGCCCAAAGTGAATTCTATGCGGTCCATCGGAATCTTGGCATATCTTTGGATCTGTTCTATTGGGACGAATTCATGTTTGCTCATGCCTGCTTCTATTATGTTTAGGATTCGGAAGTCTTCACTTTCTAACTCTTTGAATACTTGGACTGCCACTTCAGCGCTTGACATAGACAGTTTAATAGGTTGTTATCCGCTATTAAGACTAGGTTTTGTATAGAAGATTTTTTTGAGTGGACCTTATATGGGAGAAGAGAGTTTTAATGGGCTGTATACAAAACCGTTCGCTAAACACAAGGTCATTAATCAGTAAAAAATGGTTTGTAAATATGGCTGTAGATCAAGGAAACGTTTCAAAGGTGCTTTCGGTCCTTTCCCATCCGCTACGAAGGGAAATATTACTAGACCTAAGTAATAACACTGAGTCATCTTTTACAGACTTGCTAAACTTGTTGAAGGTCGATACTGGAAAGCTTAGCTTCCACCTCCGTTCATTGTCACCTTTTATAGAACAAACCCCCAACGGAAAATACAAACTAAGCAGAGCGGGAGAAAGCGCAGTTCGCGTAATCCATGACGTTGAAAGTTGGGCCGAGGTCGCCGACGTAGAGGGAAAAGCAAGCCAACTTCCACTTGCGTCCTTCAAAAACAGGGCCTTTGCTTTCCTCATCGATTTTGCCATGATTTTAGGCATTACTTCGGCAATTAGTTTGATTCCTAATTTGATATCGCTTTCCTCAAACATCTTGATTGGAAGCATCAGCCAAGTTCTCTTCATCACTATCGGGTTGGTTTGGCTTTACTCAACTCTGCTTGAGGGATTTAACGGTCAAAGTATAGGCAAACGCATTTTAGGCTTAAAGGTCGTCAGGACTGATGGAAAGAAAATGTCCTATGACCACGCCGCGGTGAGGAACTTTGGGAAAGTCTTACCTCTCTTACCCTTCGACTTGCTTTATGGCTGGCGAATAAAGAACAATGCGTTCATGAGATACTTTGACAAGTTTGCAGGTACAACAGTCATCAACTTGCGTTCCCATAGGCCTTAATTCTTTTGATATTAACTTCTTATTTGTACCTTTACAT
>JGI20214J14112_1000066_pt1 | contig 13515 bp, 16 predicted proteins | sample WetSurMetagenome_FD_14112 | JGI IMG/M metagenome (IMG submission 14112)
GGCTAAGGTTACTCTTGCAATGCGCTCCCGTTCAGCTTGTGCTTGGCGGCTCATGGCGTCTTGCAGGTTACTAGGTATTATTACATCTCGGACTTCGACGGCGGTAGCCTTTATTCCCCAAGCCTCAGTCTTCTCGTCGATGATTTCGCGCAGGTGTGCTCCGACTTTTTCGCGTTCAGCAAGCAACTCATTGAGGCTGACTTTGCCAATGACTTCCCGCAAGGTTGTCTGAGAAGCCAATTGGGTGGCTTGATAGTAGTTTTCTACTTGCAGCACCGCCTTCTCCAAATCTATAGGTTTCATGTACAGTACAGAGTCAACGTTTACGGGGACGTTATTGCAGCACCGCCTTCTCCAAATCTATAGGTTTCATGTACAGTACAGAGTCAACGTTTACGGGGACGTTATCTTTGGTTAAGGTGGATTCTGTTCGGAATTGTATGGTGTCCAATCTTGTGGAGATTTTTATGGGTGCCCTATCAATTAACGGAACAAGATAGATTAATCCTGGACCCCTCATACCTACGTAGCGTCCGAGCCTTAAAACGGGCATGCGTTCCCATTCTCTGAGAACACGGATGCCACTTAACAAGAAAAGCGCAACGATAATAACTATAAAACCAATAATAGGCGTTAAAACATCAACCAATCTTCATCCCTCAACAAGTGGTATTCTTAAGTCTAGAGAATTAAGCTTTTTGCTCGGTTGGTTTTACTACAAGAAGCATGCCATCCATACCAACGACTTCAATAGCTTGACCTGAGGCTACTTCGCCGTCTTTAGCGACGGCTTCCCAGAACTCACCCATAACTCGGACTTCTCCTTTTGGTTTTAAGTCCGTTGTCGCTGTGCCTTTCACGCCGATTAAGGCTTCTCTGCCAGTTTTTACCCGTATAAACTGAGCTTTAACACCCACATAGAATATGACTGCAACAATTACAGCAACAAAGATGAGGGCTACTCCAAGGGTTAACTCAACTGAGATAGCTAATCCATAATAGGTTGTTCCAGAGAGTGCCGCGAAAAACAAGAACGCTGCAATGGTTACCAAAATGCCGATCACGAAAGCCAATCCAGCGTGCATACCAATCCCTAAATTAGTGATAGGTAGAATCCGCTTATAAATTATTTCAGAAAAAAAAGAAAAGAGGTTTTAGTTCCAGCGGCCGTCTATGTATAATCTTAGTGACGAATCTTCGTTTGAAACAATACCAAGTTGTGGCGTAGGAGAGGGTTTTCTGCGTAGTGGAGGCGTAGGCATTGGGGATGGCGGTTCAATCTCTAATGGACTTTTGTTGATCAATCTTCTTCCTCTCCATGAACGGTTGGGATGATGGTTGTTTCGATTAGGTTTTCTCTACGGATTATGGTTAGCTTCGTTTCTTTGTCTATCACGTCTTCGCTAAGCAACCTTGGCAAATCATAGAATTCGGTGACGGGTTTGCCGTTAAATTTGACGAGTACATCACCCATAGCTAAGCCTGCTTTACGCGCTGGAGAACCTGCTTCGACACTAAATATCATGACGCCAGTTTCCTGCTCCAAGCCTGCTGACTCCCCGATTTCCTCTGGAATAGCAACAGTGTTGGCGATTATGCCCAAATAGCCGCGTTGTGCAACTCTTCCAGTCATTAAACGATCAGCGATGCCTCTGACTTTGTTTACAGGTATAGCAATGCCTCTTTGCCAAACATAAGCTGTGTTTATACCGATCAACCTACCTTGAACATCGATGAGTGGTCCGCCGCTGAAGCCAGGGTTCAATTGAGCGTCGGTCGCTATTACATTCTCCATCGCGGTTGCGCCTCGCCAGCCTCGGATGGTACTGTTTACGCTGGTGATCATGCCGCTGGTTGCGGTTGGTTGATTTCTGTTAAATGGGTTAGCAAGAGCTAGAACGTATTGGCCTACACTTAGTTTTTCTGAGTCTCCCATTTCGATGGGTGTAAATTCCGCTTGCTCTGTTTTGAGAATAGCCACATCGTTGTATGGGTCGGTGCCTACGATTTTTGCGTTGAAAGTTTTTTCTCCTTGTCCGATTTTTACGTTGCCGCATCCTTGCAGTACGTGGTTGCAGGTGATTATGTAGCCGTCTTTTGTTAAGACAACGCCTGTGCCGCGGGACATCTGTGCTTTGACGCTCACCACCGACTGCGAGATTTTGTTGATAAGCAAACTGGTTGCTTCTGACAGAGATTTCAAGACTTCTAACGGATTAGTTAGTTGGCTCATTTGGTTTTTCTCTCCAAATGAGCATATGGTCGAAAAGGTATTTGTTGACTAAGGAACCCTGGAAGTCGGTCACAAAAACTAGGTGGGCATCATGGAACCGCCAAAGTAACCTACGTTTCTCGCCATGGTATGGCTGGCAGATTGCGAGGCTATGGCAAGTTTGCCGATAAGTGACATCAATTGGTAAGAAGCTTTCAGAGCCAAGTTGAGGTTGTTGCTGGTTAAGAATTTGGCTTCTATGTTTAGGCTGGTGCCTTGAATATTGGCTGCTATCTGGATTGCCCCGTCCTCCGTAATCCATTTGAGGGTTACGCCCTGGTTATTTTCGGATATGCCAAGCCAACGGAGCATTCCAAACCACTTGCCTTTAAGATTAAGGATAAGCTGTTGTGTTCTAAGGTCCGAGGGCAGGTAGGTTTGAATGAGGGGTGTTGAGGTTGTTTCTTTTCTTGGTGTTTGAAGTTTTAGCTCCGTTATTTTTGGGGTTACGCGGTAACCAGTGGGTTCTTTTTTTATGATGCCTTCTTCTTCTAGGCGGGTAAGGATTCGTGAGAGTGTTTCTGAGTGGAGACCTGTTCTGCGTTTAAGTCCATCAAAAGTGAATGTGGCTAAGTCTTCAGATTCGATCAATGCCAGCACGTCAGCATCGCGTTCGCTGAGAGCGTAATCGGCTACTGGGCTTTGCCAATTAACATTCAGAACAGGTATCATTAACCTAGTGAATCGTTGAAATGTTGCTTTTGAAGGTTACTGTATTTTTGATCCAAATCAAATGAGTGTGTGCAACAGTTGAAACAATGATCGATATAGTTTATACAAATTGTTTATACATTTTGTTTATACAATACGCATTATTCCTAATGAAATGGCTTAGCAAGCGGTTCAGCAATAACTTCTATCTAAATAAAAGCTTGTTGAAACCGTTGAATGGAGCTATCAGTTTTGAAACACGACTACCCAAAAGCACAGCCCTTATAGTAGAGCTTCCTCCAATAGAGATGCCTAGCCTAAAGTTACTTTTTCGCCTGTAGAAATGTAAACTATTGATTCACAGACGTAGACGGCGTGGTCAGCAATTCGCTCCAAATACCGAGTCATTAACGCGCTGGATAAGACGCATTTGTTGTTAGCTTGCTCAGCGTTGATTAGCTTGTTTAGGTAATCGAAGTACATTTTGTCGACTTCGCGCTCGGTAGACGAAATTGTTTTAGCGATGAGAATATCTTGTCTTTTAAGTGCGTCGATGCTAGTTCTAACCATTGAGAGGACTTTTTCGCTCATTTCATTGATGTAATCGCGGGTCCAAGATTCGCATTCTTTTAGCCCGTTTAGCTGGTCGTTGATTATGCATATGTCTAGGGCGTATCTGCCGTATCGGACAAAGTCATTGCCTACTTTCATGTAAGATTTAATAGTTCTTAAATCTGTGGCGACGGGTTGGAACCGAGCAATTAACTGGAAAGCTTCATCCTCAACTTTTTCCCCCATCGACACGAGGATATCAGAGAGATCCCTCACCTGCTCCTGTACGCTTTTTCCTTCCAGGTATCCATGTATCGATATGGCTAATGTTTCGTAGGTCAACTCGCCCATTTTCACAATTAGAACCGTTTGTTCCTCTAATCCTCGGTCGATTATTCTGCTCATACTTGTTACTCCTATCCAAATTCTCCTGTAATGTATTTTTCTGTTAACGGGTTCTTGGGAGACTCAAAAATTCCCCTTGTGGGTCCAAACTCAATTAGCGCGCCCAGATACATGAAAGCGGTGAAATCGGACACTCGGGAAGCTTGTTGCATATTATGGGTAACAATGGCAACGGTATAATCGCGCTTAAGCTCAACGACAAGCCGCTCAATCTTAGCTGTCGCAATCGGATCTAACGCTGAGCATGGTTCATCCATCAAGATAACTTCTGGCTGAAGCGCTATAGCCCGTGCAATGCAGAGTCGCTGTTGCTGACCCCCGGAAATACTGGTACCAGGTTTTTTCAAGTCATCCTTCACTTCATCCCAAAGAGTCGCCTGCTCTAGGCTGCGTTTGACTACTTCATCGAGGTTTTTGCCCTTCTTGGTTCCAGTTAATCTTAAGCCCGCCGCAACATTGTCATAGATGGACATTGTTGGGAAAGGATTGGGCTTTTGGAAAACCATGCCTACTCTTCTGCGTACCTGCACGGGGTCTACTTGTTTATCGTAGATGTTCTCGCCGTCCAGCAGGATTTGGCCCGTCATTTTGGCATTTGGAGTGAGTTCATGCATTCTGTTTAGGCAGCGTATGAAGGTGGATTTGCCGCATCCCGATGGTCCAATTATGGCTGTGACAGCGTTTGTTTTGATGTTGATGTTTACGTTTTTTAAGGCTTGTTTTGTGCCAAACCAAGCGTTCAAATCTATACTCTGCATTTTCATTTCTGGGTCAAAGGTTGTTGTTTGGGTACTATTTGTGCTTGTCATCTTTTGAGTCTACCTCTGCTTGCTAATCTAACTATAATGTTTAGGCTCAGAACCATTAAAATCAGGATTAGTGCTGCGCCCCAACCCTGCGCCACCAAGCTAGCTTGCGGCTGAAGAGAATCGCGCCATATTTCAAGGGGCAAAGCCGCCATGGGTTGGTTTAATCCTTGGAAGAAATATCTGTTGCCCAATATGGTCATGATTAAGGGTGCGGTTTCTCCTGCGATTCGAGCAACGGCGAGAAGTGTGCCCGTCAACAAACCTGCTTTGGCAGTTGGCAAAACAACGCTCAGGGTGGTTCGCCATTTGTGGGCACCCAGAGCAAGAGATGCTTCTCGGACGCTGTTGGGAACGAGTTTTAGGGATTCTTCGGTCGTTCTGGCGACAATAGGAATCAAGATGAATGATAGCGCAATAGCTCCTGCAATTGCCGAGTAATGCCCGATTAAGGCGATTACTATCACACCGTAAGCAGTTATTCCCACCACGATGGACGGAAACTCTGTCAAGACATCGTTGATTGACCTCATAGTGGTTGCGTACTTGTTGGTCCCAAATTCGGCAAGATAAATACCTGAGAGTATTCCAACTGGGATGCCAAATAGGCTTGTTAAACCAATCAGAATAAGTGTACCCTGAATTGCTGGTCCAATGCCTCCAGCGGAATTGTTGTTAACCAAAAAGCCAAGGCTAAGCTGCGGTGCACCCCTCACAATAACCTCCAAGAGGATACTAAGTAGCGGAGTAACCGCCAAGATTACGCATACGGCGCATAGGACAAAGAATAGGCGGTTCTTGAATTTGCGGAAGGCGTAACTTTGGATTATTCTACTGCCCCTCCTTTAACCTTTAAAACACGATGTACGAGAATGCCTGCGCCGATGTTGATGAGTAGACTGACGATGAGTAAAATTAAGCCAACGCCGATGTAAGCTGAAACCTGCAAGGACCCTGTGGCCTCAAGAAAACCGTTTGCGATAAGTGAAGCCATGGTTTGACTGGGTTGAAAAAGCGATGTTGGCATAGCCGCCGGACCAGTCTGATTGCCTATGACCATCGCAACCGCCATAGTTTCACCAACAGCTCTGCCTAAACCTAAAATGACTGCTCCGAAAATACCTGAGCGCCCGTAGTTGATTACCCAGTGGCGGATGACTTCCCATTTTGTTGCTCCTATGCTGTAGGCGCCTTCACGGATGCTATTGGGCACGGCGCTTATGACTTCTTTAGAAATGGATGCAACAGTGGGAATAATCATGATTGCCAAGATTACCCCCGCAGTGAAAACATCTAAACCGATTGGGTTTCCACTAAAGATCGGTATCCAACCAAGGTAAGTGGATATGGGTTTTTCAATGTAAGCTGCAATCCAGTAGTGGAAAACGAACAAGCCCCAGAGCCCATAAATTACGCTTGGTACAGCCGCTAGCAACTCAACTAGGTACCCTATTGGCACTCTGAGCGTTCTTGGTGACATCTCCACCAGAAATATAGCTATACCAAGACTCAATGGCACCCCGATTAGAAGTGCGATACCGGAAGTGACAAGAGTTCCCATAATGTAGGGCAATGCACTGTAGATTTCTCTGCCTTCAACTGGGTTCCAGGCGCTGCCGAAGAAAAAGTTGGCGCCGAAACGTTGGACAACAGGTACTGCGCCCGTGGCAAGTACATATCCTGTTATGAATAGAATGACTATTGCTGAAGCCGCCACGACTGCGGATAAGTTCTTGAAAACAAAGTCGCCTGTTAACTTAATTTTTCTTGTAAAAAACTTTTGGAGGTGGAGCTTTTTCAGTGCTTAATCCACCTTAGGTTGTAGAAAGCGTGTGTCCGTTGAATGTTATCGAATTGATTGTTGCTTCGTCGATTTGGACAACGTTTGATGGCAATTCTGCGTATGATAGTGCAGGGGCGAATTGTTGTCCATCATGCACAACGTACCAGAGGAACTGAACAAGCGCTTCTGCTTTGGCTTGGTTCATATCTGAGAGAACGTTTAGTTCTTTGTAAACGATGAGGTATGTGAAGCTTACAATAGGATATGCGTTTGCGTCTGGAGCGTTGAGAAGGCTTACATTGCTCCAACTTGCGCTGCCTTCTGGCAAACCACTTGATGCACCCGATTGAACTGCTAACTGGGTTGCTTCTAATGAGGGCTGGACATAGTTTCCTGTGGGGTTCTGTACTGCTGCAACTGTCATGTCGTTCTGAAGAACGTACGCTAATTCAACATAACCGATAGAGTATGGATTTCCTTGTACTGTTGAAGCAACTCCGGTGTTGCCACTGGAACCTGAGCCTACGGGCCATGCCACAGATTTGCTGGCTCCGATTGAGCTATTCCATGCAGTGCTTGAGGCGCTGAGGTAGCTGGTGAATATGAAGGTGGTTCCTGATCCATCCGAGCGGTGAACTGTGTTTATTGTTTGTGCTGGTAATGTTACGGTTGGGTTGAGATTTTGGATTGCTGGGTCATTCCACTTGGTTATTGTTCCTTGGAAAATATCTGCGATGACTTTGCCAGTTAAGTGTAGACCAGAAGAGACGCCTGGCAGATTGTAGGCGACTGTTACTGCACCGATGGTTTCTGGAATATGCAGTGCGTTTGGGAGGTTGGCTGCATCTGAGGCCGTGAGAGGCGCGTCTGAGGCTGCAAAATCCACAGTTGCCTGTGACTGTTTGTAAGCGGATATTCCTCCACCGCTGCCGATTGGTTGGTAATTAACTTGGACGTTTGGTTTAACGTTTGTTGAATAATTGCCTACTATGGAATTAAGCAGAGGATATGGAAATGTTGCGCCTGCACCCTGCAAAGTTATTGTTTGGGTTGTTGCAGGCTGTGAGAGGTAAACGTATGCCGCTACTGATCCGAGGATTATGGCAATTGCGACTATTGCGGTTACAACAAGATATTTAGTGTTCATATTTTCAATCCTTGTTTTTGTATTGATAGAAAAGCTCCTTTGATTATATAGTAAATCTCCATAAAATTTATAGTCTATATAGATATAACTAATATAATGACAGCGCATAGAAAGAGTAACTTGGAGTTAAGCGTGACAAAAGCAGTCGAGAAACTAAACGAAGAACAGCGCAAACTTCAGGTAACAGGCGGATCAACCTTCATACTTTCCCTCCCCAAGGATTGGGCAACCAAAAACGAGCTTAAACGCGGAAGCAGCATGACGGTTCGCGAAGAAGAAGACGGCTCACTTTCTATAGTCCCCTCAAGTTTTCCCCAAAAAGAAAAACAAGACGAAGCCTACATCAAAACATCCCTAACTGACAATCCAGACGCTGTAATGCGAACAGCAATATCTGCCTATTTAAGCGGCTATAACATCCTTCACGTTCGAGCACAGGGACAAAAGATACTCTCCTCAAAACTTCGAAATCACCTAAAAAGCTTCGCCAGAAACTACTTGGTTGGAACAGAAATCGTAATCGACACACCAACCGAATTGACTCTGCAGGTATTGCTTAATTATCCTGAACTCACCGTTCAAAACGCATTAAGCCGTATGTCAATAATCGCATCCTCGATGCATAAAGAGGCCATAACTGCGCTTAAAAAACTCGACTACACCAGTGCCAAAGCAGTTATAGAAACTGACCGCGAAGTAAACCGCTTTGGACTATACATCGTCAGGCTTTTGAAGTTGGCGGTTTCGAACCAAAGAGTCGTTAAGGAAATTGGGTTAACAAGCCAAAAAGACTGCTTGGGTTACAGGCTCATCGCTAAGTCGGTTGAGAGAACGGCTGACCACGCCACAAAAATTGCTGAAAACACCCTGTTGCTCAAGTTGCCCGTGAATGAAGTAACCTTAGACAAGATCAGTGAGTTAAGCGATTTGGCTAATTCGATGTTTGAAAGTTCTATGGAGGCATTGTTTAAGCACGATTTTAACTTGGCGGAAAGCGTTATCGAGAAGCTAGGTCAAGTGCATAAGTTGGAGAAAGAAGCAGTTTTGTGCTCGCAGAATGCGCAGGTTGAGGAAATCGTTAACTTAAGATTGCTTATCGAAAGTGTTAGACGAACTGCAGAATATGCAAGCGATATTTCAGAAGTTGTGTTGAATTTGAATGTCGAATCAGTTCTAAGCTAATTCAGTTAATTTTTCATTTTATCATACATACACGTTTTCAAGCAAAATTGTCTATCTTTTTCTTTCTTGCTACTTTGTTTAGTTCAGATAGACCTGCGACGAGTAATTTACAGTTGAAAATAATAAAAAATTGGGGGTGGATAGTTTAGCTGTAGACAACTTGGCCGTTGAAGGTTATTGATCTGATGGTTGTTTCATCAATCGTAACAACGTTTGCTGGCAATGAAGCGTAGGATAAAGTTGCTGATTGGTCTTGTCCACCGTGCACCATGTACCAAAGCCATTGCACTAATGCTGTAGCGTCGTTTTGAGTTAAGCCAGGAATTACGTTTAGTTCTTTGTAGACTATTGTGTAACTGAAGCTGACGATTGGGTATGCTTGTGCGTCTGGTGCGTTAAGGATGTTTACACTTGTCCAACTTGCATCTCCTGCGGGTAACCCAGTTGAAGCGACTGATTGAGCAGCTGCAGTTGTTGAAGCTAGTGAAGGCATAATCCAGTTTCCAGAGGGGTTCTGCACTGCTACGACGTTCATGTTGTTTTGTAATGCGTAAGCTAACTCCACGTAACCTATAGAGTATGGTTGTCCTTGAACTAACGCTGCAACACCTGTGTTGCCGTTGGATGCAAGACCGATTGGCCAAGCTACCGATTTGCCTTGACCAATTGCAGTGTTCCATGCGGAACTTGACACGCTAAGGTAACCGGTGAAAACAAAGGTTGTTCCTGAGCTGTCTGAGCGGTGTGCTACAATTATGGATCTTGCTGGAAGAGTAGTGCTTGGATTGAGGCTTTGGATGGCTTGGTCGTTCCACGTGGTTATGGTTCCTTGGTAGATGTCCGCGATGACTTGTCCTGTTAAGTGGAGACCTGTTGTTATGCCTGGTAGGTTGTAGGCTACTGTGACTGCGCCGATTGTTTCTGGAATATGTAGTGCATTGGGTATGTTTGCTGCATCGGTGGCGCTTAATGGAGCATCTGAGCATCCGAAATCAACCGTTTTTTGAGTTAAGGCTGAGATGCCTCCACCGCTGCCAATTGATTGGTAGTTTACTTGTATGTTAGTGTGGGTATGTGTGTAGTTGATTATCATTGCATTGAGTAACGGATACGGGAAGGTTGCGCCTGCACCAGTCAGAGATGCGGGTGATGGTGTTGGTGATGGGCTTGCCGTTGGAACGGGTGTTGGTGAAGCTGTGGCGTGAGTGGTCGGTTTTGCTGTTGGGCTATTTGTGGGTGCTGCCGTTTGTGTTGCAGTCGGTGATGCTGTAGGTGCTGGTGTTGGAGTTGGAGTGGGTGCTAGTGAATTTGAACCCAAATACGTGTAGGCTGCTACTGCGCCGATTATCATGGCGATTACAACTATTGCTATAGCGATTGAATATGTTGATTTCATATTTTTTCCCGTCTGGATTTATAGAAAACGGCGTAATATGGCTGCCCAGCATAGAATACAAACGTCAACATAGCTGTAAATAGAATAAATAGAGAATATGAAAATTATTTGTAAAAACTTTAAAAATAGATTAAGAAAGTTGAAATTAAAAAAAACGCCTAAATTTGGTCTCCAGGTTTAATCCGGTCGATCGCTTGTTTATTGGACAGCTTGTAAGAAACAAGCCACTTGAAAGTTCTGTTTAAGGCTGGAGCTATCGATTAGGTGAGCTGTGCCATCGGGGCAGTAGACTTTGTCGCCTTTTATGGCTTTTTGGTATCTAATGCTGCATTCCTTTAGTTTGGAGCAACCATCACAATCTCGTGATAACATCTTTATCATTTCTCTCCTGTTCAGAGTATACATTCGTGGAAGANACCTATAGAGTTCACCACTATAATCTATATAGATAAAATAGAAAACGTGAAATGAAAACCGCTGAAACGCATGGGAACCTTTAAGAAACCAGAAAAACACTCAAACCAGACTGCAATGAACCAGAAACTGTGGAAAACAAAAGGCGTTTTCTTGGACTTAGACGGCACACTCGTAGATTCTACAGAAGCCTACCTTGAAGCCGCCAGAATAGCATTCCACGCAACTGGCAAAGAACCTCCCAAAACCAATGTCATGTTGGAGATCCCGCGGAGAATAGAGCGACACCTTACAATCGACGACATAACCTGTGGCGACACAAAAAAGTTCATGCAAGTTTACCTAAAAGCATACTATTCTGTCACAGAGGAAAAGACAAAGCTGCTCCCACACGTTTCGGAAACACTTCAACTGCTTTCAGAAAAGGCTAAACTAGCGTTAATAACCATGCGCCATTGCCCTAGCCGAATTGTCCAGAAAGAATTGGACTATTTTGGCATCGCAAAATACTTCACCTACGTAGTAACTGCCATGGATACAACAAAGCCTAAGCCTTCTCCTGAAGCAATAGTCCAATGTGTCAAAGCTTTAGACGTTGAAATGTGCGAATGCATCATCGCCGGAGACTCCGTCAACGATATTAAAGCAGGGAAGGCCGCGGGCGCAAGGACGGTTGCGGTGCTTTCAGGTCTGTTTCAACGAGACGAACTTATACGGGAAAACCCAGATTTGGTTTTACCCGATGTGAATACGCTTCCCGACTTCATTGAGTGAGTTATTTTTCATATATCCGGATTCGATACGTTGCTGGAATTCTCATAGGGAGTTATATGCCGTAGAAAAAATAAGGTTTAATTAAAACCTCAATCTTAAGTGAATATGGAGAAGGGCTTCGGAGCGGAAATCAGAATGAACTTTGTAGAGATCATGCTAGGGGAGAAATTGAAAGATGCGGATCCAGCTCTCGAAATTATGGGTTCGGACCGTAAAGTTTTACAGGTAGCCTGTCAAGACTTCACTAACTATCTAAAGTTCCATTGGAACCTTATTGGGAAAGAAGCAAACCAATGTGAACTTGTAGAAAAACTTGAAACGCTTTTCAAGGAAGACGCCGCTGAATTGGATGCCTTTTTGACCGTGTGGATAGGTATTTGGTTTAACAAATGGAAAGAAAGAGTTAAACTACTCATCGGCAACCAGAACGCTAACAAATGGAACAAAATGTCAAAAACATTAGCCAACGCAGAGCCACTATGGCGCAAGATAGACCATAAACAGGAACTGCAAGAAGTCGTTATATCCACGCTTATAAAGAACGGTGAGGTTTGCGGCACTGAAATCCTAGCTGAAAACCTTTTAAAAATGGAGCTTGGAGAAAAAAATCTCCAAAACGTAAACGATACGGAACGCCTATTCACAACACTCAACAATGCATTACGTAAAGCTCGGGAAATGGCACAAAGTAAGGGTCCGTTAATCTTTGTTAAAGTTGACAAAGGATATTATGACGCTATAAATGAGTAAACGCAAATTTTTATTTATTGCTTGATTTTTTCTAAGACGAAACCTTACACAACTTAGTTCTTGTATCTTTTAATCAAACATTATCTAGTGGGGAAAAATCGCTGCACTTATGATTATTACGAACAAGTTAGGTGGTTTATGAATGTTTTTAGCTAATTGTTGGAAGCAAACTCAGCTTGATCTGATAAATATTGTCTCAAAATAAAAATGTTAACTCAAATAATTGGGAAAAATACTAAAATTGGTGACTAGCAGGCTCTTTGCCTTTGCAGAGTCTTAGTCATCCACTTATAATGCCTGATGGTTTTAGTTTCGCCAAAACCGCAAGCACCGCAACGTTTGTTGCGTACATGGTATGCGCGTCTGCCGCAACGCCTGCACATAATGTGCACGGTTTTGCCCTGGCGCTTACCCATTGATGGAGTGCCTTTTCCCATTCAACTCACCTTGGTGGCGGTGAAATAAGGACTACGTTGTCTCCGCGGACAATGATGAGTCCCAGTTTCCTTTGATCTTCAACTACAGTAGTGTCTTCTGTCTCTTCTAAAACTAGGTTTAAGTGTTGATCGAAACCCTTCAGTCTGCCTCTGAGACTTTTGCCGCCTTTTAAACGAACAAGCACGATTTTGCTGAGGTTTTGTTCAAGGATTTCGGTTGTCATTTCGCTCATATTGGAATCCCCAAATGTCATTATCTCTTCTATACTTTATCTCTCTCCATTTAAACCTATCTCATGGACTAGGAGAAAGAGAATACGAATGGAAATGTTTGACATTTTTCACAATAGAGTGATATGGTCAGGAAACTTTGACTCAGCCCAGTCAAGGTTTGTTTACGAATAGACTTTTATCGCCAACAGGTTCTAAGAGTAACTATGGGTAGAACAAGATTAGCCATAATAGCTTTTGTTGTTGCTATGCTTATTGTAAGTGTAATTGTTGGAACTGTAGCCTACTATTATGGACAAGTACACGAAGAAATAACATTCGTTGACGTTGATTACCTCTCTTATGGTGCACCAACCCAGAAAAATTACAACTATAAGTGGATACTGACATTAAATCTTAAAAATACTGGAAGTACAAATGCAACAATAACCAACATTATCATGGATGGGCAACCCTATAGCAGTTTTAACCCTACTCCAATAGTTAACCCATCAATTGAAAATGGATATGTTTTATCTCGTAACCAAAATGTGACAATGACAGTACAAGGAACTAATACAACATTTTCACCAAATGTTTACGCTGGCAGGGTGATTTATGTCATGACCGCAATAGGCAACTATTCAACAATAGTAGGCAGTTGATTGGCTTAACCTTTTTAGTGCTAACAAAACAAATGCTGATTTGCTTAATCAAGAAACTTGGACTGCAATAG
>JGI20214J14112_1000069_pt1 | contig 13393 bp, 4 predicted proteins | sample WetSurMetagenome_FD_14112 | JGI IMG/M metagenome (IMG submission 14112)
CGGTACGAAGAGGCTTTACCGCTGCTGGACAGAGCTTTATCCGTAAACCCATCGAGTATCGAAGCACTGATCTGTCGTGCGAAATCTCTTGTCAAGCTTAATCAATTCTCCGATGCTATCGAAACACATGACCGGATTCTGTCTCTCAATCCTACGATTATCGAGATCTGGATGCAGAAAGGAAATGCACTCTTTTCACTTGGCAGAAAACAGGATGCTATTCTTGCTTATTCAAAAGCGCTTGAGATTAATTCAAATTTTTCAGACGGCTGGGTGAAAAAAGGCAATGCCCTGTATGATCTCGGCAAGATACACGACGCCGTCGTCTCTTACACAAAGGCGCTTGATATTAATCCTGCCCTGTGGGATATCTGGATGCGAAAGGGCGATGCCCTTAACGAGCTTGGGCGGACAGAAGATGCAATCGCCTCGTACACCAAATCCTTAAAAATAGACCCTGATCAGGCAGACGGTTGGGTTAAAAACGGGAAGGCACTCTATGAACTGGGGAGATATCAGGATGCAATAGACGCCCTTGACAATGCAATTGCCCTGAACCAGAGATGCATTGAGGCATTCCACTACAAAGGACTTGCACTGGAAAAAGTGAACAGAACCGACGAATCGATTCATGCGTTTGAGGTCCTCCTTGAAATCGATCCCCGGAATGGCGATGCGCAATATCATAAAGGACTTGCACTCGCCAAACTTGGCGATCACCGCGATGCTATCGATGCATTCGAAAAGACCATTGATATTCTGCCCTCATTTGCACCTGCGTGGTACAACAAAGGGAGATCCTTAATCCAGACAGGAAAATATCAGGGTGCGATTGATGCATTTAACAGGGCGGTGGAGATTGAGTCTGGATACACCGATGTATATTATTTTAAGGGTTTCGCACTCTTGAAACTGGAAAAATACCATGAAGCGATCGAATCACTCGATAAAAATCTGGAAAAGGATACGAGTAATGCCCAGGGATACTACCACAAAGGCCTTGCACTTTCGAAACTCGAAAGATATGAAGAATCTCTTAAGGCGTTTGACAAGGCACTTATCTATGATCCTGAAAATGCCCTTATTTTTTATCACAAGGGCAGGGCATATATCGGGCTGAACCAGTACAGCGAGGCAGTCTTTGCTTTTGAAAAGACACTTCAGTTAAAACCCAAATACCTCAACGCACGGATGTGTAAGGGTATTGCACTCTATAACCTTGGGAAATTCAAAGATGCTGTAAAGGACTTTAACAGGATTATAAATGAAAATCCAAAAAATTACCATGCTCATTACCAGAAAGGAAGAGCCCTTTTTGATTTAGGGGATATATCCGAAGCCATCGAAGCTTATGACCGTACAATTGAACTGGAGGCAGATTTTACTGATGCACATTTTCAGAGGGGTTACGCTCTCTTACACCTATCACAGTTTGAAAACGCACTCCTGGAATTCGATCGGACTCTGGAAATTGATCCAAATTTTGCAGCTGCACATTACAACAAGGGTATTACTCTTGCAAAGCTTTTCAGGTTCAATGATGCGATTATCTCGTTTGATAAAACACTGAATCTGCTCCCGGGTTATGCCCCTGGGTTTTTCCAGAAAGGACTTGCTCTGTATGCAATCGGCCATTACCAGGAGTCAATAGATATATTTGACCGTACACTGGAGCTGGATCCGAATTCGGCTGAAGCTGCATTCAATAAATCTATCGCACTTTATGATCTGGGCCGAAATGAAGAGTCACTTGCTGCCTGCGAGTACGCACTAAAACTCAATCCGGAATTTATTGAAGCAGAATACCAGAAAGGAAAAGCCCTTGTTGGTCTTGAACGGTATGATATGGCAGTTGCTGCCTTTGATCNNACCATTGAACTGGATCCAACCAATGCACAGGCTTATTATGACAAAGGTCTTGCATTGATACATCTTGGTAAGAATCTGGAAGCGGTTGCATCATTCGATCGTCTTTTGGAACTTATACCCAGTTTCGCTCCCGCATTCTTCCAAAAGGGTATTGCTCTTGCAAATGTCGGCATGTATAATGAAGCAGTATTTGCCTTCAATATTAAACTGGAGATTACTCCCGACGATGCTGAAGCACTCTGCCAGAAAGGAATCGCACTTGCACACATGGAAAACCATGATGAAGCTATCACCGCCTTTGTCACTGCATCCGGTATTGATCCATTAAAAGCTGAAATTCACTTCCAGAGAGGTTTATCCCTTGCGGCACTTGGACATCATGATGAAGCGGTGAATGCATTTACCCGTGCACTTGAGATCAATCCCGGTTATACGGATGCTATTTACCATAAAGGACTCTCCCTCGCCGAACTTGGTGAGTTCAATGAGGCTATTACAGCTCTTTCAAGTGCACTTGAAGCATCTCCGGCAATTGCTAATGCATGGCTGATTAAAGGATTCTGCCTGTTCGCTGTCGGACGCCCTCAGGAAGCTCTCATTGCCTATAACGCCTCACTTCAGATTGATACAACAAATCCTCATACCTGGTTCTATAAAGGAAGGGCTCAGATCAGTCTCGAAAACCATGCCGATGCAGTGAATGCATTCGATCAGGTGCTCGCTCTTGATCCGGAGTTCGCCGAAGCATATTACTATAAGGGAATCGCACTTGCGAAAGATAAGAAAATTGCAGAAGCAGCAGCGTCTTTCGAACAGGCAAATCTGCTGATGCCCGATTTTACTGATGCATATTTGCAGAAAGGTAGAGCACTCGCATCACTTGGTGTCTACCCTGAGGCAGCTGTCGCATTCAGGCAGGTGCTTTTATCAAATCCCGATGATCTGACAGCCTTGTATGGTCAGGCCCGGACATTTGACCATCAGGGATTATATAAGGAAGCGATTGCTGCTTACACCCATATTAACCAGATTGAGCCCGGATGTGAGCGGGTATTTTATTACAAGGGAATTGCACTCGTTTTGATCCAAGCTTATCCTGAAGCTGTTGAAGCATTTAGCAGGGCTCTTTCCCTTAACCCCTCCCGGGATATGTCATGGAGTGAGATGGGAAGAACGTTAGTTATTCTCAAAAAATATGAAAAAGCGGTGGAAGCCTTTGATGAATTTCTCGCGCTCAAACCTGATTCGGTTGATATTCTCTTTGAAAAGGGACTCGCGCTCTNACACTTAAAAAAGCTGGATTCTGCTCTTGGAGTATTTAACCGGTGTATCGAGCTTGGTTTGAATAATTCCCGGGTGCATACAGAAAAAGGACTGGTCCTCTTTGAACTGGAAAAACATGATGACGCCTTAGCATCTTTCGATCGTGCCCTTGAAATTGATCCAAATGATGCATTCTCGCATCAGATAAAAGGAGAGATTCTGGCAAAAATTAACCGGCAAGAAGATGCGATCACTGAGTTCGATGCCACCCTTGACATTGATCCGGAAAATGCCCAGGCACACAAAATGAGAGGTGTCGCACTTGCGAAACTCGATCGGTATGAAGATGCGGTTGTTGCACTCGACCGGGCAATGGAAAACGATTCGGCAAATCCCGATCTCCTTGCATGCAAGGGATATTCACTTTACAAATTAAACCGATACAAAGAGGCAGTTGAATCTTGCGGGAAATCCCTGAAACGCAAACCTCAGAATGTCTTTGCTCTGTTCTATCGCGGAAAAGCACTTCTGCATCTCAAACGTTGGGAAGAAGCGACCTCAACTTTTGAAAAAGTAATCACCCTTGATGAACAAAATGCCGAGGCATGGTATTATCGTGGAATTGGCTATGAACATGTCTCACTCTATGATGAGGCGTTAAGTGCTTATGAGAAGGGTTTGTCTCTCGATAGTTCATGTGCGGTCGCCTGGTACCATAAAGGATATGTTCTGGGTAAACTGAATCGATTCGATGAATCAGTGCCAGCCTTTGAACGTGCTCTTGAAATTAATCCTCAAATGCAGGATGCAGCATACAACAAAGGGCTTGCACTCGCAACAATCGGACACTATGACAAGGCTGTAGAGGCATTTGATTTGGCANTCGAGCTCGGTCCGGTAACCGGAGCACTCTACTATTATCACGGATATTCTCTCATCGGAGCAGGGCGCGACGAGGACGCAATAATATCCCTGAACCGTGCTCTTGAACTTTCACCTGACGATAGTGCAACAAATGTAGCAAGAGGTGAGACACTCCTCAGGCTGAACAGTTACAACGATGCTGTGGTCGCATTTGACAAGGCACTTGAACTGGATCCCCATAATGCTCACGCCGCATTTGGCAGGGGACAGGCACTGTCTGCGGTCGGGCACGATGAAGAAGCAGTGATTGCATACGAACAGGCACTAAGCCTGGATTCAGCTCTGTCTGATGCTGCGTACAATAAAGGGCTTGCACTGTATCGCATTGGCAGATATCCGGATGCCCTGAAAGCATTTGATTATACTCTTGAATACGTTCCGGGGCATGCTTTAGCACATTACTATAAAGGACTCGTGTTGAATGCGACAGGAAAGTATGAAAAGGCAATCCGGTCATTCAACCAGGCGCTTACCTGCGATTCTTCCATTACCGACGCGATATATCAGACTGGAATTTCTTATGCAAGTCTTGGAAAACACGAGAAAGCACTTGGCGCTTTTGAAAAGACGCTGGAACTTACACCCAATAGTGCCNCGGTCTTGTATACCCGNGCACTTTCACTTGTAAAACTCCTTCGGTTTGATGAGGCTCTCCNGGCACTTGAATCTTCTTTGAATCTTGAAAATACCCNCGCTGATGTCTGGCTCCTCAAGGGNAGCGTGCTTTTTGAAATGGAGCGTATACCTGAAGCTCTGGAGTCATTTGAGAGGGCAATTTCCCTGGAACCTGACAACAATACTGCCTGGTATCGAAAGGGGAAGTCATATATCGAGCTTGGGAACCCGCATGAGGCAATTACCTGCTTTGATCGTGTGTTGTTTCATGATCAGGCCTGTGCTTCAGCATGGTTACGGAAAGGTAGTACTCTGCTTTCTCTCAGTCAGTATGAACCTGCCCTGGAAGCCCTCACAAGGGCCCTGGAAATTAAACCCGGTTCTGCATACGGGTGGTATGATCGGGCAATTGCACTTTTAGAACTCGGCAGATATGAAGAAGCAGTCTCTTCCTATGACAGGGTGCTTTCTATCAACCCGAAATACGCAAATGCCTACTATGACAAAGGAGTGGCTCTTGCGAAATTAGGCAAAGATAGTGAAGCAGTAGAAGTATTTGAACATGCCACGACACTGGATCCGAAATTTATCAATGCTTTTTACGAAAAGGGACTGGCACTTACCCGACTCGCCAAAAATAAGGAAGCCATCGCTGCCTTTGACCTGGCACTTTCTGTGGACACATCCTATTCCCCTGCATATTTCCAAAAGGGAATGATACTCAAAAACCTGAAACGGTATGAAGAGGCACTTTCAGCCTTCAGTGCAGCTCTCACCCTTGATACAGCGAATTATGATATCTGGTTTAACAAAGGCCTTGTACTAACCCATCTGAAAAGATTTGATGAAGCAAAAACTACATTCGACCGGGCAATTACTCTTGACCAGAATTCATTTGCTGCACATTACGAAAGAGGGTACGCCTTATAAATCTGAAACAGTATGAAGAGGCTGTAACTGCATTTTCACGTGCACTTGCAATAGATGACCAGAACAGAGATGGTCATTTTGAACAGGGACTTGCATTTGCAATGCTTGGCAGATATGAAGAGGCCGAATCATCGTTTTCAAAAGCAATTGCCATTGATAATGATTTTTCAGAAGGTTACTATAACAAAGGACTGGCACTGGAAAATCTTGGTCGGTATGATCAGGCAATTACTGCGTTCGATCAGATGCTTTTACGTTCTCCGGATTTTTCAGCGGCATGGTATCACAAAGGCATTGCGTCTGAACACCTGGGCAAAGATGAAGAAGCTGTTGAGGCATTTGAGAAAGCACGGCAAAAAGAACCTCATAATATCTCATTGCTCTTTTCTGAAGGAAATGCACTTTTCCGGCTTGCAAAATATGACGAGGCAATTCATATTTTTGATAGTGCACTTGCAAAAGATCCTGAGAATGGCGAGATCCTGTTTGAGAAGGGTCGGGCACTTGCAAAACTGGGGAGGGATGACGAGGCACAGGATATTTTCGGATGCGCATCTGCTCACCTTCCCAACCGCTATGAACCACCTTATTTACAGGGACTGTCTCTTGTCTTGCTCGGCAGATTTGAAGAAGCCGGGCATGCATTCGATACAGCACTCGCAATAAATAAAACAGATCCTGACATCTGGTATGAGAAGGGATTAGTGCTTTCAAACCTCGGTCATCCTGCAGAAGCAATAGCTGCATTCGACGATAGCATCATATACCAGCCTGATAATCCCCGGGCGTTTTTTGAGCGGGGCAAAGCATTTATTGTTCTTGGTAAATTTGAGGATGCAATAAGCTCCTTCGATTGCGTAATTGACCATTTTCCAGAAAATACCAGTGCATTGAATGCGAAAGGTATCGCTTTGTTCCATATCCGCAAATTTGAAGATGCTATCAAAGTTTTGGAAAAGGCACTTTCCCTTGATAAGAATAACACAGATGCGCTCTATCATTATGGAGCTGCCTTTGCCGAGCTTGGAAGATACGATGAAGCAGCGGAAGCTTTCGGACGTTTACTAATAATTACCCCCGATAATGCACAGCTGTGGTTTGAACAGGGTATCATCTTTGGAAAACTAAAACGTCACAAAGATGCGATATCCGCATTTGATAATGCACTTTTGGTAAAACCGGATTATTTTGCTGCATATTATAACAAAGCCCGTTCTCTGGATATTCTGGAGCAACCCGGCGATGCAATTGTCGTCTATAATCAGGCACTTGATCTTGATCCGGCACATTTGCCATCCCTTCACTCTAAGGGCGTCGCACTTTCACGGATTGGCAAATTCGAAGAGGCTATTAAAGCGTTTGACCGGGCACTTGAGATCGACAGTTCTTTTGCAGAGGCGTGGTTTGACAAAGGAAAAGCACTTGCTTCCCTTGGTATGTTCCGGGAAGGTGTAAGAGCACTTGATAAAGCCCTCATTATCGATAAGAATTATGCTGAAGCTTACTTCCACAAAGGACTTGTACTGGCAAATCTGGGGCGGCACGATGAAGCCATCATTGCTTTCAATAAAAATATTGACCTTAATGCAGGAAATGCTGACGCATTCTATCACAAAGGGTTGTCCCTTGTAGCAACCGGACGCCAAAAAGATGCAATCGATGCGTTTGACCTCGTATTACAGATCACCCCAACGTCTGTTGAAACGTGGCTGCACCGGGGTATGGCTCTGGCGGATCTTGGTAGATTTATTGATGCCATCGCGGACTATGATAAGACTCTTGATATTGACCCGGCTAATGCCAATGCCTGGTATTTTAAAGGCACTGCACTCTTCGCGCTTTCAAGGTTTGAAGATGCAGAAGAAGCATTTTCCAGGGCATTGGAAATACAACCGGATTTTGTGTCAGCGTTCTATTATAAAGGGCGCACATTCCATGAGCGGGGAATGGACAACGAAGCGATTCTATCGTATGACAATGCACTTGCAGTCCAGCCGAAACATATCGAGGCACTTTACCACAAGGGTATAGCACTCACACACCTTTCGCTCTACGATATGGCAATCGTTTCATTTGACAATGCATTGCGCCTCCGGCCTACAGCAGCATTTATCTGGACGGGGAAGGGGCTTGCCCTGTCAGCCATTAACCAGGATAAGGAAGCTATCAATTGTTATAAAAAGGCGTTAGGTATTGATACAAAGGATGCTCGGGCATATTATTATCTGGGATTATCTCTCTCTCGTGTCGGAAAATATAATGATGCGATAAAAAACTTCGATAATGCCCTCATTAACAGCCCGAAATGCGCTAAGGCCTTCTATGAGAAGGGGCGGGCACTTGCAAATCTTTCTATGTATCAGGAAGCGATTGGTGCCTTCGACCGGGCTCTCGGTGAGAATGGCACATCTTCTGATTCCTGGCTCTATAAGGGTATTTCAGAGGAAAATCTTGGGAGATATGATCGGGCGCTTGATTGCTTTGATCATGCTATTTCCCTTGAAGCAACAAACGCTATGCCGCATTTGCACCGTGGAGCTGTATTAATTCAATTAAACCGATACAATGAGGCGCTGATAGCATTTGATCTCGTACTGACTCTCCAGCCTGAGTCTCCGGAAGCCTTCTATTACAAGGGCATGACGTACCTCAAGCTTGAGCGCTTTAATGAAGCAATAACAGTGTTTAACGAGGCTTTGGCGTTAAATGACCAGTACACAGAGGTATTCTATTATAAAGGAATTGCCCTTGTCCATGTTAAGAACTACCACGAATCAATTATTGCTTTTGACGCTGCGCTGAGAATTAATCCTGAATACCAGGATGCACTTTACGAAAGGGGAAGAGCATTCATGTATATCGGGAAAAATAAAGAGGCGATCGCATCATTCGATCGTATCCTTTCTCGCAATCCCGGATTTGCTATTGCTATCTATCAAAGAGGCAGAGCCCTTCTTGCACTTGGAAACCCGGATGCCGCAATCTCTGCCTTTGAAAGGGCATGGGAAATTAATCCTACCTGCTATCAGGCATTCTTCTGGGAAGGCAGGGCATATTTTGAGATTGGCAATTATGATGCGGCAATTACTGCTTTTGAGCATGCTCTGGAAAACAATCATGGAACTGCAGATGTATATTATTTCGAGGGTAAAGCTTATGCCGCGCTGGATCAGCACAGGCAGGCAGTACAATCCTATGATCGATCTCTTGAGATCAATCCCAGCGCAGAGGTACTCACCCATAAAGGTGTTTCACTCGCTGAACTTGGTATGTCCCGGGATGCTCTCGAAACATTCGAAAAAGCACTGGAAAAGAATAGTAACCTTGCTGAGGCATGGATGGCAAAAGGTAATGTATTGTACGATCTCGGTAAGCATCCGGAAGCTCAGGCCGCATATGAGAAAAGCCTTGATCTGGACCCGGAAAATGCAATTGGCTGGACGCGTCACGGTATGGCACTTGCAGCCCAGGGTCAAAGCGGGGATGCAATTGAATCATATGAACGGGCAGTATCTGTTGACCCCACCTTCTCGATTGCCTATTTCACCAAAGGCAGCGCTCTTATTGCACTGGGGAAGTACCAGGATGCCAGCGAAGCATTTTCAGCAATGATATCGATCCAACCGGATTTTGTGGACGCCTGGATCTATAAAGGCCGGGCATTATATGAGCTTGGGAAGTATCAGGAAGCTCTGACTACGTTCAAACACGCTTTGGAAATCGATCCCGGACGCAAAGAAGTTTGGAATGATATTGGAGAAGTACTTGATACGATTGGCAAACATGAAGAGGCCCATATTTGTTATAAGAAGGCAAAGTAATATTTCTCCTGGTTTTCAACAATTACTTTGAAATCCCTCGCTCAGGTAAATAGAGGGAAAGATGACGCAGGGGACAGTTCCTGCCCCACCACTGTCCCACCAATGTATGGGGATAAAGACGTATTAGCTGCTCGTGGATTTTCACATTATGAGGATCAGAATGCAGCGGGAAAACCCTGCCGGAACTGCCAGTTTTTTTTATTCTCATGAAAAAGGATTTTTTGAATATTCTGGGAGAGGCTCCATCAATTATTATTTACATGAACACCACCGCCCCGGCAGGGCGATACTGCGGAGGTTCGTGGTAAAAATTAAAAGGTCATCCCCGTCGAGGTTCGGAGCGTTCCTGAAACCTGGGTAATTCATAAAAAAAACACGGTTTTCATAATTCAGAAGTGAGACCCAATCGTTTTATGTCTGCTTCTAAAAGTGGGGTGTTTACCGTTTTTTACTTTTTGCCCACTGTCGTATTACAACAAGAATTGAAAAAATTCCAATAACTCCGCCCACAGAGACAGGGGATTTTTTTGGTTCGGTTGTTGACACGATACTTACAGGAGGAGTGGAGGAAGTCTTTATCCGCGATTGTGTCGCGGGAGTAAAAGATGTTTTTTCACTCGCATTGACAGAGGTAGTAGCATTCCGATATTGTTCAGCAATTTGTTTGTTCCCTGCCAGATTCGGGTAGGTGGGGTCAAGGACCTGCACTTTGTTAAAAGCTGTGATTGCTTCATCGTATCTCTTCATACTGGCAAGGGAGTAACCTTTGTTGAACCACGCTTCGGAACTGTCTGGATCAAGGGTAATCGCGGTCTCATACGCTTTCAGTTCCTCATCATATCGCCCGAGATTGTACAGGATATAACCGCGGTTTATCCAGCCTGGAACATAATCTGGTTTGAGAATTAGTGCGCGATCGGAAGCGTTAAGTGCATCATTAAACTGTTGTGCCCGGTTAAGTGCATCCGCTTTTCCATTCCAGGCTTCAAAATAATCGGGTTCCATGGTGATTGCCGTATCATATACACGAAGCGCTTCTGAATAATTTTTATTTTTCATGAAAGCATTTCCCTGCTCGAACAGTCCTATAGCCTCAGCCGAGTATGCCGATACAGGAATCACTATGCAGGATATCATGATACCCAGAAAAAATGCGGCCTGGATCACCTTTTTTGTTTCCATATTATCCGGAATATATGTGGTACTCGTATGCCATAAAGAAAACCTCAGGTCCTGGATCGCCCCTTAACGCTTCAGCACGAGAATCCGGCGGGTAAGACTCTTATGTACCCGCTGATCATGTCGTTGCAAAATGGTCATGTGTTCAGCAACTATTTCTGATATATCCAGATGTGTTACTACCACCGCTCTGTGCCCGACTTTAAGCACGCGATGAATCTCATCCAGAGCGTCAGCATAAAGATTTGCCATGGTATCTGTTTTTTTAATGCAAACCGATTGCCCATAGGGAAAATCCGTCACCACTGCATCAATGGAATAATTCCCCAATGGCAGCAATGTTGCATCAGCAAGCATAAGATCCGGTTGCGTTATGTTTTGACGACAGCCTTCAACCATTATCGGGTCAAAATCACTACCAATTGCATGCATCCCGAGCATCTCTGCTTCGATCAGGATGCCCCCCGTACCACAGAATGGATCGAGAACTACTTCCCCTGCATGCGAACAGGTTAAATTGACGAGTGTCCGTGCCATCCTTGGCATCATCACTCCCGGATGGAAAAAGTTCCGTTTTCCAGGGTTACGGAGATCATAAGATCCCCGGTTTATACTGAAAAGAACCTTGCCAAAATAGCACCGGTCCTCCGAAAGAATGGCCCGATATTCTCTGTCTGGTTTGTCCAGTGACACCGGACCCTCTATCATGGTGCCGATTAACCGTTCAAACTCCCTCTGCGAACAGGAATTTCTCGCAGTGCAGCCACCATGAATTTTTTTGGCACGTCCTGCAAAGGACTGATGGGTTTCAATGGCCAGTTCTTTGAGGAGTTTCCGGAATGCAGGAAGGTCGGGGTCGCATTCCCCGAGATATTCCAAAACGACCTGCGTCATGGCAAGCCGGTGTGCTTCTTCCGGATCAGGTGCCTCAACAACCGCTACCTGAAGCCGGTGATCGAGTACTTTTCCTATACATTCGAGTTCGGCAAAGGGAAGTGTCGGGTTTTCACCGGATAGCTCGATGAGCAGTCTCATTCTTATCTCATTTATCACAGGCACTCAAATACGTGCGTAAAAAGGTCAAAATTCGATTCTGTAAAAAAGGAGCAAAAGGAAAGTACGGTTACTTTTTACCTTTCTTTTTTCCCATAATTCCTGAGAAAAAACCCCCGGAACCACTACTCTTTCCTTCAAGCTCGGCAAGTTTTCCATAGAGTTCTTTCTGCTCATTGCTGATGGATCGTGGGGTGACAAGTTTCACCCTCACCAGCAGATCACCAGGCTTTCCACGGCGCTTCATCCCTTCGCCGGCAATTTTCAACGCTGTATTGTGCTGTATGCCGGGGGGTACTTTCAGGTCAATATGTCGTTTATCTATCGTTTCAATTTCAATTGATGTTCCCAGCACTGCCTGTACAGGACTGATTTCAATGGTGATCTCAAGGTTATCACCGTTCCGGATAAAACGGTCGTGGGGTTTGACATACACCTCAATAAACAGGTCACCATTTGGTGCACCATAATCACCTGCTTCACCATATCCCTCCATGCGAAGTCGCATACCATTATCGATTCCTGCAGGTATATGCACGGATACTTTCCGCTTCACCCGTGAATGACCGGACCCCCGGCACTCTTTACAGACCTTTTCAGGAATTTTTCCTTTACCACCACATTGATTGCAGGTCATCATCCGGATGAACTGGCCGAAAGATGAATTAGCTGCTTGTCGCATCTGTCCACTGCCGCCGCAGCGGGAACAGGTATTCAGTCGTTTTGTTTCGCTGCCCGTTCCGCTGCATGCAGGACAGGGTTCAGTGTGCATAACTTCTATGTCCCGGTCCGCACCGGATACTGCTTCATCAAGACTGATCTGGATGCGCATGAGCAGATCGGCACCTGGCTGGGGGCCCGATCGTCTCTGACCCCCGCCAAAGAAATCAAAGATATCACCAAAACCCGAGAAGTCGGTGGAGAACCCGCCTCCCCCATATGCACCCCCTCCTGTGTACGATCCTTTGGATGCATTCGTAAATGTTTCATGACCCATGTTATCGTACTGCGCTTTCTTCTGTTCATCAGAAAGAACGCTATATGCTTCGTTGATCCCTTTGAACTTCTCTTCTGCTCCCTTTTCCTTGCAGACATCGGGATGGTATTTCCGGGCGAGGTTGCGGTATGCCTTCTTGATCTCCTTATCATCTGCGCTCCGGGGTATGCCAAGGATATCGTAGTAGTCATCCGCACTCATTTTTCAGCTCACTCTTCTTTTACGTTATAATCTGCATTGACAACAGTATCATCGGTGTTCTTATCAGGTTGTGGGGTAGTACCGGCACCTGACTGCTGTTGTGATGCCTGTTCTGCCTGAATCTTCTGGTAGATTTTGGTTGTTGCTGCATAGACACTTTCAGTCAGCGCTTCCATTGTCTTCTTTATTTCATCAAGGTTGTCGTCGGCAAGCGCTTTCTTGACTGCAGCAATACCTTCCTCAACTTTTAGCTTGTCATCCGTTTCAAGCTTGTCCCCGCTCTCTTTGAGCATTTTTTCTGCAGTAAACACAGCGGTATCTGCCTGGTTGTGCAGCTCAATCTCATCGCGCTTTTTCTTATCGTCAGCCTCGAATTGTTTGGCAGCGTCCATCATCTTCTTGATATCTTCATCAGAGAGTTTCTTATCACCCTTGATAGAGATAGCCTGCTGGTTACCTGACCCAAGATCCTTTGCTGATACATGAATAATACCGTTTGAGTCAATATCAAAAGTGACTTCAATCTGGGGTATGCCACGGG
>JGI20214J14112_1000070_pt1 | contig 13309 bp, 10 predicted proteins | sample WetSurMetagenome_FD_14112 | JGI IMG/M metagenome (IMG submission 14112)
CCACCTTGCCACGCGACAATCACTTGAGGTACCTGATGGGCATCAAACAGCTGTCTGATATACGCCTCAAGCACCTCAACGGACATGCGAAACGTGCTTTCCGGATACAGCTCCATCTTGCGCAGGTAGAAGCAGTAACGGCAAGCAAGGTTACACCGGGATCCCACGGGTTTTGCTATTACATGAAATGCAGGAAGCTGGTGGGCAGACATTGGAAAATATATCTATCCTATTGTAAGAAGTAAAAAAAGATTAAAGTATGCAAAAAAAAAGTAAATCTGCAAAATTTAGTAGTTTTTTCGGGTCCTTGGTATTTCAGAAATACAGATGACCCCTCGCATATTGTTCGATCTCCCGCCAAGAGATATGCTAGTGCACTTTGATAATCACCGAAACGTTCGGCTTCTGACGCATCTGCTATATGATAAGCAGCACTCTTTGCCGAATAGAGGAACTGGATATAGGCTACTCGTTTTACCTCATTTCCCGGTGTGCCACCGGGGTCGTAGCTACTGTATGCGGTTCAGTAGCAGCTGGATTTTTTGTGGCGGGAATCAGAATACCTTCTTTTATTGAGCTGCATCCTGCAAAGACCACGAACAGCATACAGATTAGACCCAACAAAATCGCAAAAATGATTTTTCGACCCATGAAGAGAGAATAGGGAATATAAAATGGTATTTTGCATCGAGATCAAACGAGCACTGAACAGAGCACAAATCTGAACCACGGCATTTTTATCAGGGTTATTTGATAAGCCAAAATAAATAATGAGAGATAGTTCAACAATTACGAAGGAGACTAAAATGCAAAACCTGTGCCATTTTGAACCAGCCCGTTATACAACGGCACCTCACCAGACTGAAGGATGGATTGTATTTCGTGGATCATCTGAAAAAGTGTTTGAGCGGGTATCCGATCATGCTACAATAGGAGACTGGGTACCCCTCGTTGAGATGATTACCGTAACGCACCCACACCCGGTTGCTCCGGATGAGAGCAGTATTGGCACCACACGTGCTATCACTCTCAAGGGCGGACTGTCGATTGTTGAAAAGGTGGTCTTCTGGAATCCACCCTACTGCTATGCGTACAGCGCAGAAGGCAAACATTTTCCCTTTTCGAACTATGTGGGGCTTTTCTTCGTAGAGCCATCAGATGACAAAGGGGGAAGATGTATCTTTCGCGAGTATTTTAACGATATGGGACGCGTGAAGCAGGCTGTCATGTTTCACGGGGCTGTTGCACTTGGTAGGCAGGCACTGGGCAGCCTTGCCCGCCTGATCGGCGGAACCGAGTATGCCATGACCACGGTCAGTCATGTTAATCCAGGTGATAGACAAATACCGTGAAAACCGGATTCCTCTCTTAGGTCCTTTCAGGTAGAAAGGAATGGATTATGGAATAGGCGTTCCCTGCTTCCTTTCTTGTTTCATTTTTCATAAAGTATCCAACAATATATATAAGGTAAAATACTTGATAGGGAGTCATAACAAGAGGAGAGAAAATGGCTGAATCTGGACCAATACAGCTGATTACGAGGGGATTTCGAAAACTGAAAAATCTGCAAGGTGAATTACTCAGGTAATTCAGGTAGGACACTATGACAAAACCCTGGAAAGGAAAAATTGCAGTGGATATCCGGGATTCAAAACCCGATTGGGAACCGTATATCCAACCACATGCACCAGAGGGATCACCCAATATTCTCTATATTGTCTGGGATGATGTAGGGTATGGCACGATGGATACGTTTGGAGGACCTGTTGAGACCCCGAATATGACCAGGATAGCTAATAAGGGCATCCGTTTCAGCAACTTCCATACTACTGCTCTTTGTTCACCTACCCGTTCAAGCCTTCTGACAGGCCGGAATGCGACCAGCAACAACATGGCTTGTGTCACTGAAGCAGGTGGCGGGTTCCCGGGAATCAGCGCCCGGATACCGTTTGAGAATGGCACCATTGCCGAAGTTCTTAATGAACGGGGATGGAACACCTATGCCATTGGGAAGTGGCACCTTACCCCCGGAGAGGAGACCGATCTCTCATCATGGAAAGGACGCTGGCCACTCGGCCGCGGATTTGAACGGTTTTATGGTTTCCTTGGAGGAGAATCCAGCCAGTGGTATCCTGATTTGGTGTACGACAACCACCCCATCGAACCGCCCGGTTCTCCTGAAGAAGGATACCATCTCTCAAAAGACCTTGCCGATAAGGCGATTGAGTTCATCCGGGATGCAAAAATGGTAGCCCCGGATAAACCGTGGTTCATGTACTTCTGCCCGGGATGCGCCCATGCACCGCACCACATCTTCAAAGAATGGGCAGACCGATATAAAGGGCGGTTCGACATGGGTTACGAAGAAATCCGAAAACAGATCCTTGCACACCAAAAGAAGATGGGCCTTTTACCGGAATCGACCGAACTTTCCCCGATCAACCCCCACGGCGAACCTGCTGCAAAAGGGCCGGATGGGCAGCCATGGCCCAGACTCGATTTCGTGCGTCCCTGGGGATCCCTTACCAAGGACGAGCAGAAACTCTTCATCCGCATGGCTGAGGTATTCGCCGGATTTGTATCCTATACTGATCATCAGATTGGGAGGTTACTCGATTTTCTCCAGGAATCCGGCCAGCTGGAGAATACCATTATCGTCGTCGTCTCAGACAATGGCGCAAGCGGGGAAGGTGGTCCCAACGGTAGCTTTAATGAAATGAAATTTTTCAATGGTATTCCTGACGATATAAAGCAGAACCTTCTCCATCTCGACGAACTTGGCAGCCCGAAATCCTACAATCACTATTGTACCGGTTGGGCCTGGGCATTTGACACACCGTTCCCGTACTGGAAACGGTTTGCAGGATATGAAGGCGGCGTTGCTGATATGTGTCTTATCACCTGGCCTAAAGGAATTCCAGCACACGGAGAAATCCGCAACCAGTATATCCATGCCGTGGACATCGTACCTACTCTTTACGAACTGCTGGGCATTAATCCCCCGGAGGTCCTGAAAGGATTCACCCAGAGCCCTATTGAAGGGGAGAGTTTCGTCACGTCACTTGGTGATGCTGGGGCAAAGGAAAAGGATCTCCAGTTCTATTCGATGCTTGGCCAGCGGGCACTCTACTACAAGGGCTGGCTGGCAAACACCATCCATCCACCAATATCAGGGTGGGGTAAATTTGAACATGATGTCTGGGAGCTCTACAATTTAAAAGAAGACCGGGCACAGATGCATAACGTGGCTGCGGAAAATCCCGATCTACTTGAAAAATTAAAAGGTCTCTGGTACTACAATGCCGGAATCTACCACGGTCTTCCTCTCGATGATCGCAGTGCACTTGAGATCATGACAACCCCTCGACCCACACCGTCGATGCCAAGGAACCGCTATGTGTACTACCCGGACTGTGCCGATGTGCCCGAATCAGCGGCAGTCAATATTCGTCGTCGTTCGTACACCATTGCTGCCGGGATGACAATCGATTCATCAGAGGCCGAGGGGGTACTCTTTGCCATGGGTGGTGTTGGCGGGGGNCACAGTCTGTACATCAAGGATAAAAAACTCCACTACCTGTATAATTGGCTGGGGGAGAAATTCCAGAAAGTAACATCTACAAGTGANATTCCCAAGGGTAAGCAGGTTTTCACGGCAGAATTTGTGAAAACCGGAGACNACAANGAGACCATGAGTGCGACAGGCACCCTGACCCTGTATATCGATATGAAGAAAGTGGGACAGGGAACCATAATGACCCAGCCAGGTTTCTTCTGCCCCGTGGGGGACGGTCTCTGTGTGGGAAGGGACAGCGCGTCCCCGGTTTCACCGGACTATGCGGCACCTTTCCCCTTCCACGGTGGAACCATTGACAGGGTAGTGGTAGACGTTAGCGGCGACCATTATATTGATTATGAAAAGGAAGTCGCTGCATGGCTCATGAGGGATTGACCAAATCTGATCGTGTAGAGCCGGTTTGGGGGAATTATGTCACAATCTGAAGCAATCAAAAAGAAAATCCTAAAATTCCCGGTTCTTGAAGGAATCCTCCCGATTGAAAAAGCGCAGATACCGCTGGATATTATTGCTGGGATTACTCTCGCAGCACTTGCCATTCCCGAAGTAATGGGATATGCAAAAATTGCGGGTGTGCCGGTTGTCTTAGGTCTCTATACCATTCTGATTCCTATCACCGTGTTTGCCCTGTTCGGGTCTTCCCGACACCTTGTTGTCGGGGCTGATTCTGCAACCGCTGCGATCCTTGCTACGACACTCGTGACCATGGCCGTGCCTGACTCTCCCCAGTATATTGCACTCGCCGGAATGGTGGCACTTCTTGCAGCTGGGTTTTTAATCCTCTCGCGTATCTTAAAACTGGGTTTTATTGCTGATTTTCTTTCCCGTGCAGTCCTTATCGGGTTCCTCACCGGGGTGGGAATACAGGTTGCATTGGGCCAGGTTCCTGGTATGTTCGGTGTACCAAAAGAGGGTATCGGACCAATCATGCAAACCGTACATGTGTTCACCCAGGAAATTCCCCTGATGAACAGCATCACCGTGTTGCTTTCAATCCTGGTCCTGGTCATCATCTTTGTCGGGGGTCATTATTTCAAAAAGGTACCCTGGGCACTCTTCGCCGTTATTGGGACCATCATTGCGTGCTGGGCTCTGAACCTTGAAGCCCTTGGAGTAGCGACGATCGGTGCGGTTCAGGGTGGGCTTCCGGTCATTGCATTTCCGGTCGTGCCACTTGACCAGATCCCAGAACTCCTGGGTATTGCACTAGCCTGTTTTGTGGTAATTCTTGCTCAGAGTGCAGCAACGTCCCGGGCATACGCAATCCGGTACGAAGACAAATTTGACGAGAATGTGGATCTGGTCGGCCTCGGTCTTTCCAATATTTCAGCCGGCATGTCAGGTACATTTGTCGTGAACGGGAGTCCGACAAAGACTGAGATGGTCACCAGTGCCGGGGGAAAGACCCAGCTGGCATCAATAGCCACGGCCGGCGTTGTACTTGTTGTCCTGTTGTTCCTTACCGTGCCGCTCTCGTACCTGCCCAGTGCTGTACTGGCAGCAATTGTGTTCACGATTGGGATCCGGCTTATTGATATTAACGGCATGAAAACAATTCTTGCCCATCGGCCGGTTGAATTTATGGTAGCACTGCTGACGGCATTGACGGTAATTTTTATCAGTGTCGGGTTTGGAATCGTGATCGCGATCGCACTTTCTATTCTTGTACATCTCCACCACAGTTACCACCCCAAAAATGTCGTCATCGCCAAAACACTACAAGGTGAATGGAAGTCAGCTCCGGTTGATTCAGGAGAGCAGGCTGTACCTGGATTTGTGATCTACCGGTTCGGGGCAAACATTTACTACGCGAATGAAAGCCGCGTCATTGAAGATATTCTGGGTATCGTTAAAAAAGCCGGTCCATCCCTCAAATGGCTCTGCCTTTCGGCATCAATGATAGGTAATATCGATTACTCCGGCTCAGCATCTTTAAGACAACTTCACGAGGAACTGAAAAAACGTGGTGTTGTGCTCGTGATTAGCGATATCGATGAACAGGTAATGAAACAATTGGAGGGGGACAAGATCATTGATCTAATTGGGAAGGACCACATATTCGATTCATTCCGAGATGCGGTTGTTGCTTTCAAGGCATCACAAGGGGCGTCTTAACGATCCCTTTCCCGTAACTATTTTTCCACTCATCCACAGGAACTACCAATATTAATAGATCCTCTAATCGGGCTATGATTCGGGGCTCCGTTCCAAAGGAAAAAAGATTCCAGAAAGTCGCGATACTCCGGCGCCAGCGGCTACAAGCGACTACCCCTTACACTATATTTTCATGGAACTTGTTGCGCTGACCCGCCCTTTAAGTGATTGACGGACCCGGAACCGGATGGTATCGAGGCCATCGTCAATCGCTGGTAAATGAGGGCACTGAGAAGCGCATGGAGAATGAAATAAAAAGAGAAGGGATATCTCAATCCCACCCTATTATTTTTAACGGTGAATCATGCGCACACTCTATCTCTATATCCTCGATACCCTGGCCGACTGGGAGCCGGGCCATGTCATGGCCGAGCTCCGCTCCGGACGTTACCTGAAAGATCCGGCACTCAGGTATTCCGTTGTACTATGCGGCAATACCTTAGATCTCGTCACCACCATGGGCGGGCTGCATTTGACGCCGGACGTCCTCATAAGGGATATCCACCCCGCTCCAGGTGATGTGCTCGTGCTGCCGGGAGCAGATACCTGGCTTGATCCGGCACAGGTGTCCGCCCTCCGGGAGGCAGGCCGGTTGCTTGATGAAGGAATGCTTGTCACCGCTATCTGCGGTGCGACGCTTGGCCTTGCAAACGCCGGCCTGCTGGACAAACGCCTGCACACCAGCAACGATCCTGCAGCCCTGAAAATGTTCTGCCCGAACTACCGGGGCGAGAATCATTATGTGAACGAACCAGCAGTGACTGCCGGCAATCTCATCACCGCAAGCGGACTTGCACCGGTAGAGTTCGCGTACCATGTATTCCGGAGACTGGATGTCATGGCACCTGCAACGCTCGAAGCCTGGCACGGGCTTTTCACCACCCGGCAGCCCGAATATTTCTATGCCCTGATGGGATCCGTGCCGCACCGGTAGGGATTCCTTAGCATACGTGGGGGGCAGACCCGTCCTCTCTTTTGATTGACGGACACGGAACCATATCCAGTACCGGACCATCTCTTCAATTGCTGGTACTTAGGGCACCGAAGAGTGATGGTACGGACGGGTTGGAATTTGCAAAAGCAAGACCCCGGACAAAATCCGTGTAGTAAAGGCTGTCGGAATGGCGAAATTGGAAACTTCTCTTCGACGAAGAATTAAAAAATGGGGTTTTGTGTAGTTTACGACACAAGCTGGTCGCAGAGCGAGCGGGTGCACGGTGAAACTGTGGGAAGCGCACGACGCGGTCGGTAATCTCATTGTGAGGGATCACAGCGGTTAGGATGACGCTCGGTCATGTTCACTCGTCGTCGTTCCGCTCGCTTGCGCTCACTACACACCGGCTCGCTTCACATCGCCTTGCTGTTTTCCGGAGTTTCCTGTTGGTAGGATGACGCCCCTGGCTTGTCGCGATGCTCCTGCGCCAGCGGCTGCTATGGCCCGCTCCTCACACCATGCTTCGCATCGTATTCGTCACTGTTGATCGTACTCATGACTAACGCTCAGTGACTCCCTCACGCGACGCACAGGTGCTCGGACTCACCGCTTGAGAGTGGTTCGTTACCTTCGCGCCCTGTTGCGGCGCTCAGTCGGGCCGCTGGGCCGGGTTGCATAGCCCCCTGAGGGGAGGACGGGCACCTGTACTGGAGAAGATGTTCCCACAAATCCGGGAATCGGCAGCGCCAGAACAACAGCCTGCATAATGCCCTTCCCACAAAATAGGTTAAAAAATATCTCCCGGGTTAGATCTTCCCGTACTTCTTATGAGCCTGTTCGATTGTCATGATTTTATCACTTTTGACCTGCTCGTTCTTTCGAAGGCATTCTATTCATCGCTGCGATGGTTCGTATATCAGACATATGGCCCAGCGGCCCGAGTGAACGCCGGTTACCGAACGCATCAGCGAGGTCGAGCGCGAACGAGTCACTGAGCGTTACTCATGAGTACGATCAACAGTGACGAAAACGATGTGAGAAATTTTTCAATGTTTAATAAGGGGATATTGTGTGAGCAGGGTCAGAGAAAGGAAAAAAAACTGTTGGGGAGATTCACTGACCCGGCGTCTGAAAGATTCCGCCCATATGTCGGAACTGTGCTCCCAGCTGATCAGCGAAACTGGCCAGGATATTCTGACCATTCCCCTTTGTGACACCGAACCGGTTCTGTACCGACTCTGACGTTCCATTCTGCTGTTGGACGGAATCGGAACCCAACCGGGCCTGGTCGTGGGTCATATTCCGTACCATAACCTGATCCTTATCACAGTCCTGGCCGCAGGAACGATTCTGGAGCATCTGGCCATCACCGTTTGGTCCTGCTCCCTGGTTCTTACCAGCGAGACCGGATTCAGAATCCAACCGGATCTGGTCCCGGGTCATATTCCGTACCATAGCTTGATCCTGTTCGCACGTCTGGTCGCAGGAACGGGTCTGGTCCATCTGGCCATTGCCGTTCTGCATTGCGCTTCTGCTCCCCGGGCCATTCTGGAATTTTTCCTGGGCAGCCGTGTCAGTGGCTACCTGGTGCTGTACATTCAGGCAGTTGCCTGCCTCGTTGCCAATGCCTTGTGCCTGCCCCTGCGGCCCGGCTGCCATGACGGCAGCTGGTGCAAGGATAAGAACCAGCATTGCACACAGTGCTATCTTCTTGAACATGGTTTTCATTCCTGGCGGGTGTGGATCGACTGATCCCGGTTCACCCGGTGCCATCAAACCATCAGCAGGGGTTATCAAACCTTTTCCCGGACGGTAAGCTACACATCCACCAAAATCGGGAAATGGGGTGTAGAGGATCCGAAAACAAGAAAGAAGGTCAAAAAAATGATGAGAGACTCATCCAGCAGTGGCTGAGAGTGGCCTTGCTTCAATACCGCTGTGCATCATGACCGGAGCCTGGCTTATCACCTTATCGATTGTCTGTGCAGCTTCTGCGGTAAGGTAATAGTGGTTTGACCTGCCCGGGAACCGGTTCTCCACGACGTCGTCTTCTATCAGGTTGTCCATCTGCCGGGTGACTGACGGGCCGGAGATCGCCAGAGCATCTGCAATATGCTGGCGGGTTAGTCCCGGGTGCTGGTATAGCAGCCAGAGAATCCCACGTGGGGTATCGGTCCAGAGATAGTGGAACACCATGTGTTCGAACTGACTGTATGCTCCCTGGTTCGGGAAGTACCGGACGACACCCGGGCGGGTGAAACAGCTGATCTTTCCGGTCGCAACGAGTCTGTCCACGTGATACCGCAGGGTATTCTCATTGATACCGGTCATATCGGTAAGCGTCTTCACATCAATACCCGGTGTTGCGGTGATTGCCTGGTATATGACGTGTCGTGCATCATGCTCCAGCACATTCTTCTTCGAAATTCTGCGGAATCCCCCGAATAACAGCATGTTGAGGGGGAAGAGTGACTGCAGAGGGAACGAGGAAGGTGCAGGGTCGGGAACGATGGGGTCCAGTATCCAGGACAGGAATCCGATCCGTTTGGACTTTTGCCGCGAAGGAGTCTCCTCTTTTGACTCGTCCCGGGTCTGGCCTGATGCCGGAGGGAGCGGACTTGCCTGTGCCGGACCGCAGGGATAACTACTGGATTGTGCGGGAGGTCCGCGTTGTTGCCGCTGCGGTGACGGCCCATGGTTGGCACCCGGTACAGGAGTATAGCTGTTCTCGCCCCCGGACCCAGAACGGGCAGCAGCTACACTCATTGGTGAAAACATCATTCCAGCCAGTCTTCCTGATTCTTTGGATTGACCCTGGGCATCAGGAATACCTGCTACACCTTCCCCTTGGGATCTCTGTGGAGATCCCATGTCTCCGGCTGCTTCAGTACGACCGTTATTACTGAGATCAGATCGGCCGGAATAGGTTCCTGACTGAGCTGATGAAGGAGAAGATCCGGTTTTGGCATTCACCGGCCCGGACTGCGAACTCTCGTCAGCAGTACCCGGACTGTCCAGGGCCTTACCAGAGGCTGTGACCTCAGGTCCAGTCAGAACAAACGACTGCGAAGAGACACTACTACCGGTATGGATGCCTGATACTTTTCCCACAGAATCAGGGGGAGAACCGGTAGACGATCCCGAAGACAGATTGACCTGAGCACCATGGTCGCTGAGTGGTGATGAAGATCCGGCCTGGCCGGCATGGGCAGCCTGTGCTGGCAGGCACACGATAAGAATACCCAGCGACAGGATCAGAAATATCCGGCCGAATCCCCAGTTCATTCAGGTACACTATGCAGAAAAGCTCCTTAAATACAATCTCATAGCGGCAGCTACATATCAGGTTAAAAAATCGGAATTCTTTGAAGAGAAATGCTCAATGGTTCCCTACCGGGCAGGAGGATTGATATCTTTCGTACCGTATGGTAATGTATCTGGAATTATGTCTCCACCACAACCTGAACCTGCAGGATTGAAACGGGAGATTGGCCTGTTTGGAGCTACGGCGCTCGGTATCGGAGCAATTATCGGATCAGGAATTTTTGTTGTTACGGGAATCGTCGCTGGTATCGCCGGCCCTGCGATGATTATCTCTGTCCTGATCGCCGGGATCATTGCCCTGTTCTCTGCATTGAGCGTTGCAGAACTAAGTGTATTTCTTCCGGAAGAAGGTGGTACCTACGTATATGCCCAGAAACTGATCTCACCGTTTGCGGGATTTATCGCCGGCTGGATCTGGATTTTTTCCAATATCTTTGTCGGGGCTGCAGTTTCGCTGGGATTTGCCCATTATTTTGTAACCCTGTTTCCGGCTATCCCCGTAAAAGGAATCGCGGTAGTAATCTGCCTGATATTTATCATCATTAACTATATCGGTCTGAAAGAATCGACCCTTCTCAACAATCTGCTCGTTACACTCAAGGTGCTCATTCTCGTCTTCTTTATTGCGTTCGGCCTGGGATTTTTCAACAGTAGTCACATGATGCCGCTTGCACCCGCGGGAATTTCGGGAATTCTCAGCGGTGCTGCACTGATCTTTTTTGCATACACCGGATTTGCCCGTGTGACGATCATGGCGGAAGAGGTAAAAGACCCGGAGAAAACNATNCCCCGNTCAATCTTTCTCGCCCTGGCAATCTCCACGNTTCTNTATATCCTNGTCAGCGTAATTGCCGTGGGACTTGTCGGNGCATCCGGTCTTTCGCAGTCAGGATCTCCGTTGGCCACTGCAATCGGTATCACCGGCAGCACAACTGCAGTGCTTCTCATTTCATCGGGTGCGATGATCGCGACAGCAAGTGTGCTCCTGACAACCATCATGGGGATTTCGCGGATTATGTTTGCGATGGCACGGACCGGAGACCTCCCGGCATTTCTCAAGAGGATACACCCCCACTTCAGCACTCCGCACTACGCAATCTGGATTTCCGGGGCATGCATGATCGCGGCAATCTTACTTGCCGATCTGACGCTGGTCGTAGCGGTCAGCACATTTGCGATGCTGATTTTCTACCTGATTGCGAACATCGCAGCTTTCAGAATTCCGTCAAAATACCAGCAGTATCCTGCACTTGTTCCCGTTATCGGTGCAGTTTCCTGCCTCGGGCTGATCGGATTTCTCACCATCAATTCATGGATTATCGGCATTATCGGACTGGCGTTGGGAATCGTCTGGTACTTCATACAACACCGAATTACCCGGTGATCCGGCCTTCTATACCAGATGTTTATTATTCCTGTCACCTTCAAAGACTCCTGAGGAAATTTTAATGAAACGGATAACCATCAACGCACTCGTGGATATCGGATGCCTCATCACCTTTATCCCGTCCCTTATCTCCGGGCTTGTCTTGTATTTTGTTCTCCCCTCCGGTGGTGGGCGGGGAAGCAGCTGGTCAACGTATCTTGGTATCACCCGCAACCAGTGGGTAACCATGCATAATAACACGAGCTTGATATTCGCTGCTCTGCTGATCATCCACCTTGTCCTGCACTGGATGTTTTTCCGGAATATCAGGAAATGTTTCATTTCGAAAGGCAAAGAGGAATGTGAAAACCTTCAATGAAAAAATCGTTAGCGAATCGTGGTCCATACCTGATGATTTGAACCGACCAGAACCGGGCGCAAGAGCCTTATGTAGCTTACCACGTCAGAAATCGTTTATTATCACGCTCCGACCAAGCATGAGGAACCGGGATTGCCAGGAAATTCCTGCCACTACCGGTACCAAGGAGCGAACAAACTATGATAAAAAAATTCAGCATCTTTGCCATCCTGGCCCTGATTCTCCTCCCGGCAAGTGTCATGGCCGCGGGAACTCATACTATGGGTCCAATGGCCGGAAGCCCTGATAGTGGGGCAGCCACTGTTTCCGTCAGTTCCGCACAGACTCTGGCACTGACAGATGATGAAACCTATTGGCTGACCTATATGCGTGAAGAAGAGAAAGTAGCACGAGACGTGTATCTCACCCTGAACGACACGTGGAAATTACGCATCTTTAACAACATTGCCGCGAGCGAGCAGACACATATGGACGCCATAAAGAAGGTGCTTGATACGTATTCCATTCCCGATCCGGCAGCAGGCAAGGGAATTGGTGAATTTACCAATCCGGATCTCCAGAAACTTTACAACGACCTGATCCTAAAGGGGAGCATTTCAAAGGTTGAAGCACTCAAGGTGGGTGTCATCATAGAAGAGACGGATATCGATGACCTTAACGAAGCTATCGCTACATCTCAGCACAATGACATCAAGACCGTTTACACCTCTCCCTGAATCATCTTGATGCCCTTTGAATCTCAACTGGCGAAGTATTGAAAATCAATTGTATCTCTTTTTTTAAGAGATTTGAAAAATACAGTTGACGGTATTTCATTCAACACATCCCCAGGATTAAAAGTGTTCTCAGGCACTCTTCCACAGCGACGAACACGATGCGAAGCATGGTGTGAGGAGCGGGCCGTGACAGCAAGCCCTGCAGCGAGCCTGCGAGCAAAGGGGTGCGTCATCGTCTGCTCCATCAACCGCGAGAAACAGCGAAGTGATGTGAGGCGAGCCGGAGCGTCAGCGAGGACGAGTGAACATGACCGAGCGTCTGCATCTGCCCGGCATTTTATCATCGAATAAATCAACAATCATGCATTGCAGGAAGATCGAAATGGACCTTCATATCGATAGGATAAAGCGACGGAAATATCAACCATGTCCTGGCAAGTCCGGCATCCCCAGGGGGATATCACCATACTCGTGCAACAACCGCAATGACCAATAGGGCGGGGAAGCAACAGTGAATAAAGAGGATTTAGTATGAAGGAGAAGCGGGACTTTTCACCAGCATTTACGTACACCCACCGCATGGTGAGAAGGCTTTCCGATATCGCTGCTGCACGGGAAGTGATACTTCATGCACACCTGATCCCGAAATGGGAGGTGTCGATCCGTCGGGAACAATTGGTACGGGCTGCGCATGCATCTACGGCGATAGAAGGAAACCCGCTCTCCCTTGAGGAGGTGAGCCGGCTTGCCGAGGGCAGGGAGGTTATGGCAGCCCGTCGGGCAAAAACCGAGGTACTCAACTACCTACGGGTGTTGGAACACATTGACCGGTACCAGAAGGGCGGCTTGATTTCAGAAG
>JGI20214J14112_1000071_pt1 | contig 13286 bp, 13 predicted proteins | sample WetSurMetagenome_FD_14112 | JGI IMG/M metagenome (IMG submission 14112)
CTACTACGGCAGCATCGGTGGATACACTATTGCAGACACAGGAACGTATCTATCTTATTCTACGAGGGGTGACATTCAGCTGAAAGTGCTAGTTCAAGGACAACAATCATTGCTAAACGTATACAGCGCAATAATTGACGATCCCAGGAACGCTGCTCTAACAAATACAAACTTTGCCGCTTCTCTATTATTCGTTAACTACTTGGTGTCTTCTGAAGGTCAACAGTTGATCGGCAATTATGGGGTAACAATCTACAACCAATCGCTTTTTACTCCGTTTGTACCGTTAGCCAGTGGTGCTGTTTCGAACGACACGGTGTTAGGCTGGATAAAAAGCTACGCTTATATGAGTTCTGATACAGTGCCAGTAATAAGTGCAAGTGGAACCGAGTGCCCAACGCAATATCGCTACAATGCAGGCGACCTCTTTTCAGCGACATATGACTTAGTAGCTAACTTCAATGCCAACATTTCGATAAGCACTCCAAACTACTACGTTGCCGACAAACAAAAAATTACTCTCGCACAAGCAATGCCAACTCCAAGTAGCAGTAAAGTCTACAGGACATAAAGTTAGGAAAAACTAAAATTTAATTTCCACTATTTTCTTTGTGATATGCATGGCTGATATTATCGTTGGAGCTTTCCAGCAAGCACTTAACTTAATCGCAAGCGGAGACCCTGAAGTGTATGCAACCATTTACAGAACAATATATGTCTCAGGCTTAGGAACTTTAATATCGTGTCTATGGAGCATTCCCCTCGCGGTAGCTTTAGGTCTGTATAATTTCAGAGGAAAATGGATCATCAAAGGGATCTTCAATGCCTTAATCGGAATCCCTACAGTGGCTCTTGGACTGCTTTTGTTTTTGCTTTGGTCACGACAGGGTGAATTCGGTTTCCTAAACCTTATGTACACACTTAATGGCATGGCAATCGGGCAAGCCATACTAGTTACTCCGATAATAGTTAGTTTTACGGCTAACGCTCTAGGTAATGCTGATGCTCAATTGAGAGATTTAGCAAAAACCCTTGGGGCATCAGGTTTACGAACAAACGTGACACTTGTTCGCGAGACTTTCTGGTCCATGATTCTTTCCATTACTTCAGCTTTCAACAGAGGATTTGGTGAACTCGGAATCGCAACCATCATAGGTGGAAGTTTAGCGGGTGAAACAAGAGTATTAACCACTTCTATCGCTCTTGACCTAAACCGTGGATTCTTCGACATTGCTATGGCATATGGTGTAATCCTTATGGCAATAGTAATCGTACTGGCATTAACCGTAAGCCTAATCGAACGGGTCAAAGATGAACGTGGCGAAATTAGAAAATTCATCTTGTGGAAAGGGTTATTCGGAGGTTAAGAAGTGAGTATTCATCTCCAACTATCCGAGATCAAAAAATGTTACCGTAGCGTTAAGGCGTTAAATTCGGTTTCACTAGAAATGGAAGGCGGCAAAATAATTGTGCTCCTTGGAGTCAACGGTGCTGGCAAAAGCACCCTTGTGCGCATCCTATCTGGCTTAGAGAACCCTGACAGCGGAACAATCATCTTCAACAACCAGAACACAGATGCGAAAACCTTGCGCTACATTTCAACTCTGGTTTTTCAGAAAACCATCATGTTCACCATGAACGTCTACGACAACTTGGCATTCGGGCTCAAAATAAGAAGGATCCCAAAAGAGGAAATTGCCAGGAGAATACCTGAAGCACTTCAAGCGGTCAGGCTTTCAGGATTCGAAAAGAGACGAGCAAAAAAACTCTCAGGGGGCGAGCAACAAAGAATCGCATTAGCAAGAGCATTTCTGCTTGACTCGCACATTTTGTTATTGGATGAGCCCACAGCAAACCTTGATCCAAACAGCGCAACTATAATAGAGAAGGCAATAATTGGCAAAAAAAGCAGTCAACGAATCATTGTTATGGCTACTCATAATCTCAACCAAGCAAGGCGAATGGCTGATGAAATAGTCCACATTCACGACGGCAAAATAGTGGAGGTTGCCAAGCCAGAGGATTTCTTTTTGAATCCTAAAAACGAAATAACCCGCAAATTCATCAATGGCGAACTAGACTTCTGAAACCTCCATAGTCCTAGTCTTTCCAACTTTTAAAATTGGAAAGCCCTTCTTTTTTCATTGCAGCTAAGAAATGCTCCCGTTCCGATTGAGGTAGCAAAGCGCAGACACCTAATTGCCGTTCGCCTCTTTCACGTTGCCCTTCAGTGGTTTCGTCAAAAACGCATCTTTTATGCCCTTTGATTAAAAGAATGCACTTAACATTTTNATCAAATTCACAGTATATTTTACGACCAAGCTTGCCCATTTCTGAATACCTTCCAGTGTGTTTTAATCATCGCGTTTTTCCCTTTTGTCGCAAACTACACATTCATCAAATATCCTTACAGAAGAATATATTGGAATTGTTCATCAATCATTTAGTTTGCAGGTGCTTTAATCGATTTATTTTCATCACAACAAAAGACCCAAAGGAAAGCAAGATAAAACCCAGCCTTTGGAGTAGTCTGTTGGTTGTAGTGAAAAGAAACTATTCGCTGCGACTACTGAAGAAAAAGTCTGCTGAGTAACTTTATATGGCTTTTATCGCATAAACATAATTAGAATGCTTAGCAACAAGAAACATACTCTCTCATGCAAAGCCTGGCTTGAATACAGAGGAAAACCCCTGATCGGTAAAGGCGGAGCAGAAATCCTCGAAACAATAGACAAAGACCACTCAATTTCTAAAGCGGCCGAAACGTTAGGTATGTCCTACCGTTACGTTTGGAATTACATACAAGAAATCCAAACAGCAATGGAAGAACAGATTGTTGAGACCTACAAGGGCGGCAAATCCGGCGGAGGCGGCGCAAAACTGACTGATTTAGGCAGAAGTTTACTGAGCGAGTATAAGCAAGCGGAGATTTATTTGGATAGAGTTTTGTCAAACTCTGGATGTTTGGAGGTGAAAGGTTTGAAATTAAGTGCGCGTAATCAGTTTAAAGGAAAAGTAGTTGCTGTCGAAAAAGGAATTATTACTGGGAAAGTCAAGGTTGAGATCAAGATGCCTGTGACTGTGACAGCGGTAATTACTAAAGAAGCTATTGAAGAATTGGACATTAAAGTAGGAGACGAAGTTTCTGCAATCGTGAAGTCAACAGAAATCATGATTGCAAAATAAAATTTTTAATTTTATTCTACAACATACCTGTATGTTACGTGTTCGCCAGCAGTTGTGCTTTTTCTTGTAATTTTTAATACGTCACCTGGTTTGGCACCTATTGCTTTTACTGCGGGGTCACCTGACTTGATTTGTGGCATCTGGTAAGGCTTCACTTTGAACTGTGCTAGAAGTGCGTTCTTTTCTTTTTCAGTTAGGATTTCGTGGAATGGGACAAGTGCATGCTCAAAGATGTCGAAAACGGGGAATGACTTTGGCAGTAGCTCCACTTTTTTCTTCTTTGCACCCAGCTTAACGGCGTGGGTATAGCGTCCTTCTGTGACTACAATAGCGCGGTCAAGTTCTTTTTCCTTCATGACCTTGTAGAGGGTATTCATGGCTGCGATTCCGACTGTGGCTTCGCCTAGAATGCACCAAACGATGGCTTTTTCCTTGTCCTGTGGAATGTCGATGATGTAGGCGTATGCGCCTTCAAACTTTTCTTTTTCGATAAGCTTGTATTTTCTTAGTTTTATGAGAACTTCCGCTTTCCGTTCTTCGATTGTTTCCATTTTGATGCTCAAACCACAGACCTCAAGGGTAGAATACTCGCAACCTAAAACAAACATTTACCCTTAAACTTTATGGTTTATAAAACGTATATTGTGTACGACTTGTTTTCTTTTTATTAGGGAAAACTCGAAATTTTTGTTTTCTTATTGGTAGAACAACAACATGGAAATTTTTAAAATAGTTGTTGTTCTTTCAGATTCTGCTTCCCAAATCCATGTCTGATCCAATGGCGTTCATGACATCGATTACGACCTTCCCACTAGCGTATGGCTTTATGGCATCTCTTGTGTCGTTCGCGTTTTCATGTGGGACAGCAAGAATGATTATTTCTCCCCATTTTGCTACTTCAGCAACTGGTTCTGCTGGATCTCGATGGCCAAACTTCGTTTCGTGCATGTTGCTTAAACCTTTGTCGAGCGCTTTGCCAACATTGCCTTTTCCAATAATGGCTATTTTCATAGCGTTTATCCTCAAAAAGATGTTTTTGATTAGGTTATTTAGAAAGTGTGATTGTAGGTTGCCTACAACAAAGGCTTCTATAGGAACTATAGGGGTTACGAAAATACAAAGTTATTCTTGAGTGTCCTTAGAAATATTTTATGGAAAATCCCTTAAATGTTCGGGGCAATAGCTATTTATTAAAATGAATACTTTACTCTTAATGTGATAATTTATGAGTCAAAATCAAATGTTCTGCTATCAGTGTGAACAAACCGCTAAAGGAACAGGCTGCACAGTTGCAGGTGTTTGCGGAAAAACCGCTGATGTTGCGAACCTTCAAGACCTATTAGTCTACAAGCTACGCGAACTAAGCCAACTAGTCATCAAAGCCCAAAAAGCAGGCATTAGAGACGAAAAAATCAACATCTTCACAGCCGAAGCACTTTTTGTTACGTTAACTAACGTAAATTTCGATCCGGAAGCCATCGCCGTATACATAAGAAAAGCAGCCGAGATGCATAATCAACTGCACAAGCAGCTAAACGTCAAAGCGGATTATCTGCCTTTAGCCCCCACTATCGAAGGCATGGTTGCTCAGGGAAAACAATATGGAATAAACGCTGAACCCACAATGGATCCTGACCTGCACGGGCTGCAGTGGCTGCTGACCTATGGGCTCAAGGGTGTTTCAGCCTATGCTTATCATGCTTACCTACTGGGCAAGAAAGATACCAAAGTCTTTGATTTCATCCACGAAGGCTTAGTTGCGCCATTCAACAAATCGCTTGGCGTCAATGACTTTGTCGGTTTAGTCTTCAAATGCGGAGAAATTAACATCCGCGCCATGGAACTGCTTGACGCAGGCAACACTGAAACTTATGGTCACCCAGTTCCTACAAAAGTGCCCCTTGGACACAAAAAGGGTAAAGCCATCCTAGTTTCAGGACACGACCTGATCGACTTGGAACAAATACTAAAGCAGACTCAGGGCACAGGCATCACCGTCTACACCCATGGAGAAATGCTTCCCACCCACGGCTACCCAGCGCTCAAAAAATACCCTAACTTCTATGGTCACTACGGAACTGCATGGCAAAACCAACAAAAAGAATTTGCACAGTTCCCAGGCGGCATCTTGATGACAACCAACTGCATCCAACGCCCTATCGAAAGCTACAAAGCCAACATCTTCACCGCAGGACCAGTTGGCTACCCAGGAGTACCTCACATAAAGGGCAAAGATTTCTCGCCGGTAATCCAGAAAGCCCTATCATTGCCAGGCTTCCCCGACGACGTCGAAGGCAAAACTGTATTGGTGGGCTTTGGCAGAAACGCAGTGCTAAGCGTAGCTGGCAAAGTCATCGATTCAGTCAAAAGCGGACACATCAAACGCTTCATACTAGTCGGCGGATGCGACGGCGCAAAACCCGGACGCAGCTACTACACCGAATTCGTAGAAAAAGCGCCCAAAGATACAATAATCCTAACCTTGGCATGCGGCAAATTCCGATTCTTCGACAAAGAACTCGGAACAATCGATGACATTCCACGTTTACTTGACATTGGGCAATGCAACGACGCTTACTCTGCAGTCAAAATAGCTTTGGCATTAGCAGATGCTTTCAAAGTCGGAGTCAATGACTTACCCCTGTCTATGGTGCTATCTTGGTATGAACAGAAAGCCGTCGCAATTCTTCTATCGCTACTCTATCTTGGAATAAAAGACATGCGAATCGGACCAAGTCTACCAGCATTCATAACCCCAAACATACTCAATGTGCTCGTTGAAAAATTCAATATTATGCCCATCAAAACACCCGACGAAGACCTCAAAGCCATAATGAAATAAAGAGACTTTTTTCTCTTCTACTTCTTATTTTAATAATAATGAAAAAAATTGATTGCGTTTTCCCACAATTTTTGCTATGTAAATATTTTTTTGACCTTGAATTCGACCGCTTGTAATCTGCCTTTTGCAAGCTAACAGTGAAGATAAATTATTGATGAACTTACTATCATTTTTGTTTGATCGCACAAAAAATGTTTTATTAAGCTTTTAGACTATCACAAAAGCAAAACAGGAAGAGGGACGACATTATCCATTGCTAAGCAAGAAATCCAAAGCAGTATTTTTCACACTATTGGCTGGCGCTTTGTGGGGCACATCGTTTCCAATAATAAAAATCGGGCTAGAAACCATAGATCCTTTCACATTTGTGTTTTGGCGTTTCTTGGTATCGGCGGTCACGCTAATCGCCATCATGTTAGCCTTACGGAAATTGGAGTTCAAGATACCGAATAAAAAACTTTTAATTTTTTTAGGAATTGCAAATGCTGCAGGCTATCTTCTCCAGTACGCTGCAATGAACAATACAACAGCTGCAAAGGCTGCATTATTTATAAATCTAAGCGCAATATGGGTGGCGATTTTAAGCCAAAAACTATTGGGAGAGACTTTTTCACACAAAAAGATACTCGGTGTTGTAGCGGGTTTGTTAGGGATTGTTTTTGTTAGCACAAACCTCAACTTCTCCGCTTTGACCCAAGGTCAGATAGTTGCCGACTTGATGCTAATCATTTCCGGTCTCACATGGGCAATCTTTATGGTATATAACAAAAAATTAGTAATGAATTCAACTTCCGCCACATTCCAATCGATGACATGGGTTCTTCTTGCAACATTTCTTTTCATAGCACCTTTCGCTTTGCTGGCAGGTCCTGGTTTCTTTCAACTGTCAAGTTGGGCATGGCTAGCAATTATTTGGACAGCGATTATTTGTTGGGTTATTCCCTATTATTTGTGGCTGGAGAGTCTTAAACATCTATCAGCTTCGGTTTCAACCGTGTTGTTATTGTCTGAAATCGTCGTTGCCGTTATTCTATCCATTGTCGTCTTAAAAGAGCCAATTACCGTATTTTCCACCATAGGCGCTTTCTTCATAGTCATCGCAATAGCTTTGGTTTCTGTTCAAGACAAGAAAACAAACTCGTCATAGCTTAAAAAAAAATTTACTTGCATAATGCTTAAGCTTAAATACCAAAAGGATCGAAATATTGGGGCTAGGGAGAAAAAAATGGCAAAAATACTAACCGTAGCTATAGTTGTAATAATGCTCGTTGTAGGATTCGTTGTAGGATTAGTTGCAAGTCCATTCATTTTGGCGCAAAACTCGTCAGGCACAGATGCTGTATGGAACAATATTCAGCAAACAAAAGTAATCAAAGTCGGCACAGACCCAACATGGCCACCATACCAATTACGCGACAATGTTACTGGCAAAATCGTAGGCTTCGAAGTTGACTTAGCAAACGCATGTGCAGAAAAATTAGGTCTAACAATCGAGTGGAACGATGTTGGCTTCGATAACATTATCCTCTCAGTTCAACAGGGTTCGCTTGATATGGGTGTCAGCGGCTTCTCAATAACACCAGACAGATTAGAACAAGTTTCATTCACTATCCCTCACAGCACCACCACTGGAGAAGTAGTAATGCTTCAAAGCCAAATGACAGCAAAGGGCATAACCGGTATAGAATCACTTGAAGAATTGAAAACCAAAGGCGTCACCGTTGGAGTACAAGCTGGAAACATTGAACAGATAGAACTTCAAGATGCAGGTGTAGAAATCAGAACTTGGAGCGACTCTGCATCACCATTCCAAGACATGGTCAGCGCAAACCCAAGCGTTCAAGCAGTATACGCTGAAACACCAATCACCACATGCTGGATCGCACAATTCGAATCAGAAGGAAAAGATGTTGGCGTTGTCTACACTCACCCGTACTACCCAGTTGCATTCCTCACAGCTAAAAACTCGAACACACTCCTTGACAACATAAACGGTGCACTAACACAACTCATCTACGACGGCGTAGTAGACCAACTGAAAGCAAAATGGAACGCATAAGTATACGTGATCAGTATTGGACGTTGGGCAACAATTAGTCTTCATCTTGGAAGGAGTTCCAATAACTCTTTCCATCTCCATCATTTCTTTTTTAATCGGCATAGCGGTAGGATTACCTCTCGCATTCATCAGAGTTTATGAAAAAGAAATCAGTTTCATAGTTGACGCTTACGAAAAAATTTTCCGCGGCGTTCCAGAAATCGTTTTGTTACTGCTTTTCTTCTTTGGGTTACGACCGTTTATACCCTTCCCCTTCGGAAACGCCTACTTTGTAGCATGCTTTGTACTAGGTTTGAGAAGTGGCGCAAATCAATCGCAGATTTACAGAGGAGCAATCCGCGGCATAGGAGATGAACAAATGATTGCCGGAGTCTCTGTTGGTTTCTCAAAGTGGAGGGCAATACGGCACGTAATGATCCCACAGGTTTTTAATTTCTCCACAGCAGGACTAGGAAGCGAGTACGCTTTACTCATTAAAGATTCAGCGTATGTTTACGTCATTGGTTTGGCGGAAGTGGTAACGCGTTCTCTACAGTTATCTAGAATTCCTCCGGGTGATTACGTCACACCGTTCGTCCTTGCAGCAGTAATTTATATTGCAATAACATTCCCCCTCGCCTTCTGGCTTGATAGATGGGGAAATAAAAGAAAGAAGAAAATTGGGTTGTAGAAAATGACAGATCTCGTGATGGAAGCAAAACATGTATTCAAAATGTACGGCGAAAACATCAAGAAAGCAGAAAAAATAGATACAGAACCCTGCATTGACAAAAAGCATCTTGTAGAGGCAGTCAAAGACGTTTCTTTGCAAATCAGAAAAGGCGACATAAAACTAATTTTTGGACCAAGCGGCTCTGGTAAAAGCACATTCCTAAGATGCATGGCCATGCTTGAAATCCCAGACAAAGGTGAAATCTACCTAGGCAATGAATGCTTAACTGCCCCAGGCGTAGACCTTAACAAAGCTCGAGCAAGAATCGGATTCGTCTTTCAACATATCTACCTATTCAGGCACCTCACCGCATTGGGTAATGTTGAGTTGGCGCTTCGTCAGGTACTGAAATTACCCAAGGAAGAAGCTCGCAAACGCGCGTTAGCAGCCCTAGCCGAGGTAAAAGTAACTGATTGTATTCATAAGTTTCCATCACAAATGTCGGGTGGACAAGCTCAGAGGGTTGGCATAGCAAGAGCCATTGCTCGCAACCCAGACATTATTCTTCTTGATGAACCTACTTCCGCGTTAGACCCAGAACTTACCGGAGAAGTCATCGACACTCTACGGGATTTAGCAAATGAAGGCATGACCATGCTAATCGTGAGCCATGAGATGCCCTTTGCAAGAGAAGTTGCTGAGGAGATGATTTTCTATGATGAGGGATCTGTTGTGGAGACAGGACCTCCATTATTATTCTTTAACGCGCCAAATACCGATCGAGCTAAAAAATTTATGACAAGAATCATAAATCGGACAACCCGTGAATATTAAATGTTCGAATTCCTCCTCAATCCAATGTATCAAACGTGGATCATCCAAGGACTATTTCTAACAGTATCAATTACGCTGTTTGGAGTTCTATTGGGCTTAGGGTTGGGGACATTGCTGGCTATCGGCGACATCTATGGCAAAAAACCGATTAAAGCAGTAATTGCCGTTTACGTAGAGCTCTTTCGAGGAAGCCCATTGTTTGTTCAGCTTCTACTGGCGGTTTACACAGTGCCAGCGATTTTCCAAATTCAAGTGGATCATGCTTTTTTGGCTTTTCTTGTTTTTGGATTAAACAGTGCAGGTTATCAAAAAGGTTACATGAAAGGTGCAATGGAAACCATACTGAATGATCAAATGCAGGCTGGACAATCAGTAGGGATGTCTAGAATTCAAACACTTCGCCACATAATATTACCCCAAGCTTATCGCATAGTCATTCCTTCTTGGACTAATGAGTTCTGTTCTTTAACGAAAAGCACAGCTACCCTAGGGTATTTGGGTTTTATGGACTTAGTTGGGGCAGGTCTTTCAATTAAAGGCGGCACCTATGAAATCCTACCTGTATGGATTGTTATTGGAGCTATCTATCTATTATGGATAACTGGATTTACCAAATTGATGGATATGATTTATGAAAGAAAGAGGATTCCAGGTGTGGAGCTTGCTATGCAGTCATAAAAACTCGGCTTTGTCATGCTTTAAGTTTCTTGATTAACCATGCCATATTTTTACCTAAATCATCCATAGTTTTTAGTCCTTCCTCATCCTTCTCCACATCGCCCTTGCCCAAACCGATACCTACATTCCAGTAAGATGAGCCTGGAACAATCATTTGACTGATGAGAAAAAAGTGATTTATCCCATCAAAAGTAGGTATGCCCCCTGCCCTACGCATAGCCACCACAGCCGCACCGACTTTTCGCTTAAACAAATCATCGTTTGCTCTACCCACGAAGCCTGCTCGGTCAATGAGCGCCTTCATTTCAGAGGTCATCATTGAAAAATACGTTGGGGAACCAAGGATTATTCCGTCTGCCGCTGCCATCTTCTCTATATAACTGTTGACGTTGTCGTTGACGATTTTGCATTGTTTATTTTGGATTTTTCGGCAGGTCCCACATGCTGTGCAACCGTGGATTAGTTGGCCCGCCATCTGAATTAGCTCAGTTTCTATTCCTTCACTTTCCAGGACACTAAGGACCCGGCGGATTAAAACTGCTGTGTTTCCGTCTTTTCGAGCGCTCCCATTAAAAGCGACGACCTTCAATTCAAAAACCTCTGAAAATAGAGTCGAGAGTTAAAGATAAAAGAGTAACGCAATCAAGCCGTATGGCTTTTGGTTCTTCGCCAAATAAGTAATGCAGCAACTACAACAACCGTTGCTGAAACGCCCAGAATGATAGCTTCAACAGGCACTTTTGTTGGAGCAACTGGCAGTTTAACCGGGCTCTGCAACAGCGGGTACCGGTCTTGATTCAAAGCGTCAACCATGTAGGGAGCGTCGCCTACACCGTCGTTGTTGCTGTCTGTGCCGTTATAGTCGCTCCAGAAGTTGCCTTCCTTGCCGTCGTCCCAATTGTGCGGTGGCTCAGACGCGTTGATAGCGGTGCATCCACATCCGTTGAGCTGCACGACATTGTTCTGGAAGTCGTTGTGGTTAACTTCGATGTCTGTGGGGACAGTGGCGGTTACTTTGTTGTTAAAGCCAAAGAACAATCCACGCTGGTTTTGAGCGATGTAGTTCTCCGTGATGGTTTGATTTGAGCCAGAAACCAACATGCCCACGATGTTGTCGGAGAAGCTATTTCCCGTGACGGTGTTATTCTTGGTCCAAACATACATGCCGATGCTGAAGTTCTTGATGTTTAAGTTCTCAACTGTGATTCCGTCCACATTTTTGCCACCGAAATCTACACCTATGATGTAGTCGGCGAAGGTTCCGTTAGGGTCTTGGTCTGGGCCCTCACCGACAACCCAATTGTTGGTTGCCGTGCCATTGTAAGGTCCCCGAAGAGTGTAGCCTGCGCCGTCTAAGATTATGTTGCTTTTCTGAATTATGATGCGGGCATAGAGGTCGTCTGTAAAAGTGTATGTGTCTCCTTTCTGTGTAATCGGCGCTGTTGAAGGTGAAACCGTACCGTCTGGGAGAATGATTACCGTTGATAGAGGTTGCTGTGCGCTTGAGATGTTAACCAAAACGGTTGGTGCCAAAGCAAGCAATAAGAGGACTACCAATAGAACAAGCATTTTCCCCGTTTGTAATTCCCTCATTATTCCATCCCAACGCTATCTGACTTATTTAACCAATTCCTCGATTTGCAAACTGTCTTTCCGATGATTTTGAACTGCAAACAATCCTCGTTGGGGCACATCTCGACGCAGCGCAAACAGTAAATGCATTGGGAAGATGCAACGTCGCCACTTTTCTGCTCATAGACTTCCTTGACTTGTGTAGGGCAAACTCTTTTACATATTCCGCATTTAGTACATTTCTCCTCAACCTTGTTTAGCCGCACACCGCTTATCCATCTGAAGGGTGGAAAACGGTTAAACAGAGCAATTAAGCCGCCTAATGGGCAGATTCTGCACCACGAACGACGGAAGAAGAATGCTGCAGCAGTAACTACTCCAAGTATTATGAGGTTAGTTGAGGTTATGTAGTAGCCTAATTGCCAGAACTCTCCTGTAGTGCCTTGAGTAATCCAGTTGGTTCTCATCAAACCAACGCTGGTTTCTGACAGGATACAGAGAGGTTTCATGGGGCATACTTGGCAAAAGGGCGCAGAGAAGTAAGTATAAACAAAACCGCCTTTCTGGGTTCCACTAACCATTTGGGTACCCGTGAACGCTTGTGAAGCGAAAATCACGCTTAAGATTATGATTAGTGCCAATATGAGGTAGCTGAGTTGATGGAACCGCTCGTTAAACCTGTCTGAAAAGTTCCTGCGCTTCATCTTGAGGGCTTTCCTTAGACGCGTCATCAAGTCCACGTATAAGCCAAACGGGCAGACCCAGCCGCACCAAACCCTGCCTAAAAGAACCGCTGCCACGATTATAATACCGAAAACCACCGCCAACCTTTCTAAGCCAGCCGAGTCGTAATGCACTCCCCAACCGCCTCCAACATTAAAGAACGGGTAGATGTACGCTTGAATCTGCCACAACACACAGGTAGAGATTCTGCCGCATGGATAGAAGCAACCAAAGAAAGGCGCTGGGAGCCCATCGGGCATGCCTACTCCAAAGACGTTTGTTCCAATGTTGATTTCGTGTGGGGCAATCTGGGCGGCAGGCACTGGCAAGCCCTCGTGGTCGACAAAAACGCCCGCGAAAAGGACAAAGATTAAGCTTATTTGGATAAACAGGCGTAAGGAACTTATTTTTCGGGTTTGGTTGCGGGTTCCAAAATAAAGAGCAACAATGCCTATGCTTAAAAAAGCCGCAGTAACGCCTATGATGCTCCAATTGGGCTTGTAGTTTTGGGTTGTGATGGGACTTGGCGCAGGAGAATTAGGGTTCGCCGGATCAGTGACTTGGGCAAATAGTCTATCGCATATATGGCCGTCTATGGCGAATATGTTCCAGTACCCTGCCATGTCAAGTTTCAGTGTTGATGAGAAATTACCTGTCACAGGGTCAGTTAACGGGTACTGTTCGACGAAGCTGTAATCGGGTCTGGTGAAAGCTATTCTTACTGTCTTGTTCTCGGCGGG
>JGI20214J14112_1000072_pt1 | contig 13250 bp, 12 predicted proteins | sample WetSurMetagenome_FD_14112 | JGI IMG/M metagenome (IMG submission 14112)
AGGGTTGCCGTGAAAATCGGGGGAACAGATCTGGAACAAAGAATTGAATTACATAAATGCAGGGAAGATACGATCGGCATTTCGCAAAAAGTCGATTTTATTCTGGCATTCTGGATGGTTCATGAGGTACCTGATCAGGACAGACTTTTCAGGGAATTGAAATCATCTCTTAAGAATNATGGAACTCTCTTCATAATTGAGCCTAAATTTCATGTTCCTTTAAGAGCGTTTGAATCGATGACAAAGCTGGCGGAACACACAGGATTTAAAATTTCAGAAAGACCAAAGGTAGCTTTCAGTCGCTCAATCCTGTTTAAATCAGATGTCCCTGAATAGATTATAAGGTGAAGCAGATTTATTTGACTTCGGAGTTATAAGGGTGTAACTTACAGCTAAATTCTCAAATAGTAATTTCCGGAGAAGATAAATGAGATTGTTGAGGCAAAAAGAGAACATTATAGCAATAAAGATGAGTCACTTCTGCGGGTGAACAGAACCGCTATTTTGATTTTATGAAACCCACATGATTGCCAAAATACTCAAACAAGTTTGAATATAATTTCCAATCATGTGCGGTTCAATCAGACCATTGAAATCAAAATTATTACTGATGAAAAATAAACCTGATTTTATGAAAAGATTTAAAAAACTAAAGTTCTTTCTCTTCGCATCAGGACTTTTAGTTTTTCTGGTCATTAGCAGGTCATGTGAAATGCCTGCAACCGGTTTTAAAGAAGTGGAAGAAGGCGGGTATATAGAAAAGGACCAGAAAGCGGAAGCTTTGATTCCTGATTCCTCAATTGTTGTAATGACCTGGAATATCAGGTACGGTTTTGGCAGGGGTCCCTGGTTCGGTGACGCATGTGGCTACAAGGTTATCTATTCGGAAGAAGAGATATTAGCCAATCTTGAATTGATAGCAGCAAGGATCAGGCAGGTCAATCCTGATATCCTGCTGCTTCAGGAGGCTGATATCAATTCCTCCCGTTCTGCATATGTCAATGAGCTAAGATGGCTCCTTGATAAAACTGACTTTAATTATGCTGTTTTCGGTTTACAATGGAAAGCCCAATTCGTGCCAAGTGATGGTCTGGGAAGAATTGAGGAGACAAATGCTATTCTGTCGAGGTGGAAACTGAAAGATGCAAAAAGGTTCCAGCTCGACAGGAGACAGGATCAGATTGCCATTGAGAGATACTTCTATGAGCGTTACTGTATGTTGGAAGCAACTGTAGAAATTCCCGGGTATAAGGATCTGGTTCTTCTAAATATACATGCATCGGCGTTTGCCACCGACGATACAAAGTTTAAAAACCTTAAAGAGTTTAAAGAAGAACTTGACATTATGTCGGAATCAGGTAAATTCTTTGTTGCGGGTGGAGATCTGAACACGCTGCCCCCCGGAAGTGATAAAACTGATTACTGCATCGAAGATATGTGCCCTGGTGAGTCATTCCATCAACAGGGCAATGACCCTATGCATAAGATTGGTTGTGATTACACTCCCGAAAAAGAGTGGATCGTGTCTCTTTATGATTCGTACCAGAGCGTTATAACCCCGGGCCAGTATCTATCCAACCAGGAGGCTTATTTCACTCATACAACGCGTCCGGGACACTTCTGGGACAGAACCCTCGACTATCTTTTCACAAATAATCGCTGGCGGAGTGGAGCATCATTTGTGCGACAGGACTTCACACTGGAATCTGACCATGCACCTGTTGGAGGGGAGTTGATCTTAAAAAGAAATTAGATCATGAAAACAATCAGCCAAATTACAACAAAATCTGAGGTTAGGAACCGATTGATTCTTTTGATGTTTTTCTTTTTCAGCTTCACCGTCATTGTTAATTCACAGGAAAACCTGATCACTGAAAAATGGACTGACAATACTGCGTTTCTTCTTCCTGCAGGAAAATGGGAAAGCGGGATTTTTCAGTCTTTCCGACTGGGACTTAAGAATAAGATTGAGGTCAGGTCTTACGGTTTGCTGATGCCCATTCTCCCCAATGGGGGAATTAAGTTTTCAGTCAGATCAGGGGAAGGAGTTAATGTTGCAATCGAGAGCTCGGTTAGTTATCCGACTTTATTTTTAAATGCAGTAAGTTTCAAAGGCACGGGGGGATTGATTTCGCCACAGTTCAGTTTCCCGTTTATGGTTAATGTGTCAAATACAATTATCGCTTCAAAACAAATCGGGAAATCTTCAATCGCAAATGCATTTGCAGGTTTCTCATTTACCCTGAGAAACGGGAAACCTGATTATCAGTCATCAATTGATATCCCCAATATTTATCAAAGGATGGCTCAATACTATGAAGGTGTGTCAATAAAATCGGGGATTTCATTCAAAGGGACAATTGCGAAGAACCTGTATTTTGAACAATTGGTCCGGATCATTCTGATAACCCGTACAAGTGACAATATTTTTATTGAAAATTCAGGTTCCGTTATGTGGTCGGCAAAGGGCTCCCTCCGGATAAAAGGAGGCTACTTGTTTTCGTGGGGTGATTATCCTTTTGGTTATCATACTCAACTATGGCCGGCATTGGATTTTATATTTGGGAGCAGACCCCGAAAAACAAAAAATAAATGAAGTATTAAAAAGTCAGTATAGGTAATGTCTCTGTCAGTGGAGCGTTCAGTCATTGTTTTAATATGAACACACCATTTTGAGCAGTACCGATCCATACATTATTATCGAAATCCGTTTCTATTGTTGAAATTTTGTCCCCGTTGAAAAGTCCTGGCGGAGCTGATTCCCATGCATTGCCATTAAAGACATGAAGTAAAAATGAATTACCCTCTATATCAGCAGCCCAGCAATAATCTCTTCTGTCAGCTTTGAGTGCCGTAAAAAAAGAAAGTCTGGAATTCATAAAATCTGGCTTAAGCCTTTTCCATTCATCATTCTTATATAGATAAAACTTATTTGTATCGGCTGTAGAGGAGGAAGCCATAAAATCCTCGACCAGATAAATTTTACCAATTGGACTAACTGTAAATACGAACACCCAATAAAATGTCCCATTTTCATTACCAAGGCATTCCCAGGAATCTCCGGAAATTCTGTAAATGTTTGTTTTGTGTACCTTACTTAATGTCATTATATAGATAGCACCAATATGGTCAATCCCGATATCCCAGATAACATGCTGGTTCAGCATCGAATTTTCGGGATTAAGAAGATTAAATTTTTTGCCATCATAAACCACCAGCCCCCCATAATCAGAGGCGCCACTGGAGAACCAGACCCTTCCATCTAATCCAACCTCCACATTTGCAATATAATCCCTGGGTATACCCGAATTAGCCATTGTAAACCAGGTAATACCATTTTTAGTAAGATGCCCCAATCCTCCTCCATTTGTTGCAATCCATAACGATTCATCACCTGCAATTGAGATATCAAGGATTGAAAAGTCCAGAGGGTATGAGTTTTCCAGAATCCTGTTTTTATAGTGGAAAAGTTCCTGGCCACTTGCAATCCAGGTATTACCTTTGTAGTCAGGTTCAATACAATCAATGCGTTTCCCTTCAAGTAAACGACCAGTTACTTCAAATTTGACTGTTGGTGAATAGGTTTTAAGTGAGTCTTCCTTTCTAACTAATGATTCATCATAATTGGCTGGATCGTTATCCTTTTTACAGGAGATCACATTGAGAAGCAGCAATGTTAAGAGAATTGAACTACTTAAATACTTATAAAAGTTTTTCAGTAGTGACATTTTACTCATTAGTATTTTGAATAATCAAAGTTAAAATATTCTTCAATAAGAAAGGAGAAGACAGAAAATAGAGTGTGAAAAAGGATTTTACCACAATTTGTATCTTTATATCAACGATCTGCATAACTGATCATTGTTTTATAAAAACATCTGTAATTTTCATAAACTTAAAATCATACGAAAATGAAAAAAACCAGAACTGGCATGATTGGCTCCTCCCGTCGTGACTTCCTTAAACTATCTGCTGCTGCTGCTGTAGGTATGGGAATAGCTCCGCCACCGGCTCCTGCCTCCGGGGCATCGCATACATCAGGTCAGGCTAAACCAGTATTAAATCAGGTCAGGGATCCTTATGCACTTGCTGCGAGGTTCAGTAAATTTCTCAGGGTTACAGATGTAACAGATGGACTTGATGCTGTCGGCCGGGCTGACCTGACACTGATGGATCCGTCAATCCGTCCTCTGTGGATGGGAATGCGTTTCTGGGGGCCGGCAGTAACAATGCGTGTAATTCCGACTAACCGCCGGATGCCGGTGATCGACCGGAAGGACGCCTTGCTGCAGCACGACATCTGGAATAAATCAGGAGGCTCTCATGCCAGGCTCACCACAAAGCCCGGGTGCGTGATAGTGACATCCACAAACGGAGCCCGTGAATGCGGCTACTGGGGTTCGAACAATTCCATGGCCATGCAGGCTGATGGAGTTGTTGGAATAGTTACGGATGGGAATGCAAGGGATACTGATGAGATAATTCTTCAGAAAAATCCTGTCGCCTGCAAAGGTATCGGACGTACTATAATACCCGGACGTGTTGAATTAATGGATGTGGATGTTCCTGTAGCCTGTGGTGGGGTTATGGTTCGTCCGGGTGATATTATCGGTTGTGACTGGGACGGGGTTGTGGTTGTACCGATTGAAGTTGCGGAAGAGGTTCTCTTTTTTGCAGCTAAAATCGCCATTGATGATAAAAAGAGCCGCAGGAACCTTTATGAGAAACTGGGGAAAAAACCAGATGATACAGTTGACTGGGAATCGGTTGCCGATTATTTTAAGGATATCCTTTAGTCCGGATCTCTATTTTACAACGGTTAAAGGCAATGTAAGTTTCACGAAGAAACTGTCAAGACGCGCCGGAATATCAGTAAGTACATTGCTGTCGTGAGAATAAATAAGGTACAATGCGCCGAAGGGAGGCTTGAAACGCCATCCGAAAAGGCCATAAAGGTAAACCCTTTCGTTGCTTGTACTGTTCTGGGCAAAAACTTTAATCCAAAGATCATTGTTGAAATTGTAATTTACTGTCAGCACATTAATGAACGTTGAGCCTGAATCGGGATCGGGAACGAAACGAAGATAAGATGTGCTGTATTCAAGTGACAGGTTCTTAACAGGTTTTATCCTGAAGCCTCCGCTATACAAATAAAAATCCCTGTCAAAATTCCTGCCCGTCGAGAATCCTGTCTGAACATGGCTCCATTCTTCGGTATTGTAACCCAGGGTAAATTCATGCCTGTGATTATAAAAATCCTTCTCATAAAGCTTGTACTCATTATTGTAGTTGTAACCAGCGCTAATTCTGTTTGTAAGGTAAACATCAACCGAATTGTCAGTATTCCAGCTTCTCCGTATACCTTGCTGGCTCCAGAAAATATTGTTGTTCGAACCAACATTGATATACTCGATGACCTTGTTCCTGATCCAGAACTTATATGTTCCTTCAAAATCAATCTCCCTGCGGTCGTCATCGGTTATGAATCCTGTCTGGTTTACATTCTCACGGAAATTACTGCCTACATTATTGTATCTTATGTGATAATGGTAGATATTGTTTTCCCTTGCAAATCGCATAAACCAGGCACTATGAGACCAGAAATCACCAGGAGCACTTCCTACGAATTGTCCCGTCAGATACCATGTTTTGCCAAGATTCAGGTTGTAATCGAGACCTAAAGATCTGGTGAATGAATTGTTTCCGCTTTTATCTACCATAATAAGGCCAAGAGCCGAAGATTTCAGGATATCACACTTGATGCTTGCTGCTGTAAAGAAATAATGCTCTCTATCTTCAGGCATCCTTGGTGTTCTTACATTTAAAACATTGAACTGGTAACTGCCAATTTTCCCGTTAAATCGCTCACCAAAATCAATATCCTGTATCCTGCGTGAATAGAAGGTTCTATAACGAGTGTTGTACATTTCATTTCCTTCCTGGAAGAAAAGGCGCTTCTCCGGATAACTGAGCTCATACCTTGTAAGATTAATCTGCACCTGGTCGGCTTCAACTGTCGAAAAATCCGGATTAACAGTTCCGTTCAGAGAAACATTCGGGGAAATCTGCCATCTGACATCTCCTCCGCCACCAGCTTTTATCTTTTCGCTGGTAGTTTTAAATACCGAAAGATACGGAAACAGCATAAGCTGCATCCTCCTGCCCATAGTGTTGAGCCCTGTAACCTTGCCGCCCTGCGATATCCTGAAATCATTTGAAAGAGGGCCGGTCCAGTAGGATGTTTCAAGATCAGAGCGGAGGATCCTTCCAAAGTTAATACCCCATGTGTCCAGTCCCTTTTTGAACTTCAGGCTTGTAAGGGGGATCTTGATTTCAACACACCATCCCCCGCCAAATTCTGCTACGGCACATTTCCATTCAGTATCCCAGTTCAGGTCAATATTGTTCCCGTCATCATTTATTTTGAAATCTATCTGGGTTCCCAGCGGGTTTATGATGAAACCATACCCTGTGCGGTTATCATTGTAAGTGTCTATAACCAGNCCGACTTCATCATCATTTTTTGAAAGTGCGTCACGGCTCTGGTTCTTGGCAACTAAAGGAGTTCGCTGGTAACATTTGAATACAGTATAAACATTTTTATCATCATAACCGAACCATGCAGATGTCGGTTCAGTTGCCTGTTCTCCGGGGGTTGGCTCCATCTGGATGAAAGCGCAAACACTGTCGGCTCCTGACCAGGTTTCTGTTTCGAATTTTCCATCAATTTGAATGGCTGATTTAAGCGGAAATGCTCGAAATGTTTTTTGGGCAGACAAGTAAGGGGCAAAGAGAATAAGAAATAGATTAGAGATTATAAAGAAAAAAGCTGCTTTCATTTATTAATGCATGCGGGGATATTTAAAAACATGTCTAATTTAGAAATAAAATAAGTAGGATTTTCGCAAATTTGTGTCTGCTTATACAAGTAAATTTTGTAAGAGAATAATTGTAAAAGATTCCAGGGATTTTTACCGATATGGTACAAATCCTGGCACCAAAACTGGCACAAAAGAAAAAGTGTGAGTGTGAGTATTGAGAAAATCAAATTTTAATTAACTCTGGCTTAATTTTTGCTGTGAAATTATTAACACTAAACCTGATATCATGAGGAAGATGGCATTAATGTTTGTCTTTTCTCTCAGTTTATTTTCATGCGAAAAAGAAACCTATTTAAGTGTTGAGAACTCCGATATTCCTTTGTTGAGCAAGATAAAGGCGGACGGCAAGATTTTTTTGGAGTATGAATATAATTATGCAAACCTGGTAACTGAAGAAAAGACCAAATTCCATTATACACGGCATTACTACAACGATGATAATCAATTGAAAACTTCTGAATTTTATATGGATCCTGCTATGTTCAGCAGTCTGGGCAGTGTCGTTGAAGCAGCTATGAAAAGGAAAGAATGGATTAATCCTGGTAATACAGACAAAAGTCTGACGCAGACATTTGAATATAAAGATAATGGAGAATTGGCCAGAAAGACTTACACCCGACCTTCGGTACATAATTCAGAGTACTCGGAATTTACATTTGATAAGGGCAGAATTAGCAGGCAAACAATGTATTGGCAGAATGTAATTTCCTATTACATTGATTATATATATGATGAAAAAGGAAATTTAGTAAAAGAATCAAAATACCGTGTGCCGCAAACAGGAATAGCTGAATTATGGACAACCAATGAATACGAATATGATAACATGCATAATCCCTTCCTGGCGTTTAAGCGATTAATGTCCCCTGGTAAATTTACCAACCCAAACAATATTACAAAAGAAATTTATACACTTTATTTTGAAGTTGATCAGGGGACTCAAAAGGTTAGTATTCTTTCCAACTCATACGAATATAATGATAAAGACTACCCGGTAAAGGTAAACGGGGAGGCAGAATACGTGTACAAATAACAACGTATGAGATATTTAAAATTCCTTACGCTTCTCGTTTTTATCTTTTCAGCGACAAACTGTGAAAAGAGAAACGAAACAGAGAACGTTGTTAACAGCACAACAGATGTTCAAATTGTTGCATTTCATTTTGAAAAGCTTTATTGTTGCTGGGGATGGGATATAAAAATTGGTACAGAAATCATCAAGGCTGACAGTATTCCTAATCTGAAACCATGGGCAGACACAATTTTCCCTATCAATGGGAAAATCACAATAGGCTTGAAAACAAGAGATTGTGGTAAAGGAACAGATTATTATGAGATTAAAGAATTCACTGTGAATAAATAAGAAAAAATTAGTATGCCTGAAATCAGGGTTATAATCAGTCGTTTAATATTCCAGGTTATAAAGTGATTAATCCAAAGCTTCACTAATTCATACGATGAGTTTTTCCGGCATTTCTTGAAAATCTGCTGCTAAATAAGAAATAAAAAGGGATTCCTGTCAATGTAAGTAAAAGACCAATGAATGATTGCTCTGTGTGTTCCCAGATCTGAACTACTGTCAGGGAGGTAGCACAAATAAAGAATATTACCGGAACGTAGGGATAACCAAACACATTCTCCTTTATTGTTCCATTCATTTTTAATTTGATGAGTGCCACTCCAAGCATCCCATAAAAGATATACCCAATAAAGATTACAAGGTCAGTCAACTGATTAAAAGACCCTGAAAAGATAAGCAGGCAGGTCCAGACCATTGAATAGATCAGCGCAGCGACCGGAGTCTTAAATCGGGAATTTACCCTTGCAGCATTTCGGAAGAAACATCCTTCCTGGGCCATTCTGAAATATTTCCTCGGTAAACTTATGATGTTGCTGTTGATGGCGCCAAGTGTGCAGACAATAACAAGTATCAACACAAAACTTATTCCAAGTCTTCCCAACAAGGCTCCGGCTACATTTATTGCCGCGACATCATTATCATTCAATAAGGCTAATACAGGCAGAGTAAGCACATGGATATAAACATAGTTCGCCAGAATATAAATAATTATGGTTATCCCTATGCCTAAGGACAAAGCAAGTGGAATATTCCGTTTGGGATTTACAACCTCCCCGGTTACATTAGCCGCGAAACTCCATCCTTCATATGCCCAGAGGGCGGCAACCAATATGACAAAAAAATTCTTTATGAAAGAGATTCCGGTTACTGTTCCTGTAATATAAATTACTTCCCGATTTGAGACCGGGTTTTGAACAGGGAGTATTAAACCGAGTAAAATGATGACCAGGATCCCAAATATCTTTAAAGAAGTTATTAGATTATTTATGAAGCCGCTCTCCCTTGTACCAATCGCATTTATTGCTGTAAGAATAATTACAGTTATTATGGCAACAATCTTGATCCCAAAATCCCTGAAAGGGAAAATCTGACTTCCAATGGAAAAGGTCTCTAATGAATGTAATGGATTCGGAATTGGGATTACCTGATTTACTGACTCTGCAAATAAGACTGCAATTGCGGCACTCGCACCTGTTCCAATAATCATGAAATCAGCCCAGCCAGAGATAAAGGAGAAGAAATTTCCAAAAGCTATTCTAAAATATTCATAGGTTCCTCCTGAATCCTCAGTAATTGATGCCAGTCCTCCCATTGTAAACGCACCCAAAAGACTTATTATCCCTCCGAGTAGCCAGGCCAGCAGTATCCAGAATTCATTGAGATCCGATTTGGCCATAGGTATGATTTTCTGGAAAACTCCGCTTCCAACCAGCATTCCTACAACCAGAAGGGTAACCGTAATTAAACCAAATTCTCTTTTCAGAGTATTTTGCTCAGGTGCGTTGATATCTTCCCGATAGTTCAACTCAGCTTACAATTTTCCAGCCGGCAAGTATGCAAGGAGGGTCAATACATCGCCTTTGTTATCTTTCTGCCGGCAGGAGATGAAGATGTCGTAATTGTATCCTTTGATGATTATTGACATCTGAGGTTTTGTTTCTAATGCAAGTTAAACAAAATTCGTATTATAGGTTTAATGTGAACCTGGATAGGCTACCAGGCAGGAGACTGGCACTAAAACAGAACCCTCCCAATGGTTTTCTAAATGTCTGATTTTATCAGAGATCCGTTCTTTTTTGATTACTTCAACGGGAGGTCTGAAAACTTTTAACATGTCAGAAAACCCACATCAGACAATTTCAGATGTTTCGTTCTGTAATTCTGCGAGGAAAATAAACTTGCCTTGAATTTTGACAACCCATATCTTTGACAGTAAGACATAAAACTTATATAATTATGAAAAAGATGTTTGGGATGATAATCTTAATGATCATGATTCCCTTCATTGTTGATGGTCAGGGAACCAGTCAGGATGCTGTTGTGGCCGCAACCAATATGAATGTTCTGTATCTTGGGATATTAAATCCTGTTGAAGTAGCCGTTCCTGGTGTTTTATCAGAGAATGTTACCGTCAAATTATCGAATGGTACTATTAAAAAAGTCAGCAATGGATGGGAGGTGGTCCCTGCAAATGTTGGGGAATGCGTTTTAACGATCTCAGTGAACGGGGAAAAAATTGCTGATAAAACATTTAGAGTAAAAACTATTCCATATCCAATTGCTGTTTTTGCTGGGAAAGGTGCAGGTGTTGTGTCTAAAGCTGAAGCTTTAAAAGTTGAAGTCCTTGAGACCAGATTACCTGATTTTGCCTGGGATATTAATTTTAAAATAAACAGCTTTAGTTTCCTTTTATCTGACGAGTCTGGTGATAAAATGGAGTTTGCAAAAGACAACCGAATAACGGAAAAGATGAAATTATTGATTACTAATCTTCAAAGGGGACAAACGATTGCTTTTAAGGACATTAAAGCAACAGGGCCAGATGGAAGAACATTAGCCTTAAATCCGATTATTCTAAAAATTGACTGAACATAGGTCCTGAAATATATTACCGAATAATTTACTCCCTGGATAAAATAAACTACAACAATTTATCTCAGCGGAATTCTCTTTTTAAGGCTCTTCAAACTGGCTCCGATAATGCTCTTGTGGGGGGAGGAATATTTCCAAGCCATATATTTGGCCAAAAAAAATCCGTCCGTCTTTGACCACCTCTCGAGTAAGTCTGAAAACACTAAATATATCAGAAGCCCACATCATTCTATTTTAAGTGTTGTGTTTGTCTGAAAAAGGGGAGTAGTGTAACCGGGATACAAAAAACTGCTTCATGCTCATGATAAGACCGGGATAAACTTGACTTTGATAAAATCAGGAAGTAACTTTGTTATAGTTACTTTAAACTAAAAATAAGATAACTATGAAAAATTCAAATCTTATTATAGTTTTTGTTTTTATTTCCATGTTGATCATTTCCTGTGAAAAAGATACTGATCCCTATTCCAAAATAGTCACCGACAATCCACTTAAATCACATATTGACAGCCTGGTTCATAATACTTTTAAGGATTATGCTGTTAAAATCGAAACAGCTGGTTTTTCTCTTGCTGTCATAGATGGAAGCAAAATAAACTATTACAACTATGGGGAAACAAAAAAAGGCAATAAAATCCTTCCTGATGAAAATACATTATATGAAATTGCTTCAATTACAAAGCCCATAACTGCTACAGCTTTGCTCTATTGGCTGAACCAGAATTCAATTGACATCAATACCCATATTAAAACATATTTACCCCAAAACTTATCACCCAATTTAAGCCTTAATGGTGTCGATATTACTTTTAAACATTTGCTAAATCATACAAGCGGAATGCCATTATTTCCAAACGACATACCACCAATATCAGACCTTGTTACGGACTACGACTCCACAAAAATTTATAATTACATAAGCAGTCATCCCTTGTTAAGGACACCAGGCACACTTCCAACGACAATACAAGAGGCAGATGCATTTTATAGTTCTTTTGCTTATGGTGTGGCTGGAATAATTCTTGAAAGACAGACAAAACTACCCTTACAGAATATTTTTCAAAATATCATTTTTCAACAATTGCAAATGACTTTAACTACTTTAAATAAAATTGACAATATTACTAACAAAGCTTACCCTCACAATGCTTCTGGCCCGATCACTTATTCAGATTTGTCAGGATTTGCAGGAGGTGGAAACTTAAGAAGCAATTTGAATGATTTAGTTAAATATGTTCAGGCGCAAATAAATGCATCAAATACAAATAGTTTAGGACAAGCTATTTTACAAAGTCAAAATCCAACAGTCCAAATAAACCTTCAGGACTACTACGCATTGGGGTGGGAATTTTATTTAACAACATCCAATAAGAAACTAACTTTTAAAGGCGGTAGATCTCCTGGTTTTACAGCCATCATCACTTTTGACAAAAACTCTGAAAAAGCAATCATCGGTTTATTTAACAATTACTCATCTAATCGGCCAGGAACCACATTTTTTGTTCTGGTAAATGAGTATTTTAAATAAGTGGTAGTTTATACTATAGTGTAAAAGCCGGTAGCCTTGACAACTTTCAGCCAGGCATAAGTTCAAAAAAATAATCCATGTGATAACAGTTATTTACAACCGGCTGCAGGTAGGCACTTAACTCCGGCGGAGAGTGATCAGGGTCGACGGCTCAAGCAAAATGGTTCAAAATTTATCAGATAATGGTCAAGTGGGGATAGGAATAATTCCAACTCATTGTTTCTGTCAAGAAAATCCTTCCTTCTTTGACCACTTCAGAAGAAGGTCTGAAAAAGCAATATATCAGCATATCAATCTTCATCCCTATTTATTGCTGCAGAATACAGTTGCCTTTCCTGAAACACCTTTTTTATACTAATCAGCAAAAGCAATTCTGTGAGCACCATCCACATCAGTAACTGTTGCTGCACTTTTACCATTTTTCAAATCCACTACATTCATTTTACTTCCTGATAAAAAGTTTCAGAAGTCCGGGCAATACTATCAGTAATAAAGGCAGTGCCATTACTAATCCACCTATTACGGCTATTGCCAGCGGCTGATGCATTTGAGAGCCTGTACCCAAACCAAGTGCAAGTGGAGTAAGTGCAGCTATTGCCCCTGTGGCTGTCATCAGCTTGGGACGGAGACGGGCTGATATTGCATAACTCAATGCTCCGTTCACATCAGAATTCTTAAGCTCCGTGAGAAATTGCTGGATTGTAAAAATCGAGTTTTCTCCAATTATTCCAACTATCATTATCAGACCTGTGTAACTTCCGACATTAAGCGGAGTGTTTGTCAGGTACAATGCAACAAGGCCGCCTGCTATGCCAAGTGAACTTATTAAAATGACAATTCCGGAAAGCTTTAAGTCCCTGAACATGAACAGAACAATCAGAAAAACCAG
>JGI20214J14112_1000073_pt1 | contig 13152 bp, 16 predicted proteins | sample WetSurMetagenome_FD_14112 | JGI IMG/M metagenome (IMG submission 14112)
TATCAAGGATTGCCGGCTCAGGTGCTGAAGATTCTGCTGCCCATACTGCGGTGGTATAAAACTGCCCCAGGTACGGAATGACAAACTTCCTTTGTGAATCGTAATCTGATGCAATAGCATCGAATGCTTTTTTTATCTGTTCCATCGGTTATCCCAACCTAAACCTGAATCATAACGTACGTTTGGTAAATGAGAGGCTGATAATTATTTCACCAGTAATCGGGAATTGTTCTGATTGGTAAAAAGGAACGACCCAGCCCGATCCTGTTCACAAACTTTCAGCATCAAACGACACCAGTTTTGACTGGTATGTCCCATCAATAAAATCAACCTGGCGCATCTTTGCCTGTTCTCCTTCGATCTGTAAAGGATAACATCCCGTAAGGCAGCCGGTGCAAAGATTTTCCCGGTCAAACCCTATCGCTTCAATGAGCGCAGAGAGCGAGACATGATGAAGAGTTGTAGCGGTAATGCTATGCCTGACTTCATCCTCAATTCTATTGTTCGCTATCAGCTCTTCCCTCGTGGGCATATCAACCCCGAGATAACAGGGAGCTTTGATTGCCGGTGAACCGATACGCATATGGATCTCCCGGGCGCCCGCTTCCCGCATCATGTTGATAATTCTGCGTGAAGTAGTTCCCCGCACAATGCTGTCATCGACAAGCACAACGGATTTCCCCTTGATATGAGCGGGAATAGGGTTGAGTTTTATCCGCACCGCTTTTTCCCGCTCCTTCTGGGTCGGCATAATAAATGTGCGTCCCATATACCTGTTCTTCATCAGAGACTCAACAAACGGGATCTTTGAACGTTCAGCATATCCGATAGCATATGCAGTCCCGGAATCAGGAAGGGAACAGACAGAGTCCGCCACCACCGGATCCTCCTCATAAAGTTTTTGCCCGATAGTACGCCGTACATCATAGACAAGCACACCATCGATGATTGCATCCGCACGTGCGAAGTAAATATATTCAAAAATGCAATGTGCACGCTTACCTGCAATCGCTACCTGGTTACACTTTATTCCTTCAGCGTCTATCCTGACGAGTTCTCCGGGCCGGACATCCCTTATGAATTTCCCATTGAGGGCATCAACCGCTACACTCTCGGACGCAACCATATACCCGTTATCGGTCTTACCGATACAGAATGGTTTGATACCAAGCGGGTCCCGAAAGGCATAGATAATTCCGTCAATCATCATAACGACGGAATAGGATCCCCTGAGTTTCCGCATGCAGTGGTTAACTGCGTCCTCAACACAACCGGTATTACTTATTTCGTCTATAAGGATCTTTGCAATGATCTCCGTATCAGTAGTGGTAGTGAAGATCTGGCCGGCCTGTTCATATTCAGCTCTGAGTTCTGCAGTGTTTACAAGGTTGCCATTATGGGCAATTGAGATGAAATGATCCTTAAACTGGAAATTGAGAGGCTGGATATTCTCTGGAAGATTAGACCCGGTTGTCGGGTAGCGGACATGTCCGATACCGGCAGTCCCTTTCAGGTCGTTAAAACAGTGGGGGAAAAAACATCGGCAACGAGACCCATACCCTTAAATTTCTGGAGGTTCGTGCCATCATAGGTGGAAATCCCAGCGCTTTCCTGCCCCCGGTGCTGGAGGGCGTACAGGGAATAGTAGAGCTGAATCGATACACCGCCAGCATCGACGATGCCAACGATACCACACATGGTAAAACTCTAATGCGTTGGAATTTTTGGTCGCTTTGTGGTCCACTTATAGCTGCGCATTTTGGTGCTTCTGCCAAACCCGCAGGCAGAGCATTGTTTTTTCTGGGCGTGAAACGAAATTTTACCACAGCGCCTGCAGGCGACATGGGTGAACTTGTTCATCTTTCCCATTGATGGAGTGCCTTTTGACATGTTACTTCACCTTATTGTTCCAGCGATGGGGATATATAGATAACATTATCCCCTCGTACGATGAGCGTACCAACCTTCTGAACCTGTCCCTTCTCCTCTTCCTCCGCTTTATCAAGCACGAGGTTCATATGAACGTCATATCCCTGGAGAATACCCCGTATTTCTCTCCCACCTTTGAGAGATACAATAACGGGCTGTCGGTTCAGCACCTGATCCAAAATATCCAACGGCCTTTTGGTCATAATAATACCCTGTCACCATCGCTCTGGAGTAATATATGTGTGTGAGCTGTTTACTTAAACATACCGTAGATCCGCATCGGGCAATAATGTTTCCGAGACGAAATGCAGGAAAGGTGTTCCAAACAAACGCCATAATTTTCCAATGCAAATTTTTTTCAAGCGAGAGAGATGAATGTAGGAACTGTAACGATGAAAAAGATTGTTGTAAAAAAACGCCATTCTATCCGGAAAAGTCAGGCACAGGATCTCCTGTCCCGGCTTTTTGACCAGATCGGAGATTCAGCAAAATTTTTTCACGCGGATATGATTGAGGTACTAGAGACCAACGCCGATGTTTCGTTGTTCCTTGTGAACAAAAAGCCGCTCCTGATGGACACTGGCGACTGGGTATTTCCTACCTTAAAAGGTGCAATCCAGTTTCCTTTTCCAGAACGCAGGGTAGTTGTGGATGCCGGGGCAATCCCCTTCGTTGTCAATGGTGCAGATGTCATGCGGCCGGGTATCGTTTCTGTATCTGATGATGTGAAGGTCCAGAAACCGGTACAAATCGTGGATGAGCGGCATGGCAAACCTCTTGCGATCGGAATAGCGCTCCTTGATGCGCCCGATATGCGTGCCAGAATCTCAGGAAAAATGTGTAAAAATTTTCATCACGTCAGCGATGAGATATGGAACATTGAAATCTAACACAAACTGGTCAAAATCGTTTGTGCGGAAAATCGGTCATTTTCTCTATTTTATGGTAAAAAAACCCTGACAGGTGCTTTCAAAATAGATACTATTAAATAAGTTTCATCATACAGTTTTTTTATGGTTAAAATCATTGACACCCTTCTTGGAAAGAGTTCCACAAGCTCGGACGACGATTACATGGAGCTTGATCTTGCATCATATGAAGAGCATGGTGGTTCTGCACCGGCACTTCTCGTAAAGATCGCAACAATTACTGATCTCAAGGATACCCCGCGGGTTAAGGACGAAGTTTACAGCGGCAACATTGTCATTGTTGATATTTCCCGGCTTAAAATGGACAAGATATCTTATGAGCGGGTTTTAAAAGACTTGAAAGAAGTAGCAAAGGATGTCAATGGTGACATTATCGGTCTCGGGGACCAGAGGTATGTTGTACTCACACCAATGTCGGTAAAAATTTCCCGGGACAAGATTGGTGGAGTTTAACGTTGCGAACGGTCGTTCCAGGTCCTTGTCCCATTTGCAATACTGAAATCGAATATATTTACCAGACAGAAAATATCCCTTATTTTTCTGATATTCTGATCATTTCTACTATCTGCAATTCATGCGGATACAAATATGTTGATACTCAGCTACTCACGGCTAACGAACCAATGCGGTACGAAGTGGCAGTTGAACACCGAAGAAGACCTGGGGATCCGGGTTGTGCGGAGTATGAGTGCAAGCCTCGAAATTCCGGAGCTGGGCGTGCGAATAGATCCTGGTCCTGCCTGTCAGGGTTTTGTGTCTAATATTGAGGGAGTCCTTGATCGTGTCAGACAAATCGTTGAGGGAGCATTGGTGTGGGGGGAAGTTGAGGAGCGGGAAAATGCACAGGCACTTCTGAAAAAAATTGAAGAAGTGAAATGTGGGGCAATCCCCATAACACTCGTCATTGAAGATCGGTGTGGAAACAGCGCAATCATTGCAGATAAAGCACAAAAGAGTGTGTATACCCCGGAACCAGACCAATGAAAAAAGTTATATAATTTCGATATCCCTCAACCAAGCCCCAGGCTCTCCGGTAATTTCACCGACTATTTTTGAACCTTTGACAGCATTCTGTATACCGGCGACGCTGTCTTTTGGTACAACGTAGGCAAACCCCATTCCCATGTTGAATGTACGGTACATCTCAATCGTTGAAATATTCCCGGTTTTCTGGATCCACGAGAAGATTTCCGGGGGGGTAATCGGTGTGTCAACTATAAAACCATACGGACTGATCCGCTTGAAATTGAGCAGCCCTCCACCTGTTATGTGGCACATACCGTGCACAGTACAGGTTGAGGCAACATTCAGGGTTTCATGGTAGATTCGTGTGGGTGTGAGAAGTTCTTCCCCAAGCGTCCGGCCATTCTTGAGTCTTTCATCATAATTTGTGTATTTTTCCACAACAGCCCGTGCAAGCGAAAGCCCATTGCTGTGGATCCCGGATGAAGGAACCCCGATGATTTTGTCACCCGGCCGTATTGCACTGCCAGTGATGATTTTATCTTTTTTTTGCATCCCCAGACAGGTGCCGGCAAGGTCAAGACCGTTGACAAGACCCCGGAGAGACGCCGTCTCGCCACCGACAATATCGATATTTGCCTGGCGGGCGCCTTCGTTTAACCCGATTCCTATCTGCGCCATTTTCTCAACCGAGAGCTTGTCAGTTGCGATGTAGTCAACAAATGCAATAGGTTCCATATTCATGACATAGAGATCGTTGACGTTCATCGCTATGCAGTCTATTCCTACGGTGCTCCAGTCCCGCATGTGATCGGCAACCAGCATCTTTGTACCAACCCCATCCGTGGTCAGTGCCAGTGCCGTCTCACCGAAATCAATGAGGCCGGCAAAATGACCTACCGCACCAACCATCGTACAGCTGCCTCTGCGTTTGTANGTCAGGTTTTTAATCAGGGCTTTGATTGCAGTTGCCTCGAGATCAATGTCAACTCCTGCTTCACGGTACGAGGTACTACTCATCAGACTCCTCCGATAACCTGAACTCATCGTGAAGAACGCGTACAGCCCGCGGGCCGTCCCGTTGATTTACCACAAATGATATGTTCGCTTCAGAGGATCCCTGTGAGATCATCATGACATTAACACCTGTTTTTCCAAGAGCTGTGAAGATCCTGCCTCCCGTGCCTGGCGCTCCAGCCATACCGGCACCGACAACAGCAACTGCGCACACGTCATGGTTATGGGTAACTTCACGCACAATCCCCTGCTTTACCAGGTCGGCAAGAGCATGGACAGCAGCATTGATGTGCGCTTCATCAACAATAAGCGATATGTTTGCTTCAGAGGACCCCTGCGAGATCATCATCACGTTCACTTCATGATCCGCAAGGATGGTGAAGATTGCCTTTGCAACTCCTGGCCTCCCAATCATCTGGGCACCATTGATATTTATCGCAGCTACTTTGTCGATGTATGTAAGAGCTTTAACCACGGTCGTCGCGTTGCCCATTCCGGATAATGATGGTGCCGGGATGTGAGGGATTGAAGGTGTTTTTTACCCGGACAAGGATATTCTTCCGCATTGCTGGTTCGATGGAACGCGGGTGCATCACTTTCGCACCGAAGTAGGAAAGCTCCATCACCTCAATATAAGAAAGGGATGGCATAACCCTTGCATCATTGATTACCCTTGGATCGCAGGTCATTATACCATCCACATCTGTCCAGATCCAAATCTCATCGGCATCGATTCCGGCACCGATGATCGATGCAGAGTAATCAGAGCCACTCCTCCCAAGGGTTGTTACGATCCCGTTTCTGGTACAACCCATGAACCCCATAATAACGGGAATTTCCTTTTCCAGCAGAGGACCTATCCGTTTTTTAATCCGTTCATCACTTTCCAGAAGTGCTGTGGATTCACCATGTTGAAGGGTTGTGAGGATGCCGGCATCGCAACCATCCAGTACCGTTGAGCGGATGCCACGCTGACGGAGAGCCGCACCAAGGATCGGGGCAAGCAACCGCTCCCCGAATGAGATGACGTAATCCCTTGAGCGGGGAGTGAGTTCCTGCAGATTATAAACTGCCAATAGAATATTCTGGAGACTGATGAGCCGTTCCTCGATGACAGCACCGGTTTCAGCAAGATAATCGGGTGCAGCTCCTTCGAGAGTGGACATGTGCCTTTTTCCCAGTGCCTGAATGAGGGGTGCTATTGCAGTATCATCCTTCGCTGTCGGGAGTTTGCTGGTAATTTCGATCAGCTGGTCGGTCACACCACGCTGTGCGGATACAACAACTGCCAGTTCGTCTCCGGCTTTGTGATGTTTTTCCAAAATATCCACGACGCGTCTGATACATTGTCCATCGGCAACTGAAGTCCCACCGAATTTCATTAATAATCTCATTTCGCTCTCACTTTGGCTATGCCATTTATTTATGTAACTATACGATCCACAAAATAATAAGATGCTTGCAGGGGAGGTTATTGATTGCCATGTCCTGGTGATCGGGAGCGGGGGTGCTGGTGTAAGAGCCGCCATTGAGGCATCAAAATATGGCGACACAGTGCTCGTTTCAAAGACAATCATCGGTAAAGGGGGCTGTACCACGATGGCGGAAGGAGGCTATAATGCGGTCCTCCGGGAGCAGGATTCCTGCGGGATTCATTTTGAGGATACACTCAAAGGAGGTGCGTACCTCAATGATCCTGAGCTGGTACATATTCTCGTAAAGGAAGCTCCGTTGCGGATGGGCGATCTCATACAGTGGGGAGCGGTGTTTGATTTCACCGATACCGATGAAATCGCCCAGCGACCCTTCGGCGGACAGCGGTTCCCGCGAACCTGTTATGCCGGTGACCGGACCGGCCATGAGATGATGACCACTTTAGTCGAGCGGCTGGATTCATCGAAAGTTTCCTTACTGCAGGAATTTACGGTTATCGACCTGCTAAAAAGTGGTGAATCGGTCATCGGTGCAATTGCGCTGGATGAGAGAGGCGATATCGTCTTACTCAAGGCAAACAGCACAATCCTTGCAACAGGTGGCGGGACTAAAGTGTATGATATCTCCACAAATTCATCGAGCGGTACAGGGGACGGTTTTGCTATTGGTTACCGTGCCGGTGCCGAACTGATCGATATGGAGATGATCCAGTTTCACCCTACCGGAGCGGTGTTTCCCTACGATGCACGGGGGAGGCTCGTGACCGAAGCGGTACGTGGTGAAGGGGGTCTCCTGCTCAATAACCTCGGCGAGCGGTTCATGAAACAGTATGATCCCGAACGGATGGAGCTTTCAACCCGTGACGTTGTTGCACGTGCGATCGCAACGGAAATACAGGACGGGCGGGGAACAAAAAACGGTGGTGTGTATCTGGATGTTACCCATCTTTCCCGCGAGCAGATAGAGACCCGGCTACCGGTCATGCTCGAACAGTTCCTGAAATTCGGTGTGGATATAAGGGAAAAACCTATGGAGGTCGCTCCCACCGCTCACCATATCATGGGCGGTCTCCGGATAACACCGGAATGCCGGACAACACTTCCCGGGTTATTTGCCTGCGGTGAAGTCGCAGGGGGGGTTCACGGTGCAAACCGACTGGGGGGAAATGCCCTTGCTGATACACAGGTCTTTGGGAAACGGGCGGGAGAATTTGCAGGTAAAACCGAAAAACGAGTGAAAAAGGTGAATGAAGAACAGGTAAAACAGCAGCTGAACCTTCTTGATTCATTCCTTGCGGGAAGCGATAATCCGGCAGGGATTCGGAAACAGCTCCAGAAGGTAATGTGGCAGGGCGCGGGGATCTTCCGGAACGCAGCTGATCTCAATAAGACACTTGAGACGGTCAATAACCTCTCTGCTGCGAAAATCCGGGCTGAAACTCTCAGAAACCTTGCAGATTGCAGCATCGTCAAAAACATGTGCCTCACATCTTCCCTTATCTGCCGGAGTGCGTTGATCAGGAAGGAGTCACGTGGAGCACATGTCCGGAGGGATGTTAAACAGACATATGATGCCCAGCACTCTCCTTTTGGTCATACGTACATCTCGCAAATTCACGACGGTATCGAACAGAAAGGGGCGGGTACATGAAGACACTCACGGTCAGGGTTCGCCGTTTTGACCCTGATAAAGACAAGGAGTCGCACTACGAGACCTATACGGTGAAGGTCAATGAAGGTGCACGTGTCCTCCATGTCCTGCATGCCATTCACGATACGATGGATTCAACACTCGCGTACAGACATAGCTGCGGGTCGGGGCAATGCGGGAGCTGTGCAGTACGTGTCAACGGTGAGCCAGTACTTGCCTGCATGGAGGAGGCTCAAAATAATATCACCATCGAGCCCCTGAACCTTTCGGTGAAAAAGGATCTCGTTGTTGATCTCCTGCCAACACTTGAAACAATATCGTCTCTGAAACCGTCAGATGCACTGAAAATGCCGACTCGATCCGATATTGATATGATTAAACCGCTTCGGGATTGTATCGAGTGTCTTTGCTGTGTATCGGTCTGCCCGGCAATGGATGTTACAAAGTTTCTTGGACCCACGGCCATGCGGCAGGAAATGCGGCTGGCGCTTGATCCTCGTGACAGCGGGGACCGGGTTGTTGATGCTGTGAATGAGGGGCTGTTCACCTGCACCAGCTGCCAGGCCTGCTGGAAAGCATGCCCAAAAGATATTGAGATTCCGTCAAAAGCAATCGAAAAGCTACGGGCGCTGGCAAACAGGCGTGGATTTACCCTGCCACGGCACCAGGAAGTTGCAGCACTTGTGAAAGAGACAGGTCGTTCAGTTACGCGGATCGAACCGACCTTTATGGAACTCGTAAATGCAGACGTGATCGAGCCGAAAGGTCCTGTGAGAGCAACGGTCGGTTTCTTTGTCGGTTGTATGTACAATATGCGCCTGCCCAAAGCAGCACTTGATGCAATCGAAGTTTTGAAACGAAACGGTATCCGGGTCATCATTCCCAAAGAGCAGGTCTGCTGCGGTTCGCCGCTCATCCGAACTGGCCAGCTGGCCTTTCTGGATACACTCAAAAAACGCAACATCGATGCGTTTCAGTTCCGTAATATCGATACAGTCATGACCATGTGCGCCGGGTGTGGATCGACTCTGAAAAATGATTACAAAACACCCTTTGTCGTGATGGATATCAATGAAGTGCTTACAAAATACGGGATCGAACCGCCGGCACGCCTTCCTTTCAAGGCGACCTATCATGATCCCTGCCACCTCCTTCGCGGGCAAGGCATTCGCGAACAACCCCGGCAGCTGATCCTCCAGGTGGTGGATCTTGTCGAGATGCCTTCCATCTGTTGTGGTTCCGGAGGGGGGGTGAAATCCGGTATCCCTGATGAAGCGGCAGCGTTGGGTAAACGAAGGGCTGAGGAGATCAAAAAGTGTGGGGCTGATGTGGTGATATCATCCTGCCCGTTTTGTGAATTCCATATCGCAGGGCACACGGATAAACCTGTCAAAAACATTGCCACAGTGCTGCTCGAAGGATATGTGGAAAAAGACCGCAAAAAGGGTGATCTGACAGCCTCATAAGAAAAAAATACCGAAAATCTATTATCAATATTTTAATTAAAAAAACCAAATAACGAGAGTTTATTTCATCGGGATGCAGATGTCAGCAAATATTCATGGGCTTCAAGTGCGGCCTTTGCCCCTTCTCCAGAGGCAATGATTATCTGCTTACCTTTTACTGAAGAAACATCCCCGGCTGCAAAAACACCAGCCATACTCGTGTGGCAGTTTATGTCCACAATGATTTCCTTCTTCTCATTCAGCGCGACGAAACCATCGAGAATGTCAGTATTGGGTAACCAGCCGATCTCAATAAAAACCCCGTCGAGATCGATTTTCTGCTCTTCCCCGGATTCATTCCTGATCGTTATTGCAGAGAGGAACTTGTCCCCGTGCAGTGCAGTAATCTGTGTGTTCAAATGGACGGTGATATTCTTTTTTGATTCAAGCATGCTGACATACACCGGATCAGCCCTGATACTGCTCCGTACGATGAGACGTGCCGATTGTGCGATTTCGCTCATCTCAACAGCAGTCTGCAGAGCGGAATTGCCGCCGCCTACTACAGCAACCCGCTTCCCCTGATACAATGGTCCATCGCAGGTGGAGCAGATGGAAAGACCGCGTCCGAGGTATTGTTCCTCGTTTGCAACGCCAAGTTTTTTCGGCCGGTTGCCCTGGGCAAAGATCAGGGTTTTTGACTTGAATGTATTTTCTGAAATTGTCCGGATGCTAAAAATGTCATCTTTTTTAGATATGCTGATAATCCGGTCGAGTTCAAGTCTCATATTGAGGGTCCGGACCTGTTCTTCGAATTTCTTCATCAGATCTTCACCGGTAATCATCCGGTAACCCATGTAATTTTCGATTGCCCATGATTCCAGAGCCTGGCCACCAATGTTTTCACTGATGATAATCGTATTCAACATTTTTCTGGCGCAATATACACCTGCTGTCAGACCTGCCGGGCCAGCACCAACGATCAAAACGTCATATACTTCACCTGAAACTGTTTCGCCGAAAAGTTCATTCAGCTTCTGTGAATCAAACCCGATAATCACCTCATCATCAACAAGAATAACCGGAACACCTCGTTGTCCGGAAGATCTATCATTTTTTTTGCAGCTTCGGTATTTTCACCGACATCAATACTCTCATAAGGAACACCATGTTTGTCGAGGAATGCCTTTGCCATCCGGCAATAGGGACAATTTTTTGTAGAATAGACGGTGACTTTTCTCATCATTTCGAAAATGGTGCGTTCTCTTATAAATATATTGATAAAAAATAAAGAAATTTTTTCAAATAGCATAGCAACTTTCTTTTTGGACAAGCCCCAATACACCATTGAAAGGATATCATGAGCGTACTGCCAGAAAGGGGGAGACTGAAAAAATACACTCTTTTTTGTCTTATTCTTCTCTGCATAATAAGCGGGGCATATGCATACTCCGACAACTCTTACTCAGTTCCCGAACCGGGGGTGTACTTTAACTTCAACGAGGGTAGTGGAGATTATGCGCTCGATGTATCCGGTAATGGCAACGCAGGAACCATGCATGGTGTATCAAGGCTTGAAAACGGGGGTTGCGGGCGGGCTATATTTTTTAACGGAATTAACGATTACGTGGAAATACCTTTCACCTCCCAGAATCACCCTGCGAGGGAAATAACTGTTTCATTATTTTTTTATACAGACTCGTTCCAACCGCAGGTTTTAATCTCGTCGTATGAAGACGGAGGATACAGGTTGGGATTTGACGATGGCAATGATCTCTGGTGGACGATAAATCTGGAACATCGCGGGGAAGTGTCAATACCGGTTCAGCATGAAGGTATCTCGCTTCACCAGTGGCATCAGGTTACCGGAACATATGATGGGCAGACTTTGAAAGTGTATCTTGACGGAGTGCTCAGAAACCAGCTGAATGCAACGGGTTCGATCCACTATGAATACAACAACTATGTTATGCTCGGGGCTGATGCTGGCGTCTACAACAAGACGGATCTGAATTGCCCGCAGTATTTCCGGGGGGGACTTGATGAAGTAAGGATTTATCCCGTAGCGTTAACCTATGGCCAGGTAATGGATGACAGGTTCAGTTGTTCCCGGGAACCTGTCGCTCCTTCGAAGGATATTTTAGTTCAGACACTGCCTTCTTCTTCCTGTGCAGTTGCTACAGGTTCGGTAATATTAGGTCCAAACGAATTAACTTCCCGAATCCTTACTTTTTCAAACCAGACTGAGAACGGGACATGGAATGTTGCGGTGCCACCAGGTTCAACACTTGTTGTACGGGCAAGAGACTTCTATTCGATTTCGTTCCCTGACGCATGGTATATTGAAATATCTGATGAAAACGGGAGAATAACACGTTCTATCGCCTTCCCTAACACAAACAACGCCCCGGTAAAAGGTGTTGTACCATCAGGGAACGCAACAGTGCGGATACAATATTTTGACGGGAAAGAAGTGTTTCCCGCTAAGGTTGCGATCCAGTTTGAGAGTATTGCACCTCCGCCCCAGCCACCAGCCCCGCAGACAATCCTGAATTATCCCATAATTGTCATCTACTCTGCATCCTGGGCGACTCTGATTGCAATTATCCTTGTTATGGTGTGGCTCCACCGGCGTAAACAGAAATTAAAATAACGAATTATAAGTAAGAGAAAAACGAGCCCGTTAATGTTTGGAAAAATTAGTTAAAGAGTAATTTCCCGGAACTGTTTTCCAAAAACGCCACAAATAGGGCATTTTTCCGGGGGTTTGGCAATTTCAATATTGCCACAGACGGGACAGAGGAAAATTTTCTCGCGCCCCATATCTTTTCCGGATTTCACTGCAGTAAGTGCTTTATTGTAGAGGTTTGCGTGTACCTCTTCGGCTTTCATTGCATACGTGAACGCCAGCACTGCATCACTTTTTCCCTCAGATTCTGCCAGCTTGACGAAATCGGGATACATTTTAGTAAATTCGTGAGTTTCTCCGGCTATACTCGCTTCGAGATTCTTTCCAGTTGATTCGACAGCTGCCAGGACCTTAAGCAATTTTTTCGCGTGAATTGCTTCTGCTTCAGAGGCTGCCTTATAGAGAGTGGCAACGTTGTTGAAGCCTTCGGCAGCAGCTTTTTCAGAAAATGCCAGATATTTTCGATTTGCCTGGGATTCACCGGCAAACGCTTCCTTTGTATTCTCAATGGTTGACATAGAGAAAATTATGGTGAGATTTCACTTAAATATTCTTCTCGGGAACATATGTAAAAGGAAATATCTGGTTTTGCATAAATACCTCGCTGAACACTTTTTTTACCTCCATTAATTTGAAAATTTGGTATTCAACCAAAAAATTGAGGTTTTAATCAATAAAAATGTTTATATACTTTTATTTATAATAACTTCAATTACAGCTGTTAGTATGAGAGTAAAATCTGGAATTTTGATTATCATCAGTTTGTTGTTGTTGGTTGGAGTGAGTTCAGCACACTTTCCTGATGTCTCTACCATTAGTACAAGCACAGATTGGGTTGTTGCAAATGGTGCTGATACGGCAACTATCACCGTATATGCACTCAATTCAACATCAGGTGCAGTAAAGGATGCACTCGTCCAGTTCTCAGTTGATAACCCGAAATATGGTTCCATCAGTCCTTTATCAGACACGACTGATCATTCAGGCAAGGCGAAAAGCACATTCAGGGTGAATAAAACAAGTGGTGTAGCTAACATCACAGCTCTGATTACGTCGCACGATGGATATTCTGTTACAAGATATATTTACCTAAACA
>JGI20214J14112_1000075_pt1 | contig 12902 bp, 18 predicted proteins | sample WetSurMetagenome_FD_14112 | JGI IMG/M metagenome (IMG submission 14112)
AAATCCAAAACACTACAAACAGCATGTAAGCCAAGTTATCGCAGCTGAACAACTAATCAAGGAAGGCAGTGAAGTTCACGCTGGAAAGAATGTACACTTTGTTTTTACCGATGCAAACAATAAGAGGTTTGAACGTCGCGTTAGAGCAGAACAGTTGCTGGACAAAGGAGTGAACCCTGATGAGCGGAAGTACTTGCAACTTCTTTATATCTCGGCTGCGAGCCTGCTAAGCTTCTCTAAATATACAGAAAAAAGTGTCTACGATTCAATTAGAGGTTATGAAAACANAAACCTTGATAGCTACTAGGAACTTTCCNTGGGACAAATCTGGCGCACACATTTCTTGTTTTAGCCAAAGAAGGAACCTAATTGCGCTTGCTTAATGTTTGATTTTTCTTTAGCCTTCTTCTGGGTTTCTGACAACAAACCGAGTTTCTCAAGCATGTGCAAACAGTTTTCTGGCGCATAGCCATGATAGTGATTGTTGAAGTAGCCATAGACTTTTTTTGCGTTTTTTGCTGTTTCCTCGATCTTGGCAATCCATGGCTGCAATTCTTCTTCGCTGTATCGGTAGTCAAACCAGATGTCTTCTCCTCTGCCATGCCACCTAAAATACGCAAAATCAGCTGTCAAATGCACTTCTGGAGGCAATAGCGGTTCATCAACAATCGTATAAGCTACCCCGTATTGTTTCAGAAGAGGAAAAGTCTCCGTTGATGGGAGAAGCCACGTCAAATTCCTGAACTCAACGGCGTACCTAAATGTTGGGTCGAGCATTTGGAAGAATGCTTCAAGGTTTTTGGGGTTGTATGAGTATTTTGGCGGCAGCTGGATAAGCAAACAAGCGAGTTTACCACCAAGTTGCAGGGGTCGCATTAAATCCAAAAATATTTCCAAGTCAGCTTTAACGTCTTTTTTTAATCCAAGTATTTTCTCATGAGTTATGGTTTGGGGTAATTTAGCGGAAAAAACAAAGTCGCTCGGAGAGTACTTGAGCCAACCCATGACTGTTCCTTTGGATGGGTTACGGTAAAAGGTTGAGTCTATTTCAGCAGTCTTGAAAACTCTTGAGTAGGCTCTAAGCTTGCTTTCTATACTTTTCTTTTGGTAGAAATTGCCTTCCCATTCCTTGTAGCTCCACCCGCATGTTCCAAGAAAAATGTTGGTGTTTCTCAAAAGACAGCCCTCAGCTCTGTAATGACGTCTTCTAGGTTTGAATATTTTTTGTCAGGTATTTTTTCAAGCACTTCAGCAAGATGTACTCTTTTGTCTGGGGTTAGGTCGATGACTTTCCAGCCCTGTTCAGCCTTCAACTCAGCTTTTGTAGCTGGAAAGGTGGCGTCTTCTGATAGGACTGCCTTTGCAGAATTAACCCCTGTGTAAGCCGTGACTGGAAGAAACTTGCCTGTGCTCTTGTAGTGCTTAAAACGTGCAGCGTCAGTGTTCATTCTTGCTCCATGATAACATAATATTACTGTCTTGGACTTGGTTTCTTGGGCTTTTTGGTCAATTTCTGCCAATTCGTCGTCGGTAAACTGGTAAATGTTGTGTTGCCCTTTCCCAAACAACCTTGAATAGGCTACATCTAAATCGTAGCTTGGGTATTGCTTCGATAAATCAACGCATTGAATTATACCAAAATTCTCCATGAGGTCAATGACTGTTTGAGTTATGTGAGCCCTGTATTCCCAGACAATCGTTAGCCCATTTAAGTTCAGGGAAGAAAAGAAATCTCTGGCATTTTTTGCGCTCTCTTGAGTTATTATGTATTTGGCAGGAGTTTCTAGAATCAAATATGGCGAGCGTAAAGTGTCGCAGTAGCTTCGCATTTGATAGAATATTTCGTAAGCTTGGCTCGTTGGAACGAAACCAATATTGTGGGTTAAGTCTTGGTGGCACCGAATTGAAAAAGTGAAGTTTTCAGGCACTGTTTTTCGCCATGCTTCTACTAATCGAGTGTTTGGGTACTCGTAGAAAGTATAGTTGACTTCCACAAAATTGAATAGTTCGCTGTATGCTTTTAGGGATGGTTTGTTTGGAACTTCAAAGTAAGCCCAACCGCCGGTGCCAACAAGAAAATCAGGCAAACACAACTACCAGTTAGCTTTCTGTAGTTGATTGTTAATTAGGTTTTCAGTTTGCCAAATTGTGCATCTTGGCATTGTGTGATTGTTCAATGCCTACAGCACATTTTTAATTAGGAGTCGTAAGTATTAATATTTTGAGGAGAAGAAAGGTGAGGAAGGCTTCTTTGTCCAATAGGACTCTTTTAAGAAAAAATGGATATTCTGAGAATATAATCGAAGAAATCTGCAGATGGTACAGTAGCTCAGGAACTAACAGTTAACCTAAAGAATTTTCGCTCAACATCAAGGTAACAGTAATACGTTGTCGGCTTAAGCTGCATCTTATTTCGTTGTTTATTCTTGTGTTTCTTCTTCCTTTGCTTGCGTGTCTGTAACGTGTTATTTTCCAGTTCTTCATGCTCCTCTGATTATCTGTGGATCACTAGTTAGGATAGTGAAGGATGCTGATGTATGAAACAGAGGTTAGCATTGGATCTTTCAGTTGCCTATAAAATGTTAAAAAACTGGACAGTTAAGAAAATGGTTTAGTAGAAGTTGCGTGCTTCTTTGCGTTTTTCTGCTTCTTCGTAGAAACGNAGGACTTCGTCGATGATTTCCACGTTAGAGAGCAACATGCGTCTGCAGCAGTACCGTTTCAAGCCTAAGCTGTCCAGCACATCGCTGGCGTTCTCGCCGGTCTTTATCCGACGGGTAAATTCGTCCCATCGGTCGCCGACAAGTTTGCCGCATGTGAAGCATCTTACGGGAATAATCATTTTGTTTTCTCCTACCTGTAGCTTTTCTGTTCTTTGGACCGTGCGCCTGCTCCGCCGACTTTCTTTGTTTCTTTGGTTCTGCTGTCTCCGGCAATCATTGTTCGGTCGTATTCGCTAAAGACTGTGCGTAGGTGGGTGCTCTTGGTCCATTTGAGGAGTGCGTTTGAGATTGCCATGCGTGCTGCTTCTGCCTGTCCCATGTAGCCTCCGCCGCTGGTTTTAACGTCCATGTCGAGTTGCTGCCAGACGTCCCCGCCTGCCTGCAGGAGTGGCTCCATGATTTTTGCACGGGCAATATCGGGTTCTACTATTTCTACTGGAGTCATGTTAATTCGCACTTTGCCGACACCCTGTTTTACTATGGCGCGTGCAACAGCGGTTTTTCTTTTTCCACTAACTACTAAGACTTTTTTTGCGGGCATAATTATTCCATCCTGTTTCTCCATCCGATTTCTTTTGCCAATTCACCAAGGGTCATGTGTGGACCTTTCAAGTCAGCTGATGAGGCTTCCTCGAATGTAATTAATTGTTGATCTTTATACTCAATGGGTATTCCCATGTATGCCTTGAGGCGTTTGTACGCATTTTTGCCTTTTGGCTGCTTAAATGGAAGCATGCCTCTTACGGTTTTGCGTAGGAAACGATCTGGCCTTCGATAGTGGAAGGGACCGCGTTCTGGAGCGCCGACTTCAAGGAATAGGTGGGCTTCGGCGATTTTGCTTTTGCGTTTACCTGAGAAGACTGCTTTTTCAGCGTTGAGTATGATTACTTCTTCTCCGTTTAGCAATCGTTTGGCTATTTTGCTGCACATGCGACCGACTATTAAGCCTTCAGCGTTTACGAATGTGGCTGATGGTTTTGTTGTTGTTTGCATTCTTTTCACCGAATAATTTTTACGTTTGAGCCTTTGGGGTTTTTCTCCATTAGCTCTGGAATTGTGATATATTTTGCTTTGATAGCCTCGAGCTTTGCCTTGGCTGTTTGAGAGATATCAAAGGAAGCAACTGTTAAAGCGTGATCAATGGTACCTGTACCCAAGATTTTGCCTGGAACAACCACTACGTCGGCTTTTTTTGTGTGCCTATTCAACTGACTTAGGTTAACAGCGACGCGTTGAGTTCGTGACTTGGCTAGGTGATCAGCGACGTCTAGCCAGATGGCTGCTTGTTTTTCTCTGCTTTCTTTCTTTAAAAGACCTATAAGCGCGATTAATTGGGGGTTTGTAGTTTTGGTTTCTCTCATTTTATTTCAGCCTTTACTAATTCTTCAAACTCATCTAGTTGCTTACCTAACAGTTTAGTGGCTTCTTTCAAGACACGTTCTGGAGGAAGCGCACCTGTAGACTCTATGCTCATAACAAAAGTGTTCTTTTCCCATTCAACCTGCAGAGGTGAGGGTTTCTGAGGGCAAGCATCAACACAGTCCATGCAGAGGTTACATGCCAACAAGTCGCGGACATCGATTTTTTCGTCCTTGACAACGTAGACTTTCTTGGGGCAGATGTCAGCGCATTTTTGGCACCCTTCACATTTTCCGGTTGGAGTGGTGATTTTTGGGTAGTACTTGTATGCGCACATAGATACTGGCTGCCACTTTGCATGAGTTTTGCCCTTGCCAAGCCGTGCGTATGCTTCAAGCTTGAGCTTCTGGTTTTTTGCTAGCTTAACTATTGGAATTTTGTCGGAGACTGGAACAACTTCCTCGTTTTCAGACACGACTTCTCCTGAATAAACGGTTCTTGTCCCATCTCTTGCTTCTGCATCAAGAGTTAATGTTACGCGGCATTGTGCGCATCCGAATTCGCTTTTGCATTCGCATTCTTCAGGAAGGCTGTATGCATCTAAATCCGTTTTTAAGGGTGTGAGTCCCAGTCGATGGGCGATGATTTCGTCTTGTAGAATTGAACTGTTTTCTATCATGACTACTTCTTCAATTGCCATGCAGGGAACTTCGGCAAGTGCTAGACGTCGCAGGGCGTTCATTAGGGGCACGTCGGCATCTCTGACGACTATGCGGAGGTTTGTATCGTTTTTTTCAAGGACTTCTATTTTCACTTGCTAGACACTCCAATAAGTTATTGTCAATAAAGGGAAATTATTGCAGATTAGACTCTTCTGCCTCTTCTGCCGCCGGGCCTTCTTGTGCCGTCGTGGGGAATTGGTGTGACTTCTTCGATGCGTTCAATACGGAAGCCGAATCTAGCTAACGCTCGGATAGCTGCTTGTGCGCCTGGTCCTGGTGTTCTTGGTCCTGCGCCGCCTGGTGCTCTGACTTTAATGTGTATGGCTGTTATTCCTTTATCGCGTGCAATCTCAGCAGCTCCAGTTGATGCGCGCATTGCTGCATAAGGAGAAGATTCCATGCGGTCAGCTTTAACGAACATTCCGCCGGTTGTACGAGCGATTGTTTCTGCACCTGAAATGTCAGTGATATGGATTAAAGTATTGTTGTATGAGCTGAAGATGTGGACGATGGCCCACTTTTCGTTGCGTTTATTGTTGGGAGCGCTCAAAATCTGCCGCCTCCACGTCCGCCTCTGCGGCCTCTTTGAGGTGGTCTAGCTTCGACTTGCTTAGCGACCACTGTTAATCCAACGCGTAATGTGTGTTCTGGAGCTGCGATTGCACTTGCTGGCGAGTACACTATTTTTGCCTCATCCTCTTTTAGAACTATATAGCCGGGAATTGTTACTCGGCGACCATCAATAGTTATGTGCCCATGTGTAATTAGCTGGCGTGCTTGGAAGATTGTCCTTGCTAAGCCTTTTCGGAAAATGAATGTTTGGAGTCTTCGTTCCAATATGTCTTCAATAGTTAAGTCTAATACGTTGTCCAACACTGCTGTCTCTTGCAAAATACCCTTCTTTTTAAGTTGAGCCAGCAGTTCGCTTTCCATCTTTGTTCTTTCCTCAGTGGATTTGCTGATGAGTGAACGGGCGATGCTTCTGTTTTTGGACAGAGCAGTCTTGTGGCGCCAAAGTTCATGTTTGTTTCTTAGGCCAAATTGCCCCAGAAGCTTTAGTTCTTCTTGGAGAACATCTTTTCGCCATCGGAAACGTGGAGTATCAAATTTCTTACGTTGCTTCTTTGGATCTCCCATGCTTATTTGCCTCCTTCAGATGATGCTCCACCTGGCTTCTGCATTAGAGTCTTCTTCTTAACTCCTAAAGCTTTGCCTGCTCTTCCAGTGGTTTTGGTTCTTTGGCCACGAACTTTCAAGCTGTAAGCATGGCGGTATCCACGCCAGGACCTGATTTCTTTGGCTCCGTCAATGTCAGTTTTTATTTTGAATGCAAGGTCAGCGCTCAAAACGTGGCTGTCTTTTCCGGAGTCTGAGTCTTTTCGACGGTTAAACATCCAGCTAGGTATCCCATATTTTACTGGGTCCTTTATAACATCCTCAATTTTTGAGATGTCTGACTCTGTGATAAAGCCAACTCGTAGGTCAGGGTTTACGCCTGCCTTCCTGAGGATGGCGTTTGAGAGAGCTGCGCTTACGCCTTTGATTTGCGCTACGGCGTAAGACGTCTTTAAGGTACCTTGAACGTCTGTACCCATGATACGAAGTATATAGCGATATTCCTGCTGTGACATGCTAAATTTTCATCCGTTTTTTTAACTTAAAGCATATACGAAATATGACGGTATTTATTTAAACCTTCCTTTAACAAGGTAATCGTTTAGAGTACAGTTTAAATTCTTTTCAGGAATCAATTAAAGAAAAGCTGAGGATGGACTTCTGAGTTGAAGTTCGAATACCCCCCTATTAGACTTTAAGGAAGTGGTTTGCTCCAACACATTTCAAGCCAGGTTATTCATATAGACGAAAACCTCGTCATATGAATAATGGTTTTGGCAACAGAAAACTAAATACCGTTCGCAACTAAAGAAAGTCTTCATGGATGCTATAACAGGGATAGGATTAATTGCCGCCTTATTCACCACTGTCTCGCTTTTCCCTCAGTTAATTAAAGTTTACAAAACAAAATCGACCAAAGACATCTCTGCTGGAATGTTCTCTTTATTTTGTGGTGGAGTGTTCTTATGGTTTATCTATGGAGTTTTGGTTAACGATTTTCCAATAATTATCGCGAACTCTTTAGCTTTTGTCCAAGCTGTGATGATCCTATTTTTTAAAGTAAAATACAAATAGACTCTGATTGACAACTCGTCAAAATAGAAATTCCAGAAGGGCACTCATGGTCCAGAAATCCCTGATACTACCCCATAGTCTCTACGACCATTCTCTATTAACCTAAAAGTAATCTAATGAAAATATACACAGAAGTATCATTATAAATTAGGCGCCTTCAACAAATTGCATAACATTAACTGTCGAGTTTATCCATCTCAGATAAGCGTTTAATGTTGCTCGCAGGGCAACAGTGTCTTTAGCCTCAACTGCTAAGACAAAAAATAAGCCGTCTTTTTGGAGTTTGATGTTTGCTCGCCTTGTTACTGGTGCGTTAGCTTCAGGACTTAATGCGTCAAGAAGTGTTTTGATTTGTTTTTGATTTGCGAGTTTTAAGCGTATTTCAGCTTTAGCGCTGGTTGACATTGAAGATTCCTTAAGCTAAAACAGTTATTCTATGTAATAAAGAGAAAATGAAAATTGGGCAAAAAGAAAAGAAGGTTTATTCGGTTTCTTCTTCAGTTGCCGATTCAACTGCTTCTACAGCTTTGGTGGTTTCTTCAACTGGCGCACCTTTAGCTGCACGTTTGGCCACAACACCTAGCTTGGTCACTGGTGTGTATGCTCCGCCTGCAAATGTGAAATCACATTTGCTGCATTTCCAGATGCCGACGCTTTCGCGTTTAACGCGGTTAAAGCCGCATTGTGGACATCTGTGGGGTTTTCTGAGCTCAGTGATCACTTTAATGTAGCGTTTCCTAACTGTTGAACCGTACCGTACTCCTAAACCTCGTGTTGGACCAACTTTCTTCATCTTAGGCAACTTTTTCACCAATCAAGTTTCTTGCGCAGTTCTACTGCTTTGTCCAGAGCAATCTTTGAGGCCTCTAAAATCTGTTGTGGTGAGAAATAGCCTGAGCCGCCTTTCTGAATGGCACATATTTTTCCGTCTTCTTTAGTTGCGAAGGTTATGCGCGAGTCCATGACTTGTTCTTCTTCTGCCGTTGGGTCTGAAATCAGGTGGCCGCTTATTTTGCCGGTGGTGACTGTTATTGGGTGGCCTTTTACTGGTAGCGGTGTGTATCCTTGTTTGATTTTTAGTTCGCCGTCTTTGATTTCGAAGTTGGGCATTTTGGTGTTCATCAGTGCAGCCATAGCTGCCAATGCTGCTGCGTCAATTAGGTTTCCATCGTGGTTTAGTACGTAAACGTCAACGAAGACCACGAAAACTTTCTTGCCTGGTTCAATGCATAGTTTTTCGTTGTCGATGCATTTTGATTCTCTGATGCCTCTGTCTACTACGCGGGCTAATTCTATGCTGTTTTCGTCTGGTGGTCCTGGCTCAAAGTTGGGTGAAGCAACGGGAACGAGTTCTGCGTTTACTGTCAGAACACCTTCGTTTGGTGTGTCTGGGAATGGTTCTCCTGTTTCGACTTTTACACCGACGAGAACTTGAGTTTTGCCCAGAAAGACTCTTGCGGAGCCTTCAGCTTTCTCGATTACGCCTTGTTCGATTTTGATTTCGCGGGTGTCGAGTAAGCCTCTGTCATCTAGACGTTTGCCTTTCTCAATGAGCTGTTCAATTTGCTTCAATCTAACTTTAGTTACAAGTGATGACATTATTCTTCAACCTCTTTTACAACCATGTACTTAGTTTTTAATGCTTCCTTTTGCATATCATAGATTTTCTTGCATCCTTCCATCGCCATGTTCACGGCTTTTTCGAATTCTTCAGGATCCAAAATGCCATCCATTTGTAGCAGGGTAATCGCGTTTAAGCTTGGCATGTAAGCTACTGGAACATCTGCGGCGCCAAGTTTGTCTTCTGCATCGTATAAGTCAAGGACTACTGTGTCGTCGACTTTTCCTGCTGCGCATCCTACAACTAAGTCACGCATTGGAACACCTGCGTCCGCGATGGCTAATGCGGCTGCGGTAATGGCTGCACACCTTGTTCCTCCGTCAGCTTGCAAGACCTCAATAAAAACGTCAACTCCTGTTCGCGGATAGAGTTCGAGGAATAGTGCTGGTTCTAAAGATTCTTTTATGACTTTTGAGAGTTCAACTTCTCTTCTTGAGGGTGCGGGAGATTTTCTTTCTTGTACAGAGAATGGTGCCATGTGATAGCGGACTTTTAAGACCATCCGGTCAGCTTGCATTAGATGTTTTGGATGCACTTCTCTTGGGCCGAATGCTGCGGCTAAAATCTTGTTTTTTCCGTGTTCAATGTAGGCTGATCCATCAGCGTTTCCGAGTACGCCTACTTGAAGTTTTACAGGGCGAAGTTCGTCGGCTTTTCTGCCGTCTAATCGAATGCCTTTCTTGTCGATTAATTTCTCTTGTTTTTCATTCATTCTACTTTTTCCTCCACTTTAACTTGTTTCTTTTCTTTTAGCAATTGTGTTATGCGATCTGTTAGACCGCTTGTATGGGATTCTTCCTCTATTTTTCTGATTACAAATATGGCAAGTTCCTCGTCTTCCAGAGCTTTTCCCGTGACCAAGATGACGCCGTTAAGTCCAAGGATTATTTGGCAGTTAGTCTCTTGTTTTATCATCGAGATCATCGAACCTTTTCTTCCGATTATGCGGGGTATCTTTGTTGGTGTTACATGTAGGATTTGACCACGAGTAATTTTTCCGAGGCCCGGTTCGCCGACTGTTAATTGCGGGTCGTGTGCTCTGTCGAAGGATGCGATTTTGGCAACGATTAAGTCGCCAGCCGTTAAGACTTGCGATAACTCGTCGTTTTGAGGTTTAAAGGGTCTTGCTAACACGTCTGATGCACGAAGCATTGCTGTGTAGGGTGCTTTAATGTTGACGGTCCAGCCGTTGAATCCAACTTCAGTCACTGTTCCAATTATAATATCACCCATTTTTGGCACATAAAAGGCTCTTAGTGCAACAACGTTTACTTTCTTATTGTCACTATCTACGAGTCCAATCCTTGAGGCAAAAATCTTGCCTGCTTCCACATACGTGTTTTCGCCAGGCAGGTAGTCGCCTTCTGCGAGTAGTTCTCCGGGCGTAACAAGCTGTTTTTTTTCAAAGAATGTTGGCATAAATTCACCTATCATTTTTTTCCATTACTATGAGATTATTTTTGCTTCTCCACTTCCCTTGGTTGCGTCACCAAGTTTGTTTAATAGCGATGCGTAGGACCCAGCGGGCAATTCAAGTTCGCCGTACCATGAACCGTCACCACGCCACTCTTCCCGTTTGATCGTTCCCAAAGTTTTAACTGTACCGTAAGCTCTTGCCGCGAATTGTGTGGGTATTTTAATTGCAACTTTTATCTGCTCTATTTTCAGGGGTAGAATTGGCCTTAACAGTTTAACTATTTCTCTAGCTTGTTCTTCCACTGGCTTGTATGGATCTATTGGATAACGGATCTGCTCCATGGCATTTTCGATGCGTGCGGGTGGGTGTGGCAGATTTGTTTTGGGATCCACTGCTTGATGAGAAATAAAATCTATTACTTGTCTTCTTTTATCATCGACCATTTTTCGCCTTTGGTCGGTTGTTAGTTGAAGGGTTCCTTTTTTGAGGATTTCATCTGCAATTTTGAGCGGATCAGTCGTCTTAAACGCCTTTTTCATAGCTTCTTCGGAAACTTTGGTTCCCTTGTTTGCGTCAGAAAAAATCATATCGGCGGCTAAAACCTCGGTTATCCCCGCGATTTTGCCGTTTCGGTAGTCCAAAGCTTTTTGGGGTTTAACTAGAACTTCAAAATGTTCGTTTTCTCTTGTTAGGCGTGCGACGGTGAACTTTTCGCTCATTATTTTTTCACTTGCTTGAACCCAGCTCTTTGATGTAACCTTCCACTGTGTTGTCGTTAAGCATTTCCATTTTTTGTGTGGCTGCTGGGATGATTGCAATTTTTATTCTTGGCGGGAGCTGGCGTGCTTCTAGAGCTTTTACAAGGCATTTTACGGTGAGTTTTATGCTATTATCGAGGGTTAGGTCTTCTTTGTATTCTTCTTTTAGGATGCCAAGAACTGTTTCTCTACCTGCGCCAAGGGCTGTGGCTTTGTATCCTCGGTAGGTTCCGCTTGGGTGTGTTCCGAAGACGCGTGTACCGGTTTTGTCCACTCCGCCGAAAATTATGCTTACTCCGAAGGGTCGGACACCTGCATGTTGAGTGTACATTTGTTGGATGTCGCATATTCGTTTGGTTACGACTTCTACGTCTATGGGTTCGTCATAGGTTAGTTTGTTGCTTTGAGCGTAGATTCTTGCTTGGTCAATTAGGATTCTGGCATCTGAACTTAAACCAACTATGGCTGCGCCAATGTGGTCGTCTACTCGGAAGATTTTCCATGAGTAACCTGCTTCTTCAAGGACCTCGATGTTTTCTTCTGAACCGAGAACTAATCCTTCGGTGGATTGGATGCCTATAATGGTGGCTCCGCGGTTCACAAGTTCCATCGCGTATTCTACTTGGAATAGTCGTCCATCAGGCGAGAAAACGGTAATGGCACGGTCATATGCTCCTGGTGCTGCAAATACAGACATAATGATAACCTCATTTTACACTATACACTTTTTCACTGTCTCATATAATAACTACACTAAAAACCTTTCCTATAAAAGCAAAACCCAAAACTCAACAGCTAAACAGTAAAAACTCCAAGTTAGCGACAAAAAACCAAGGGATTGCTTTCGCTGAAACGTTGTTTTGTTTGTCGTTAAAAGGCTTTCTTCATCATCAGCCCCGTTACTGTTTTATATTCTGCACGCATAGAAATGGAAAAGAAGAGAGTCCTAATGTCAGATACTGGAATAACAGTCAAGAAATGTCAAGACTTTAGCGAATGGTACGTTGAAGTTGTCTTGAAAGCTGAACTTGCAGATTACGCACCTGTTAAAGGTTGCATGATTATTCGCCCCGACGCCTACGCAGTTTGGGAGAAAATCCAAGAAGTTGTTAACCAAAAAATCAAAGCCACAGGGCACCAAAATGTTTACTTCCCCATGTTCATTCCAGAAGCATTCCTCAAAAAAGAAGCCGAACACTTTGCTGGGTTCACTCCAGAAGTTGCCTGGATTACTCAAGGAGGAGATACCCCTCTGGAAGAGAAGCTGGCAGTTCGACCAACTAGCGAAACCATAATGTATGCTATGTTTAGCAAGTGGATACGAAGCTGGCGAGATTTACCGCTGAAAATCAATCAATGGTGTAATATAGTAAGATGGGAAACCAAGGCAACGAAGCTGTTTTTGCGTACACGAGAGTTCCTCTGGCAGGAAGGCCACACAGCACACGCTACCGCTGAGGAAGCGGAGACGGAAGTAATGTGGGCACTGAACATGTACAAAGAGGTAGTTGAAAACTACTTGGCGATCCCAGTGGTCACCGGTACCAAGAGTGACAGCGAAAAGTTCGCAGGCGCCATCTACACCACAGCGCTCGAATCTATCATGCCTGACGGAAAAGCCCTACAGATGGGAACCAGCCACAACCTCGGCCAACACTTCGCCAAAGTATTCGATGTAAAATTCATCGGTGAAGACAAACAGGACCACTTTGTTTGGCAGACCAGTTGGGGCATCACCACCCGACTTATCGGCGCCATGATTATGGTTCACGGAGACGACAAAGGCTTGATTATGCCGCCCAAAGTTGCGCCAACACAAGTTGTCATCGTTCCAATTCCATTCAAGGGTCAAGAAGCTGAAGCAATCGCAGCAAAAACCAAACAAATCGCGGAGACCCTCAAAACCAAAGGCATCAGCGTAATCTTAGATGACCGCAACGAGTACACTCCAGGCTGGAAATTCCACCAGTGGGAACTCAAGGGCATCCCAATCCGCATAGAACTCGGCCCACGCGACCTCAAACAAGAACAAGTTGTGATGGTTAGACGCGACACAGGCTTGAAAACACCAGTTAAAGTGGACGACATTCCAGCAACAGTCGAAAAGATGCT
>JGI20214J14112_1000076_pt1 | contig 12889 bp, 8 predicted proteins | sample WetSurMetagenome_FD_14112 | JGI IMG/M metagenome (IMG submission 14112)
AATATTCTAAATACTCTTGCCGGATTAGCCGACCATTCTGTCATTGCCGTAAAGGCGTCCTCAGGTTTAACCACGCGAGTTATAAATTGTGAGACATCGCTGCCTTCACGGGAAAGGTAGTTAATGACTGCACGAAAGTCATTTGGCATAGCATTGCGCGAGCCACAGATATTAAGCTCTTTCTGAACGAAATACTTCGTCTCAAAAGATACCGGTTTCTTTGAATAGCCTATACATACCACACGTCCTGTAAAACCGACTTCGTCAATAGCCATAACATATGTTACTGGTGAACCTACAGCCTCAATTACCACATCTGCGCCGAAACCGTCGGTGCACTCCTGTACTTTCCCATGTACATTTTCAGTTTTGCTGTTTATTGTATATTTAGCTCCGTATTTCTTGGCTATTTCCAACTTCTCATCGTCCATATCAACAGCTATTACAGTTGCTCCGCGCAAAGAAGCACGAACAATGGCTCCCATACCGATCATACCGCAACCAATAACCATTACCGTGTCTATGTCAGATACACATCCACGCGATACAGCATGGAAACCTACACTCATCGGCTCAACCAACGCACACACCTTCGGTGTTAAATTTTTTGCCTCAATTACTTTTTGCCAAGGTAATGCCAAATACTCACGCATAGCTCCGTCACGCTGAACACCGTATGTTTCATTGTTTTTACAAGCATTCACACGACCATTTCGGCATGATGAACATTTGCCGCAATTGGTGTATGGATTTAAAGTTACACTCTCTCCTATTTTTAAGTCGACTGGTACGTTTTTGCCTACTTTTGCAACTACTGCACCGACCTCATGACCTGGGATAATAGGCATGTGCACCAATGGATTAAAACCGCGAAAGGTATTTAAATCCGAACCGCAGAAACCTACATACTTAATTTGTAACAGTACTTCATCATCATTAACCGTGGCAGGTTCAGGAATATCTACCACTTGTAACCTGGATATTGCAGGAATTTGAATTGCTTTCATTTTTAAGATATTTAAAACTAATAATTTAATCAATTACTTTATAACCTCGCCATCCGTAATAAGCACATGCCAGGAAGCATATCAGAGGAACCACGTATGCTACTTGATAAATGTGTGGATTACAGTGCATTATATAGGCGGTGAACTGAGGCAAACATGCGTTGCCCACTATAGCCATAACTAAAAAGGCCGAACCGCTCTTTGTATTATCTCCCAAGTCCTTCAACGCCAATGAGAATTGTGTAGGATAAATGATAGACATGAAAAATGAGATAACCGGCATGGCTATGATACCTGTTTTACCTCCTACACCTATCAAGACCGCACAAAGTATGACGCATGCCATAGCATAGAAAAGTAGCATGCCGTGTGGAGAGAATTTGCCCATAAGCCACGTCCCTACCCAACGGCCTAACAGGAAGCACAGCATATATATGCCGAAATATGTGGTTGCAGTAGCTTCATCCACACCGGCATACACACAACAATATACCAGAAAAAGGCTGTTGATTGCCGTTTGTCCTCCATTATAAAAAAATTGTGCTATAACACCGTTGCGCAAATGCGAACGCTTCAACACGCCGAAGTTTATGAGTTTGCCTGTTGAACGATGTGCATCTTCTTCTTCGGAAAGTTTCGGCAATTTGGCAAAAACCAATACTACAGCTATCACAATAAGCATACATGCCAATATCAAGTAAGGCATCTTCATGGCATCCGTTTCGGTCTGTATATATCCTGTCCAACCTCCGGGATAACTTGCCGGCAAAGTGGCACGAGTAAAATTGTTACCGGAAAGTACTAATTTACTAAGAAACATTCCCGATACAAAAGCTCCCAATCCGTTGAACGACTGAGCTAAATTAAGACGTCTTGAAGATGTCGCAGGATTGCCCAACGCTGTAACGTATGGATTTGCTGCCGTTTCAAGAAAACACATTCCGGTTGCAATAATGAAAAATATGCAAAGGTATGCCCAATAAGATTTGATAATTGCTGCAGGAAAGAACAGTAATCCGCCACACGCCGCTATCACCAAACCCAATATGATACCGCTCTGATAGCTATAACGCTTCATAAACATGGCAATAGGTATAGGGCATATGAAATAAGCCAACCAATAGGCCGACTCAGTAAAGGAAGCCAAGAATGTATTAAGTTCACAAGTCTTCATTAATTGCCTAATCATTGTGGGCAACAAATTGCTGCTTATCGCCCATAGGAAGAACAGGCTGAAGATGATCGCCAATTTATAATTTATATTTTTGTCTTTTGTTTCCATGGTATTTTTATTCTGACATGTTTTTAATGTATGGCAATGAAACAAGATTTTTAAATCCAAAACACTTAACGGCATTTTGTCCCAAAAATTTAGCTTTTTCTTCATGAGTAAGCTCGTCGCTTTTTATAACAAAGTCGTACGACATTTTATAAGTAATGGCTACTATTGTGCGCGGATAATCTGATCCCCACATCAATTTGTCGATACCGACCATGTCGGTAGCCTCCTTTATGGCGCGGATAGCTCCTTTAAAAGGATAATACTCATCGTTGAACAGCCAAGTGATGCCTCCCGATTCAAGCCATACATTAGGATACCGTACCAACTTCAGTTGTTCGTGCCACCCCGGACGTGTAACCATACCGAAATGACCTATAACAATTTGCAAGTTCGGGCATTCGCTTATAACCTCTTTCATTTCACCCGTCTGCGTATCACCATCGGCTAATTCCACACATAATATTGTGCCTGATGCTTCCATCATTTTGAACATCGACATCATTTCAGGTGTATTGAGATATATGCGGCGGTCGTGCATGATAAGTCGCGCTGCCGGAATCTTCAATGCTTTAAATCCTTTATCAATCAATTGTTTAGCCTGTTTCGCAAAACCTGGGTTGCGTGTTTCAGGCATTCCGCATGTAAATAAACGGTCAGGATATTTCTGCGCTATCTCATGAAGATATTCATTTTGACATCCGTCTATGAATTCCTGGGTAATGACTGCAGCCGATACTTGGGCATAATCCATATTCGAAAGGAAAATCTCCGCCGTGTTTCGTCCGTCAAGCATATATGGCGGCAACATCTGCCGTTCTTCGCCTAAGAAGTCGGCACGCCCGTTAGGCAGAGATTTTACTTTTTTGCCATCCCACTCGGCATCTTGTTTCAACCAAAGATGGGCGTGTGCGTCAATAATGGTATAGTCCATATTAAGTGTTTTTCCAACTTACACGTTGTTGGTCGCCGATTATGTCCTTTACATCCTGAACTAAATTCCAGTCGACAGGCTCATTAACATAGTCCACATTCTTTTTCACGTTGTCGGGATTTGCCGAGCTGAATAATGTTGTGGCGATACGAGGATTGCTAACGGAATATTGCATGGCCAGTTTCTCGATAGGATACCCTTTGGCCTTACAATGTTGTGCTGCTTTTTGGCAAGCCTCAACCAATGGTTTAGGAGCCGGGTGCCAATCTGGTACACCGCGTTCGGTCAGTAATCCCATAGAAAGAGGTGACGCATTGATTACACCTATATTATGAGCTTCGAAAAAGTCCAAAAAGTCGACAAGCTTGTCGTCGCAAAGGCAGAAATGGCAAAAGTTTAGAACAGATTCTACTGTACCTTCAGCTACATGTTCAATGACCCATTTCAGGTTTTCGAGTTGCAAATCGGTAATACCGACATGCCTTACTATACCTTTTTTGCGAAGTTCAACCAGTGCGGGTAACGTTTCATTAACGACCTGGTTAAGATCGGAAAACTCAATATCATGTACATTAATAATATCGACATAATCGATATTTAGGCGCTCCATGCTTTCATAAACACTTTCGGTGACGCGCTTTGCAGAATAATTCCAACTGTTTACCCCGTCTTTACCATAGCGACCCACTTTGGTAGATAAGAAATACTTATCGCGCGGAATATTTTTCAACGCTTTGCCCAACACCGTTTCCGCCTTGTAATAACCATAATAAGGCGACACATCAATAAAATTAATGCCATTGTCAACAGCTGTATTCACAGCCTCGATAGCCCGTTGCTCCTTAATATCGTGGAACACGCCACCCAATGAAGAAGCTCCGAAACTAAGAGCCGAAACCTTCAATCCTGTTTTACCTATTTCTCTATAATCCATACTATTTATTATTTTGTTACAACTTTAATTACCGGAATCAACTTATCAACTTTCGGAAAATCAACTACTAACGAATTATCAGTTTTTGTATATTGCAAATTACCGTAACCCAAAAGTTTTACGCTTTGTATTTCACCGTCAGACTGAGTGAATGATTTGATAGACATTTTACCTTGTCCCGGGCATTTCATACATATTACATATATAGCCTTGCCTTTTTGAGTAAATCGCAAATCATTTGAAGAATATTTACCTCTGCCTTCATTAAATCCTTGTCCGAACATAGGACGGGCATTCTCGGCATCAGGTCCTTCTCCGAACGTTTTCCAAGGACGTGTATCAAAAATACATTCCTTATTTACATCCATCCATTTAGCTATGCGTTCAAGTACGGACACCTCTTTTTCATCAATAGTTCCATCAGCCCTTACAGGTATATTAAGCAACAAATTACCGTTTTTGCTAACTATATCGGCCAGCATTTGTATAACAGTTTCAGGTGTCTTATATCCGTTTCTGTCGTAAATTGAACGCTTGTAATGCCAATCCCCTATGCACGAGCATGTTTGCCAGGGTTTTTCCTGCATTTTATCCGGAGCACCTCGTTCAACATCCCATACCATGCACTTCTTTTGTTCTTCATTAAGAATTTTGCCGAATATAACTCCGTCAGATTTTCCTCCGGTTATTTTCAGATTTGTATTGTAAAAGTCGGCAGCAATATACAACCCTGCATCACTAACTGGCCAAAGAGGTAATGCGGTATCATCAAAATACAATAAATCAGGATGATATTTATTTATCATATCAACAGTACGGTCATAGAAGTTCTCACAATATTGTTCACTTGGAACAGATGCTCCATTGCCCCAATCCCACTGTCCGTGAATTGAGTTGTTATTTTCGCTGTTTACACTTAGCGGATGATTTTGACAATAAAGTTCCTGTGGATCAAGTCCTTCCCACCAAGTACCTTTTCCATCGGATTTCGTGAGTTTGCCATCATAAGGTATCCCTTTATACGGGCCGGCAGTATCTGAACGCTGAGCTGTTTCATACCATATCCATGCATGAGATGCATGGATGCTGACACCAAATGGTAATCCGTTATCGCGCGCCGCTTTAGCCCATCCTGCCAGTATATCTTTTTTAGGACCTACCTTGACGGAATTCCAATTATGATATTTACTATTCCACAAATCGAAATTATCATGATGGTTACCCATAGCGAAAAAGTATTGGGCGCCGACGCGCTTATATAATTTCACCAATTTCTCAGGGTTCCATTTTTCTGCCTTCCAATTATGAATCACATCCTTAAATCCGAACTTGGACGGATGCCCGTAATGTTTCAATTGCCACTTATAATAATTAGAGCCCTCAATGTACATTTCACGAGCATACCAGTCACCTTGTTCAGGTTGGCATTGAGGTCCCCAATGCGCCCATATACCGAACTTGGCATTGCGATACCACTCCGGTACTTTATATTGCTCAAGTGATTTCCACGTTGGTTTAAACTTTCCTGTTTGCATGGATTCATGCAAATGCTTCACAGGTTGAATGCAAGGTTCTTGCGCCAAACATGCCGAGCTGATAAACCCGAGCAGAAGAATAATAAAAAATTTGTTTTTCATGACGAAACGTATTGGTTTACTTTTCAAAAATAGATAAACCGATTATACCATACATTAAATTATATCGACTACGTATAATACAAAATCGATATTTTTCGTAATTTTGTACTATGAGCCAATTAATTGACCAACTGCATCTGTTAGTATTAAATGTCGGCTTAGCCGTACATAATGCCGATTGGAACTGGAAGAACGTGAATAGCCCTTTCACACGCATATATTATGTCACGGAGGGAAGTGCAGAAATAATATTACCGAACGGAACATACGAACTTCATCCCGGGTATCTTTATATGATTTCTTCATTCACACTTCACAGTTGCGTATGTAATTCACACTTTACACATTATTATATACACGTTTACGAAGACAGCCAACAAGGAACGAATGTGTTTGAAGATTGGGATTTCCCTATTGAAATACCGGCACATGTGATTTAGATTCGGCTCTTTTCAAACGCCTTTGCGAAATTAATCCTGCTATGAAACTGCCTCAATCAAACCCTGCCAGCTATGACAATAATCCCACACTGATACAAAATATCATTAAAAACAAACAACGCTCACTATATAAAAAGGTGGAATCACGAGGAATTGTATACCAACTCTTCTCCCGTTTTCTTAAAAACGCAACCCCTAAAATAGAAAACGGCGACAGTAGAATACAAAAAGCTGTTTTACATATAAGAAAGCAAATATTCCAACCTATAGACATCAAATCGCTCGCTAAAGAAGCTTTTATGTCTGAAGACCATTTCATTCGCATCTTCAAGGCGGAAACCGGAATTACTCCTCTGCAATATATCCATCAAAAGAAGATAGAAAAAGCGCAACTATTATTGTTGACAAAAGATACACCTGTCAAGAACATTGCGCTTATGCTTTCGTTTGAAGACCAATCATACTTCAATCGTCTGTTCAAGAAAATCACAGGAACTACACCACAACAATACAAGCTTTCATTTTTACAACAACACTTTCCAAAATGATGCAGCAGAAAGTATTCTATTATTTCGATAAAACTTTATTTAATTACTAAAGCATCGACTGCTACAGGTCCCGGACCAAGATTTACTATATTTATTGAGTGTTTGCCGAAAGCCAGACCGGAAATCTCGGATACAACTTGTTGAGCCTGGCGCGTTCCGATAACAGACAAATCTGCTATTGCACGTTTTTCCCCATCAATGAAAATTCCTATTTTCCCCGCTCCTGCTTCTTTTGGAGCAACAATTGCTACATCAGTACCGGTAAACGAACAACTCCAAATATCTCCAGGCGTATCACTAATTGTAAAGTCGTTATTGAAATCCCCTGTACCCAAATTACATTTACGGAACCATCCGTGTGCCTTTACACCGGGATCGTCATCATTCAACCAACCTTTGTCATGGGTAATACGGATGACACGGCATCTTGAAGCAAGAGACAAATCTGTTATTCCCAGCAACATGCTAAATTGTCCTTCCGGACTAATTGTCAACCCTTTATCATCTTGAGTATATTTCAAGGGGCAATCGGAGCCCAATACTTCGACCTTCAACACCTTACCTAAAGTTGCTCCCCCAGTATGAAGTGCTGAAAGAGTTACAGGTTCACCGTCCCAATTAAAGAGCGTGGCATAGACATTACCTTGATTACGGGTGTATGCAACGGTACTGTCACCAAAAACTTCAAACGGTCGTGATCCATACACTGCTTCGCCATTAATTTTCAACCAAGCACCAATATCCTTGCAAATTCTAACCACTTCAGCATCAAGATCTCCCCGCCCATGTTGAGTGATATTAAGCAACATCGAGCCATTGCGTGATACATTTTGCATCAATAATTCAATTATTTCTTTAGCACTCTTGTATTTCTGACCGGTCAAATAGTGCCATTCGGCAATACTGGTTTCAGTTTGGAAAGAATAAGGAGTAATCTGCGATTCGATGGTGGATTCGGTACTTTTAACAATAGAACGATCAACAAGAGGAAGCAGTTGAGGACTGTTTTGAAAACTATTATATTGTCCTCCAACACCCTTAAGGTTAATCACAACATCCATCTTTCCATGATTCCATTTTAATGATTTATTGTAATAATTTGCAATCAATTGCGGCGCAAGAAATCCTAATCCCATGTTTACTCCCAAATCCATTTGTGAATCACCGGCATGGTCATCAAAATAAATCATATCAGGATGATATTTGCTTATGGCATCATCTACTCTCCACATAAATTGATTGGCAAAAGGAGAATGCAAAGGATCCTTTTTATCATGTTTCGGGCCGTAAAGATCTACCGGATCCATCCCTTCCCACCATTTCCCTTTTCCATCAAGAATGGTTTGAAGTGCATCATAAGGCACATTTCGCTTAGGACCGGTTTTATCGCTTGTATAGCGCACTGTCATAAACTGTCCCCACGTTCTAGCCGGTGTATTATGGAAGCCAATGCCAAAGCGCAAGCCATGCTTACGGGCAATTTTCTCCCATATACCGACAATATCTTGTTGGGGACCAACATTAACTGAATTCCATGGCTGATAAGTTGAATTCCAACAATCGAAGTTGTCATGATGAACGCCCATAGCAACAAAATAACGAGCTCCCATTTCTACATATAAATTCATCAATTCCTCCGGATTCCATTTGTTAATCACCCAATTATGGCAAATATCCTTATAACCGTATTCCGATGGGTGGCCAAAGTTTTGAAAATTATATTTATATTGATCGCTTCCCTGTATATACATTCCTCTTGCATACCAATCACACTGTTCGGGCATTGATTGAGGGTCCCAATGCGACCACGCACCGAATTTGGCTTCTCGCCACCAATCCGGCACAGCATAAACCCGACTCAACTCCTTCCAATCTGCATGATAAGGACCTGCAGTTATTGGTAAAGGCGGTAAATTCCATATATCCGGAGGTAATCCTAAATCATCTTTTCCTATAATAATTTTATCAATATTCACCGCAACATCATTATCAGACAATTTGATAATGAGTGTACTATGATTTGGTATCTTGATGTCAACGATAGAATAGAGAAATGATCCCCTAAGAGCACCTGATGAATGTACATTTATTTTCCGTTCAGGTTGCTCATTGACAGCCACCGAAATTGTACCAACCTTAACAGATGAATAACAAATAGCCAATCTTTTAGCTGCCGGCATTTTTGAAAACATAACTCCATCACCGGATTTTGTCAGACTGGCTGTAAAGCCTTTTGAAGCTTTGAAATCGGATATTTTAGAAGCGCCTGCCAGAAGTTTGGCAAATTCAGCCTCTCTAATATGTCTTTCAGAAGCATCAAGAGTTACAGAGACATTAATAAGCACAAATAAAAATAATATTGGTAATAAAATAGTATGCAAACATTTGAAGCCTATTATTTTATTCTGTCTACACATTTGTTGTCGTTCTTTATTAGTTTATTCATAATAAATATTATACTATATGTTTTCCTAACCCTATTCAATAGGTTCCAAACTTGCCACAAAGCCTCCTCGCCTAAGCATCTTAACATCAATCGTCGATGATTTATCTACTAACATATAATTTGTTGAAAAACTTTTATCGTGAATACCGTCCGTAATTAATGTAATCTTATATTTTATACCATTAGGTAAAAAATCAAACTTCAGTGATTTTGTTTTTTCTATGGCCTCACCATTAATACCACCGATGTACCATGCATCACCTTTCTGACGTGCAACAACAATATCTTTTCCCGGATATCCGCTCAACAACTTAGTATTATCCCATGCATTTGGTACTTTTTTAAGAAATGATTTAGCAGCATCAGGCAATTCATAATAACCTTCCGGACGATCTGCAAAATGCTGAATGCCTGACTCAAACACTACACTTAACGCCAACTCATGTACATACGATGTGATATGTGGGTATTGAGAGTTTGTAAAAGTTACCGGAGTATAATCCATTGATCCGACTACATTTCGTGTAAAAGGAAGTATGGCATTATGTTCCGGTGCAGCAGTTGTAAATTCAGGACCGTTATTATACCATTCGGCTCCATGGACTCCTTCATATGTCATAAGATTAGGATAAGTTCGAGACCACCCGCGAGGAACAATGCACCCATGAAAATAAACCATTAAATGATATTGTGCCGCATCATCTAAAATATCAAGATAATACTTCATCATTTTCTGCTTTTCACTTAAAAAGAAATCAATTTTTATCCCTGCAACTCCTAACCTATTAAGTTTCGAAAACTCTTGAATCCTACTTTCATGAGTAAGCATCCGGTCACGCGGTGTACTTAATACCCACTTGGATACTCCTGAATTATACCACATTAAAGGTTTTATCCCTTTTGAATGAATATATTTCAATGCATCTTCCAAATTACCTCCATTTCCCATTTGATCCCATTCCCAGTCAAGTAACGTATAAGGCCAATTCATTTCGGCAGCCAAATCTGCAAATTCACACACCACCTTGTAATCTTTTGTACCATGATTATTTGACCAATAATTCCATGATGCAATACCCGGCTTAATCCAATCGGTTTTTTTTATTATAGAAGGAGGCGAAACATCATCAATAAGAGTGGACTCCACAATATCAGCAAGATTTCCCAGAATAATTACCCTCCATGGTGATTTCCACGGTAGAGTTATGGTCGGTTGCGAATCACAATCGCCTTCCCATGATTCGGGAAAAGTAATTTTATAACGTGATCTGCCAATAGCATTACTGAGCCTTGAGCCACAATAACTACGATTAACATCTGCCTCATGAATAAGGAACCAACAAGACGAATCGTTTAAGCAGAAAAGTGCCGGATACCCCCAACTTTGCTGAATACTATCATTTTTCATATAAGTATACAATGCTTCATTCGAAAGATCAAACTTTTCCATCCATCGTTTTGAATTAGTTGGAATTGTGTATGATGTAAGCTCATCCTTTACCTTAAATGGACCTTCATTTTTATCAGGGAATTCGTATCGAAAAGCCACGCCATCATTATACGCTCTTACGATTAGGTTCAATTTTGACTTACTTGAGTTTTCGAACGAAAAAACCACTTCATTTGCTGTATTCGAACATTTGGATTTTTTCCCATGTAAAACAGTGTAACTCTCATTAACACGAAATGATTTGCCTAACTTTAAGAATTTAAGCTCTTTAGAGAAATCCTGATCATCGCGAAGCAAACCCAGGCTAATTTGTGGAATGGCTTCGCATCTTTTGTCCTTATTAATATAAGTTATCTTCAAATACCACTCACCAATATCTTTATTTTGCCTATTATAGAGTGAGACTTGTATTTTTTGATTTGGTGATATCACTGTCGCTTTCTGAGAAAACACAGATAATACTTGAAAGAAAAAAATTGATATAATTAATAACTGTTTCATTATTCTAATCTTTACGAATCGTTATATAAAGGATAATAACGATTAGCATTAATCTACTTTCCCCAAATAGGTAACCCAACTATCATTTCTTCATATTAGCTTTAAAGAAATTGTCAACAATGCTCCATACTTCCGGAGTCCAAAACTGCCAACTTCCATGATCGGCACCTTCTAATTTATAGAATTTGTAATTGTAGCCGCATTCTTCTAATTTATCGGCCATAATAACGCTTTGTTCGAAAGGTACTACATGATCATTATTGCCTGTCATAATGAGAATAGGTGCAGTTGTCTTAGCCTTTTCCTTATTGACATAAATTATAGGACTTACGGTTTTTACCTTATCTTCATTACCTTTTAGCGGAATATGTCCGAAAAGCACTCCGGTAGGACTGTTAGCCGATATATGATCCATATACTTTGGTGCAAATTTTTGAAGGCGTAAAACATCTGTTACCGGATAAAAGGCTACACACCCGTTTACAGCCAATGATTGTTTACCATAATCTTCCGTATCCATTGACGGTATGTCTTGTGTCAATGTTTCAAGTAAGGACATGTTGCCACCTGACGAATCGCCCCAAATAAATATGTTATTCACATCAACGCCATACTGGTCGGCATGGTCACGCATAAAACGCACTGCTGTTTTTACATCTTGTATTTGAGCAGGATAAACAGCCGTGGTGGACGGACGATATTCAACACTGGCAAACACATAACCTTCCTTACTAAGTTCAATAAACATTGGAACTTTCATGTGGCATTCCTGTTTGAACCATGCAGATCCCTGAATATAGATAATGCATGGCCAATGATGCCCATTAGGCATATTTGGTGTCACAATTTGCAAATGTTGATCACAGTCACTTTTATGTTGATAAACCACATCATTAAAATATATAGGTGCGGATGTTTGAGTAAAAGTAGTTAATGTGATCATTTTCTTGGCTTTAGCTTGAGAGGGATTAAATACAGGCATCGAATTTTGTGCCTGTAAGAATCCTGTAAATAATACAAGTCCAATAATAATAATTGCATTTTTCATGATGTATAAATTTGTTTTACTAAAAATATTAATAATAAATTTGATCATCCTTATCAATTTTGACCTTTATCATATTTCCATTATAATTTACTGCATGAATCTCCCCATTCACCAATTTAATAGATAACGTACGATTCTGTAACATTCCATTATAATGTCCTTCGCATTTTCCAATTGTAAGTATATGTGCCTTATCATTCCATTTAAGAGGAATTACCGAATAACACTTTTTTTCGTAATTGTAATTTACACCTTCATCCTCGTATAATGAAAAATTACCATCGGCACCAGGATATATAACTATTTCCGACGCTCTATACATTGTTTGTGTAGTATAACATTTTGATTCACCGAAAGGAATAATAGAGCCGGCTTTTACATAAACAGGAATATGTTCTAATGTAACATTTGCATAAATCGTTTGTCCTGATTTGTATCTTTTGCCATTCCAGAAATCATACCACTCACCGTTATCTTTTGGCAAATAGACTTTCCATGCCTTAGGAGATTTATCCAATACCGGTGTTATTAATAATGAGTGCCCGAACATATATTCATACTTTTGGTTCAAAGCCACAATATCATTAGTAAAATCCATAACCAGCGGACGCATCAATGTACTTCCATTAAATGATACACCTGCCGATTCCGAATAAATATATGGA
>JGI20214J14112_1000079_pt1 | contig 12768 bp, 8 predicted proteins | sample WetSurMetagenome_FD_14112 | JGI IMG/M metagenome (IMG submission 14112)
TAGGATGATGAGGAGTATAAATCTGCACATTTGGACCTATCAAAGTGTAATCACCGATAGTTATGCTTCCGCCGTCAAGAAATGTGCAAAAAGCGTTTATGAAAACATGATTGCCTATGTGAATGCCATGTCCGTGATCACAATGGAACGGAGGCATAATAGTCGACGAAGACGGAATTCCGGGAATTAAATCGTTAAGCGTTTCGCGATAATTGTCACTGTAAATAGAAAGATGATTAAACTTTGCAAGCAAAGGCTTAGTGTGGCGAAAACTTTCCTGTATAGAGGCATCTGACATATCTGCCAATTCGCCACCGCGCATTTTATCTAATTCTGACATCATGTTTTATGTATTATTTAATCACAAAATAACATATTATCCCGTACACAACAAAAACTTTCAGAATATAATTGCTAACTTTGCCGCGAATTTATAAAAATAAAATAATAATGGAAACAGTAGTTAGTGGAATACGCCCGACAGGTTATTTACACCTCGGTAATTATTTCGGCGCAGTAAAGAGTTTTGTAGAAATGCAGAGTAAATTTAATTGTTTATTTTTCATCGCAGACTGGCATTCCCTGACTACTTGTCCGAAACCTGAAGATATTATAAATAGTTCACGTATCATTCTTGCTGAATACCTGGCATGCGGAATAGACCCTGAAAAGGCCACCATTTATGTACAAAGTGATGTAAAAGAAACATTGGAACTATATTTATACTTAAATATGAACACCTACTTGGGTGAACTGGAACGTGTGACTACTTTCAAGGAAAAGGCTCGCAAGCAACCGGATAACGTAAATGCCGGACTTCTTACTTACCCCACATTGATGGCCGCAGACATTCTGCAACATAGAGCATTGAAAGTACCTGTAGGTAAGGATCAAGAGCAGAACATGGAAATGGCACGTCATTGTGCCCGTCGTTTTAATAATATTTACGGAGTGGAATACTTTCCGGAGCCACAATCGTTTTATTTCTCAGATAAGGCGATAAAAATACCGGGGTTAGACGGTTCGGGCAAAATGGGGAAATCGGAAGGTAACTGTATATATCTTCATGATGATCCAAAGACAGTTACAAAAAAGGTAATGAAAGCCGTAACGGATGGCGGTCCAACATCACAAAACAGTGAAAAACCGGAAGTTATTCAAAACTTGTTCACGTTCCTGAGCATAGTATCCGACAAGGAAACCTATGATTATTTTGATGAGAAATGGAATGATTGCTCCATTCGCTATGGTGATTTAAAGAAACAAATTGCTCAAGGCATTATTAAATACACCGAACCGATACGCGAACGCATTCTTGAATATTCTGCCAATACAGAGCTTATGAAGAAAATTCTTAAAGCTGGTGCAGACAAGGCACGCGAAAGTGCGGCCCAAACATTAAAGGATGTACGACAAATTATCGGATTCAGAGATATATAATGAAAGGTTAAAAAGATATATAATGAAGGTAATGTAATGATTAATGAAATAATTTATCAATATCATTATCTTTAACTACAGTCAAGATTAATTTTCCATCAGGAGTATAAGTTGGCGATTCTGTTACAAACAAATCGTCAACTATTTTTATTATCTCTTCATCAGATAATGTTTGTCCATAAGCTATAGCTGACGACTTAGCCATAGATAAAGCAATGGCTTTATGCATTTCACCACGGACACTGCCACTCTGCATTGCGTCAGCGACAATTTCCTGTAATAATTTTCCGGCAGGCGACTCTTCACAGCCGTCCGGGATGCCGTTTATCGAATAGCTGCCTCCGCCTAAATTACTTATGTCAAAGCCTATTGCTGACAATTCTTCAATGATACTATCAACAAAAGCAGCATCTTTAGGAGAAAATTCAACGACTTCCGGGAATAGCACTTTTTGTGTGGCGGTCTTTGAATTTGACATTCTGCTCATATACCTATCATATAAAATACGTATATGTGCGCGACGTTGATCGATAATCATCAATCCTGATTTTACCGATGTTAGTATATATCTACCTTTATATTGATATTGTTTAAGACTTTTATCACAATATTCGTCAGCCTTACCGGCGGTAGTTTTTGTTCCACTCATTTCCTCAACGGACAGTGGATAGACATCAGATTCGGAATTACCATCTTCAGGTGATAGACGTTGCCTTGTTGCAGCTTTTTCCAATCCACCATATAATGTTTCCCATTCTACATTCGGTCTCGAATGGTTATTGCCTGTATAAGGCTTATCAAAAGGATTATAATTCTTATTAACTTCAACCACCGGTGCCTTTGGAGCACTTTCATTCTGATTAAACACATTACCCTCAGAAAGATCAAGCGGCATGCCGGCCGTGTCGAAATCAATTGACGGAACTTCATTAAACATGCCTAAAGATTCTTTTATGGCTGAAAGTAAAATCTGCCATATAGCCGTTTCATTTTCAAACTTAATTTCTGTTTTTGTGGGATGTATATTCACATCAATGGCAGCAGGATCGACAGTAAAATAAATAAAATATGGAACCTGTTCACCCTGAGGAATCAAATTGGCATAGGCTTCCATCACTGCATGATGAAAATAAGGATGCTTCATAAATCTGTTGTTAACGAAGAAATATTGGTGAGCACCTTTTTTACGTGCCGCTTCAGGCTTACCTATATATCCGTTAATCTTAACCAAGTTAGTCTCAACTTCAACAGGCAGGATTTGTTGATTAATCTTCTTGCCGAATACACGCATAATACGCGGTCTTAATCCTTCAGTCGCCAATTGATACAATTCAATATTATTACTGTGAAGAGTAAAAGCTATCTCAGGATGGACCAACACAATACGTTCGAATTCATTCATTATATTGTTCAACTCAACCTGATTCGATTTTAGGAACTTTCTTCGGGCAGGTATGTTGTAAAATAAGTTTTTAACCGAGAAATTGCTTCCTACCGTACATGAAACAGGTTCTTGAGATTCCACTTTCGAACCAGAGATACATATATATGTCCCCAATTCTTCATCGGATGTACGCGTTTTCAGTTCCACTTGGGCTACAGCCGCTATCGAAGCCAACGCCTCTCCTCTAAATCCCATAGTCCTCAATGCAAACAAATCCTGAGCCGATTGGATTTTAGAAGTTGCATGACGTTCGAAAGATAACCTTGCGTCCGTTTCAGACATACCTTTGCCATTGTCAATAACTTGAATATTTGTTCTTCCGGAATCGGTTATCAATATATTTATTTCCGTAGCACCGGCATCAATAGAATTTTCTACCAATTCCTTAATAACCGACGCCGGGCGTTGTATAACCTCTCCTGCTGCAATTTGGTTGGCGACAGAGTCTGGTAACAGTCGAATAATATCACTCATGACGACTTATTTTTTAATATTTTCCTTAGAATCTTTTTTCTTGGAATCTCCAAGTAATCCCCTATTAGGCAAAGGCAAGTCTTTTCTGCCGGTATTTTTTAATTCAGTACCTTTTTTCTTACCACGCCAAGTAAACACGTCATCCTTATTTAAAGGGCGTATATAATCGAACCATGCAAAATTATCAAGATATAGTTTATCATCAGGTACCATGGCCAACGGATACAATGTTCCGGACGGTTGTGTCATCAATACGATCTTTTTTATTTTCTTTTGGTCGGTGTATACATTCATCGTACCTGCATCAGACCGGTTAAGACCTATCATCGAGCTATCCTTCTCCTGAGGATAATACGCTATCCGCACACTACCGATAACATCGGTACGTTTGAGGTCACCTTTAGTAAAATACAGATACATATCCTTACCGGTAACCTGATTGTAATGTACAGTATCTTTTTTCTGGATAGACAGAGCTTGATTGATTATGTGAGCACGGCTGACGGTGCTGTCATTAAAAAAGACTTGTATTTCTTCTCCCAACACCTGTTGGCCTTCATGCCACAAAATCGGATCTTTGTACATGTGCATGCACGTATCTTTCGACGAAAAGAAAAGCGAATCACAAACACCTTGCACATCATTTCTGAATACCCTCACTTTATGATATGCAAATAATTCGCGATAAAGAGAATCGGTATTCACATTAAACGACTTCATCTTCAACGTATCTCCGTGCAAATACACTGTATCGCCCTGTGAATAATCAATAGCCAGCGCATGCTTGGTAGCCATCGAACTGGATTTCGTCCCACTTTCACTATAATTGCAATATCCGCCGCGTAATATTGCCTTGTTTGCAGTATCAAGCAAAAAGACATTACCAAAGGCCTCGCCAAAAGCTCTTTTCTTATTATAGAATACTGTATCACCGACAAGTTTACGTCCTTTTTCAGTAGTTATTTCAGAGCGGCTAAGCAAACCCGATTGATCGGTACGAGTATTATACCATCCCTTATTAGTCTTTATATGATCTTGTTTTGTATCTATCTTTGAAGGGCCGAACACCGAAGCGATGCCGGTATTGGTATTATATTTCAAAGTATCGGTATTCAACGTCAATTTTTTGTTTACGAGTCGGACATTGTAATTAAATATAGATGTTTTTGAAGCAGGATTATATTCACCCCAATCAGAAACCAATACATTATCTTTATCAAACAATGTACCGCCCTGGAAATAATAAGCCTTGTTGATCTTTCTATTATAATCCAAACTATCGGTAATCAATACGGTGTTTCTGTTTTTCATCTTAACGTTCCGGCGAAACTTGGCCAGTTCCTGCATTCCATCATAATATAGGAAGTCGGATGTTATATGCAGCGTATCTCCTTGGCGAATATGCACGTCTCCAAATGCGTCGAAAGTATTTGTTTTATCATTCAGGAAAGCGCTGTCGCACGAGAGATACATACCCTTATGACGAAGCCTCACATGTCCGCGTAGCACCGTAATTCCCGGATGAAGAACTTCGTCACCCAAAGTTTCATCGGCATTAATAATATAAACCATCTCAGTCTGCGGACGCACTCCTCTTTTTCGTAAAACAGAATTATTGCTTGCTAAAACGCATAAAGCTATTAGCGAGGCACAAACGAAAAGTACATCTTTGGTGGATAATTTATTTAATAAGCCACCCAGGATATTTAAAATTGCATTTATTCCACTTTTCATTAATACGAACATAAGTTTTTTTCTGCTTCTCACGAATCCACGATTCGAGTTTTTCTTCTCTCAATTTATTTAATACGATATCTTTCATGCGTTGATAATCATCAATCACATCAGCTCTATGTCCGCTTAATCTAGATTTCAGTTTCACGATAGCACAAATTTCCTGACCCTTATTATTTATCATAGTAAAAGCTTTGGAAACCTCATTGATATTCATTTTGTCAACAACTTTAGCTACTTCAGAAGGCAATTGATCCATTTCGAATTTTGAATCTTCGGTATTTTCATTCTGCATCAAACCTCCATCACCGCGCGTATTCTTATCATTAGAAAGCATTGTAGCCGCCTCTTCAAAAGAGAATTTCTTATTTCTAATATCGTCGGCAATGGAATCCAATCGCGACAGTGCCGAAGTAACATTTGCATCAGGTACATGCGGTTTCAAAAGTATATGACGGCAATTAACCCTATCACCTCGTTTTTCTATTAATTGAATGATGTGATAACCATATTCCGTCTTTACTATTTTAGACACCTTTTTGGGGTCTGTCAAATTAAATGCCACATCAGCAAAATTAGGATCAAGCATACCTTTACCCATAAAGCCAAGTTCACCTCCGCGTTTTGCACTTTCTGTATCTTCAGAATATAAAATTGCCAACGTTGAGAATGTCTGTTTACCGCTTTCTATCTCTTGCGTAAACTCACGCAGCTTTGCCTTAACGTTATCAATCTCCACTTGAGGAATCTTAGGTTCATGAGTTAATATTTCCACTTCAACCTGTTGTGGGACATAAGGCAAACTGTCCTTTGGTATAGTTTTAAAATACTCACGAACTTGTGCCGGAGTCACTTTTATATTCTCCACCAAATGTTGTTGCATCTTCTCAACTATCAGTCCTTCTTTTACACTTTCGCGCATATTTTCACGAATTTGCGTATATGACTTATTGAAGTACTCTTCCATTTTCTCTTTTGAACCGACCTGGCGAATAATGTTGTCGATTTGCATATCAACTCGTCTCATCACATCCGCATCGGTTACGGTTATACTGTCAAGATCTGCCTGATGAAGATATAGCTTCTGTATAGCCATTTGTTCAGGAATAATACAATATGGGTCTCCGTCAAACTTAGTCCCATTATATTGAGCATTCAAAAGTTCTGCTTCAACATCCGATTTTAAAATTGCTTCATCACCGACAACCCAAACAACTTCATCTGCTATATTATCATTGTGTTGAGCTAAAGCAGGAATACTACTTATTAGCAATAAAAGCAACAAACAAAAATGCCCTTTATAAAGATAATTCATTTATTCTTATATTATTGTTTCTAAATATAAATATATCACATTGCGAAGATACTCAATAAATCAATCATTATTGCGGTCGTTAACTGTTTTTAAAACCTGTTCGTTTATTTCAACTTTGTATTCTTTCCTCAAATCATCAATCCACTCCTTATCTAAATAATTTTCATAGTCCGTAACGACCAAGCTTTTCACTTCATTGTAGTTATCGGGATACTTCTTTTTTTTCTTTCCCGGCACCTGAGGAACACACCATTTATATTTCTTTCTGTTCTTATGGAAATACCATTCCAAACCAACTGTATCGGCAATTGCCTTATTCCATATTTTTGAAGATGATATATCATATAACAAGATGCCGTCATGATATTCACGCATCAGATTTGCAAAATCTGGATAATTCTTTTCCAAATTATCGTTTTCGTAAAGTATTACATCCATGTCAGACTTATTAACAAGCGACACATCATTCTTCCGGACACGGGCAATCATTGCCTTCATGCCTGGAGTAAGACCATCATGTCGAACGGCATAAAAGCTTATTAATCTTTGCTTCATGCTATTGAACGACTGTTCCGGAGTTATAACTCCTATAACTTTTAATGAATCATATTCAGCCTTGGCGACCCTGCTATCAACTATCGTGTCTGGCAAATATTCTTCGGCAACCTGTTGCCTGTATCCGGCAAGTTCGTTCTTAAAGGAAAACGTAGTATCCATTCCAAGAGCTTCGGCATCAAGAACTTTCAGCTTGTAATTTACAAATATTTTAAGCACATCTTTCAGAGATGAGTGCTCTACTCCGGCAATTGAATAACTTTTATTATATATATATCCAAATTCAGAACGAGATATTGCTTTACCGTTGATAATCATCAATATCGGATTCGAATCATTTTGAGCCAAAACACGACTGAAAAAGAAACAAAAAATAAAAAAGTAGATAACTTTTCTCATCTTCATTAATTAATACAATATAATAACGTATTTACCATCGCACTCTCAAAGTTCATAAATCCATATTTCATTATCTAAAATGATTAAGTCAAAATTAAAAAGGCAGAATAATGCTATTATTCTACCTTTTTATATTGTAAAACTATTTATTCGGGGTGACTACTATAGTTAGGAGCTTCACTCGTAATAGTTACATCGTGCGGATGACTCTCCAAAACGCCGGCATTTGTGATTCGTGTAAACTTGGCATTATGTAATGTCATTATATCACGTGCTCCGCAATATCCCATGCCGGATCGTAAACCTCCACACAATTGATAAATCACTTCACATATCGTTCCCTTATAAGGGACACGGGCAGAAATGCCTTCAGGAACAAGTTTCTTAACATTGGTAACACCTTCCTGAAAATAACGATCCTTTGAACCGTTTTCCATAGCTTCAAGCGAACCCATGCCTCTGTATGATTTAAACTTACGTCCATTGAAAATAATCGTCTCGCCTGGGCTCTCTTCAGTACCGGCAACCAACGAACCTACCATAACACTGTAACCTCCGGCAGCCAAGGCTTTAACCACATCTCCGGAATATCTTAAGCCTCCGTCGGCAATCAAAGGAACCCCAGTACCTTCCAATGCTTGGGCAACATCATATACGGCAGTTAATTGAGGAACGCCCACACCTGCTATTATACGTGTTGTACAAATTGACCCGGGACCGATACCTACTTTGACAGCATCCGCTCCGGCTTCAACCAATGCTTTTGCAGCTTCGCCGGTAGCAATATTACCGACAATTATATCAATTGACGAAAAACGTTTCTTTGCTTCTTTCAATACAGAAATAACGCCTTTTGAATGTCCGTGCGCGGTATCGATAACAATAGCATCAACGCCTGCTTCAATCAAAGCAGACATACGATTAAACACGTCTGTTGTAATACCCACGCCAGCTGCGACACGCAGACGACCTTTGCTATCCTTACAAGCCATCGGTTTGTCTTTAGCTTTGGTAATATCTTTGTACGTAATTAAGCCTACCAACTTGCCGTCCTTATCAATGACAGGCAATTTCTCAATTTTATATTTCTGAAGGATTTTTGCAGCTTCCTCCAAATTAGTACCCGGTTTGGCTGTAATAATATTTTCCTTTGTCATTATCTGATCTATCAAACGAGTATGATCAGCTTCAAAACGGAGATCACGGTTAGTGACAATTCCAACAAGGTTGCGTTTATCATCTACAACAGGTATACCACCTATTTTATATTCCGACATAATATTCAATGCATCTTGAACATTACAGCCGGCTTTAATGGTAACAGGATCGTAAATCATACCATTCTCAGCTCTTTTTACAATAGCCACCTGTTTTGCCTGGTTCTTAATAGACATGTTTTTATGAATCACGCCAATACCCCCTTCACGGGCTATAGCAATGGCCATCGGAGCTTCCGTCACCGTGTCCATAGCAGCAGTGGCGAACGGAATATTAAGATCAATGTTTCTGGAGAACTTGGTTGCGAGTTTAACCTCTCGAGGTAATACCTCTGAATATGAAGGAATTAATAATACATCATCGTATGTTAATCCATCCATAACGACTTTATCTGCAATAAATGACATATATGATTAAATTTTATTGCATGCAAATATACTATTTTAATCTATACCAAACTTATATATATAAATGTTTTTATTGTTTTTTAATTAGCCATGTCAGAAATGAATTTTATACGTACCAATCTTATTTCATCTTCGGTATAGTCATCTCCCAGTTCTTCCACGGCATCTTCAAGTCTATCCGTCTCCGATTCCTTAAAATAGTCATATATATCCTGCATGTGATCGTCGTCCATTAGATCATTCAAGAAATAATCAATATTCAGTTTGGTGCCCGAATAAACAATAGATTCAACTTCATCAAGCAGTTCGCCGAACTCCATTCCCTTTGATACAGCAATATCATCAAGGGCGACTTGCCGGTCAATTGCCTGTATTATAGATACTTTTTGTTTCGATTTATTAGCCACAGTACGAACGCGCATATCTTCTGGACGCTCAATTTCGTTTTCCTCACAATGTTGCCTAATCAATTCACAGAATTCCTTGCCGTAACGTTTAGCCTTTCCTGCTCCTACGCCTGGGATATTTTGCAATTCATCCATTGTAATAGGATAAATAGTAGCCATAGCTTCTAAAGACGGATCTTGGAAAATGACATACGGAGGGACGCCGAGCTTCTTCGACATCTTTTTTCGTAAATCCTTCAACATCGAGTACAATGCAGGGTCAACAGCACACGAAGCACCGCCATGAATAGGCGCTTCATCCTCTTCTTCATCAAAATCTTTATCTTCAACAATCATAAATGAAGTAGGATTCTTAAAGAATTCTTCTCCCTCTTCGGTGACCTTCAGTAACCCGTAATTTTCGACATCCTTTGTAAGATAACCGCCTATCAATGCTTGATTAATGACCGCATTCCAAAGTTTTTCCTCTTCTTTACCAGTACCAAAAACATCTAACTCATCATGATGATGAGCCAATACCTCAGAGGTTTCATTACCTTCCAAAATATCTATAATATAATCTGATTTAAAATTTTCTTTTACATCCAGTATCGTTTCAATAACGGTACATAACATATCTTGAGCTTCCACTTGCTTCTTTGGGTTTAAACAATTATCACAATTACCGCAATTATCCTCCTTATAGTTTTCACCGAAATAGTGAAGTAAGGATTTTCTGCGGCATATTGAGGATTCTGCGTAAGCAGCCGTCTCTTGCAAAAGTTGTTTGCCGATTTCTTGTTCAGCCACAGGTTTGCCCTGCATAAACTTTTCAAGTTTTTCAAGGTCTTTTCGTGAATAGAACGTAAGGCAAATGCCTTCACCTCCATCACGTCCGGCACGACCGGTTTCCTGATAATAACCTTCTAAACTCTTCGGTATATCATAATGGATTACAAATCTGACATCTGGTTTATCGATGCCCATACCGAAAGCGATAGTGGCAACAATAACGTCGATTTTCTCCATCAAGAAATCGTCTTGAGTGGCTGAACGTTCTTCTGAAGGCAACCCTGCATGATAAAACGCTGCATTAACTCCATTTACGCGTAAAAATTCAGAAAGTTCCTCTACTTTCCTACGACTTAAGCAATATATAATACCGGATTTTCCGGTATTTGCTTTTATAAATTTCAGTATATCTCTGTCAACGTCCTTAGTTTTAGGTCTTACTTCATAATAAAGATTAGGTCTATTAAAAGATGACTTAAAAACTTTGGCGTTCATCATACCCAAGTTCTTTTGAATATCATGTTGCACCTTAGGTGTAGCCGTTGCTGTAAGGGCAATTACCGGAGCGGGGCCAATTTCATTTATTATCGGTCTTATACGGCGATATTCAGGACGGAAATCATGTCCCCATTCTGAAATACAATGAGCTTCGTCAACAGCATAAAATGAGATCTTTTCATCTTTCAAAAAATCTATATACTCCGTTTTTGTCAACGACTCAGGAGCCACATATAATAATTTGGTCTTTCCGGAATGTATATCTTCTTTTACCTGATCGATTAAAGCCTTACTCAATGATGAATTGATGAAATGCGCTACGCCATCGTCTTCGCTGTAATTTCTCATAGCATCGACTTGGTTTTTCATCAATGCGATTAATGGAGAGATTACGATTGCCGTACCTTCCATTATAAGCGATGGGAGTTGGTAACACAATGATTTACCACCCCCCGTAGGCATCAGCACAAACGTATCATTACCAGCTAACAGATTACGAATTATCGTTTCCTGATTCCCTTTAAACCTATCAAATCCGAAGAATTTCTTTAATTCCTTTGCTAAATCAATTTCTGCCATTGTTCCTCTCTTATTTGGAATTAGAAAATATATTTTTCCCTAACCAAACAAAGTTATAAACAACTTATTATATAATACAACTTTTTGTGGAAAAAATTTACATTACAAAAAATTTATTCCGTTTCAAGTTTTGCGATATTCGCCTTTCCAAGCTGCTCTTTCGCATATTTCAACGTAACTTCATAAGTCTTCAAATTCTTTGAAGGCAGCTCAAACATAACATCCATAATTATGGTTTCCACTATAGAACGCAATCCACGCGCACCTAATTTAAACTCAATTGCCTTGTCAACGATAAAGTCAAAAACAGATTCTTCAAATGTGAGTTTTATATGATCCATCTTGAACAATTTGACATATTGCTTTATAATAGAATTTTTCGGCTCGGTCAATATTGCACGCAAAGCCGTACGATCCAACGGATTTAAATATGTCAATATCGGCAAACGGCCTATAATTTCAGGAATTAAGCCGAAGGATTTCAAATCTTGAGGAGCAATATACTGCATCAAGTTATTACGGTCGATATGAGCAGCTTCCTGAGATGCGTTGTATCCTACGACATGAGTATTCAGCCGTTGAGCTATTTTTCTTTCAATACCATCAAATGCACCGCCGCAAATAAACAATATATCTTTAGTATTAACAGGTATCATTTTTTGATCTGGATGCTTACGTCCGCCCTGTGGAGGAACAAGTACGACAGAACCTTCGAGCAACTTGAGCAAACCCTGTTGTACCCCTTCGCCGCTGACATCACGCGTTATTGACGGATTATCGCCCTTACGGGCGATTTTGTCTATCTCATCAATAAATACTATTCCTCGTTCCGCTTCAGGCACATTATAATCGGCGACTTGCAACAGACGCGTAAGAATACTTTCGATGTCCTCTCCTACATACCCAGCCTCAGTCAGCACCGTGGCATCCACAATAGTAAAAGGCACATTAAGCTGTTTTGCTATTGTTCTTGCCAACAATGTTTTACCGGTACCGGTACTACCTACCATGATGATATTCGACTTCTCGATCTCAACATTATCGGTTTTATCTTTAGGCTGTAAAATACGTTTATAATGATTATATACAGCCACCGACAGATAACGTTTGGCATCATCCTGGCCTATTACGTACTCATCAAGAAAAGCTTTAATTTCTGTGGGCTTAGGCAATTCATTGAAATCAAGCGATTTAACTTCTTTTTTGGTGTTATATCCACCCATTGCCTCCTTAGCCATTTCATACGCCTGTTCGGCACATGAATCACAAATATATCCATCTACTCCTGTTATCAGGAAATTGACTTCGCTTTCTAAACGTCCACAGAAACTACAACGGTGTTTTGATGATTTATTATCCAACACTAAATCCTTTCTTTATTTATTTTCCTGTTTACGTTCAAACACTTTATCAATCATACCATAATCTTTTGCTTCAACGGCAGTCATCCAATAATCACGGTCAGAATCGGCATACACCTTATCATAAGGTTGATGTGAATGATCTGAAATGATATGGTAAAGTTCT
>JGI20214J14112_1000082_pt1 | contig 12661 bp, 10 predicted proteins | sample WetSurMetagenome_FD_14112 | JGI IMG/M metagenome (IMG submission 14112)
TCCCGCCGGACCCCCCCTACCTTGCAGGCACCCTGGATAACCCTGCCCCCTGTTGTTGACTCGAGATCATCGAGGATGTGCTCACGGAGACGCCACGAGTTCATGAAGAGGCTTTCGAACCCCATACTGTCGGCAAAACAGCCAAGCCAGAGCAGATGGGAATGCAGCCTGGAGTACTCCGACCAGATGGTGCGGAGGAACTGGGCCCGTTCGGGGATTTCGAGGCCCATTATCTGCTCGATACCCTGAACATAGGCCTGACTGTGGATGAAACTACAGATGCCGCAGATCCGTTCTGCAATATAGACATACTCGGTATATTCCCGTTTTTCCACGAGTTTTTCAAGACCGCGGTGCACATACCCGATCGTCGGGATGACATCAACGACCTTCTCATCCTCCAACACGAGGTCGAGGTGGAGGGGTTCCGGCAGGACCGGGTGCTGGGGACCGAACGGGACGGTTATTTGTTTTGACATGGGTTGTCCTCCTTGGTTATGGTCACACTGAAGGGATGTTTGATCGTGGTCTTGTAGAAGGTACCCTTGAAGTCTACATTCATGCCGGTCACGTGGATCCCATAGAGATCATGGATCTCGTTCTCGTACACGAATGCACCCCAGTACACCCCGCTGATGCTGGGGATCTCGTCATCCTGTTTCACGGTGATGCGGTAGCTGGTCAGCTGGTAATCCTTTTCGTAGACATAAATTATCTCAAATGTGTCGTCGATCTTAGTGCAGCCGATCTGGACGAGGCGGTTGCCATCTCTTTTTGCCTGTTCGGCCTTTGATATGACGTCACCGACGCTGATTGGGAGAATGACCTGTGGTTCCATCATTATGCACTTCCGTTATTCTGGGGGGGGTGTTCCTTATTTTCATGATGATCTATGACAGGAGCCGAGTGTACCTTCCCGGTCCGTTTCTCTTCGAGTATACCAAGAGCCGTCACGATCCCGTCGATAATGGATTCGGGGCGTGCAGCGCAGCCCATTACATAAACATCGACCGGGATAAGTTTGTCAATTCCTCCGGCCACATTATAGCACTCGCGGAATACACCACCGGATGTAGCGCAGATCCCGACCGCGACAACCACCTTCGGGTCCGGCATCTGGTTGTAGATATTCAGAATGATCTCGCGGTTCTGTTCGTTCACCGAGCCGGTCACCACGAAAATATCCGCATGTTTCGGGTTGCCGGTGTTGATAATCCCGAACCGTTCGACATCGTACATTGGTGTGAGGCAGGCAAGGATCTCGATATCGCAGCCATTGCAGCTCGAGGCATCGTAGTGAATGATCCATGGTGATTTTGCAAGATACGTCATGGAAGGCCTCCCAAAACATAATAGAGTGCGGCAAGGTTCAGCACCCCGACAGCAGCAGCGATGAGCCACGAACTCTTCACGGCCAGCTGCCACCTGACACGGGCATTGGTATTATCCACAAGAATCTCCAGCAGGTAGACTACGATGACTGCTATCACGGCAATCAGGGGGCTGAACCCGAAGAAGAGGTAGATGAAGCCCAGCAAAAAGACGGTCTCATACCAGTGGGTAACCTCAATCAGTCCCAGCGATGGGCCGGAAAACTCCGTTGTGACCCCCTTGACAATTTCCTGGTGGGCATGATGCGACGTCGAGATATCGAAGGGGGATTTCCGCAGCTTGATGGTAAGCACATAAAGGAAACCAAAGAAAATCCCCGGGATAAGGAGGACAACCGGTGTTGTTGATGTGACGATATCGCTCACGTTGAAACTCTTCGTTACCATGAACATACCGACGGCGGTCAGGATCACCATCGGCTCATAGGCAAGGATCTGGAGCAGTTCACGTTCGGCGCCAACATAGCTGTAAGGGGAGTTGGCGGCAAACGCGCCCAGCACGAGGAAGATCTGGGCAAGAGTAAGTGCAAAGATCACGAGCAGGAGATCGCCCCCGGCAAAGAAGAGGGCGCCGGTAAAGATCATGAAGATCAGGTAACAGATTGCGTAAAAGATCTGCGTCTCATTGACTACTGCCTGTTCTTTTTCGAAGAGCTTGCCGACATCATAGAATGGCTGGAAGAGTGAGGGGCCGACCCGTCCCTGCATATGCGCGGTAATCTTCCGGTCAATACCGGCTACAAGGGCACCGACGACGGGGGCAACGAGGACAAAGACCAGTGCCCCGACAATGTTAATCATGGAAGTACCCCCCGCATGGCGGTCACGATGAACATGATCCCGATGAGAGCCGAACAGAGCCAGACGCCCCAGGTCTTCAGTTTCGCTTCACCGAAATAATCCTGGAGATAGTAATTGGAAAGCACGGTCTTCTTCTGGACACCGAGGGAGCCCGAGAACCGCATGTCGCTTGTGGTTGTCCTGCCGCCCATGTAGGGGGCAACGTGGCGGTGCTTTCTGCCCGTAAGGAAAACGCTCAGGGGCAGGACCACCAGAAGGACAAGCATCAGCATCATGATGATGATATTATCCTGAGAGAGCAAGGCTACCTGGCCATAATTTGTGAGGAGGAAGGGTTCAACCAGTTTGACCGAAAGAACCGGGAAGACAAACGTGGTGATGAGCGAGAGCCCGGCAAGGAGCGTGAGAGCTGTCCATTCATGGGGGTCGACCTGGCCTTCAATCGAGCTGCCATCGGTTGTAACTGTAAGGAGCTTCCCCATCCATTTCGCCCAGAAGAAGACCGTTATGGCACTCCCGAATGCGAGGATAATTACAAACAGGAACCCGTACGGTGCATCGATAAACGCCCGGATAGCGGCCCATTTGGAGATCAGCATACCAAATGGGGCAAGGAACATCCCGGCGATCCCGATCACCATCATGGCAGCGATCTTCGGCATTCGCACGATGAGGCCGCTCATATCGTCGATCTCCCGGCTCCGGATCCCGTGTTCTACCGTCCCGACAGCGAGGAAGAGGAGGGACTTGGAGATTGCATGGAATACTATCAGGAGTATTGCAGCCCAGATCGCCTCATAGGTGCCGATACCGGCGCAGGCTACGATAAGACCAAGGTTCGCTATCGTGGAATACGCGAGCACGCGTTTTGCATTGCTCTGCGATATCGCAATACCGGAAGCAAGAAGGAATGTCAGCGCTCCCACCATGGCAAGCGTGTACCCAGTAGCAGTGGACTGGAAGATGGGAGCGAGGCGTACAAGAATATAGACACCTGCTTTCACCATGGTGCTTGAATGGAGGAGTGCAGAGACCGGTGTCGGTGCCACCATTGCGCCCACCAGCCATGAGGAGAACGGAAGCTGAGCTGCCTTTGTCAGACCGGCAAACCCGATGAGGGCGGCCGGGATGAGCGCGATGACCTTCCCGGATGCAAGCAGCTCTGAGAGGCCCATAATTCCGTTGCCAAACATCGCAAGATACAGGATTGCCCCAGCAAAAGCAACCCCTCCCAGCAGGTTCATCCACAGGGCATTGAATGCATTCGTCGTTGCCTCGTCTGTTTTTGTGTATCCTATCAGGATGAAGGAACAAAGCGTGGTGACTTCCCAGAAGAAGTAGATCCAGATAATATTATTCGAGAATACCAGACCGAACATTGCGGCGAGGAAGACGAACATGATGAAAAAGAACACGTTCTGCCGATCCTTCGTCTCCGGGTGGCGTTCATGGAAGAACTTCATGTAGCCAAGGGAATACACGCATATGAGACTGCCGATGATACCGATGATAAGGGCCATGATATTGGAGAACTCGTCGATGAAGAGGTTAGACGACACTTCGACCGACGGTGAATAGTTCAGTTCAAAATATACCATCATCGCAGACTGCACAAGAATAAGGGTAACGACAAGCCATTTCCTGCTCCTGATACCCAGATAGAGGATGAAGACCGCGATCAGCATCTCAATTCCAAACATCAGGAGCGTGAATGGTTCTGCCGGCAATCCCCCGACGTTCAGAGCCCCTTTATCGAGCGTTGTGATAAGAAGCCAGACCGTAACCAAGCCAATCGCCAGAGCAGACAATTTCACTATCCCTTCGCGTTCCCGTTCTTTTCGGGCAAAAAGCATGAAGACCGCTGTGATCAGAGGAAACAGGATGAGAAATATTAAGAGTTGCGCAAGTTGCACCAGATACCCTCCCTTTCAGAATATGGGAATTTTTCATTATTAATCATATTGAATTGTTCATGCCATGCATTTATCAGGAAAAGTTCAGGGATTTTGAAGGAACCGGGCATATTTTCTCTTGTAATACCAGGAAATTTGCCATGACAGAAGGACAGTCTCGAAAAAAATAGGCGATTAAAGATGATAAAAGTTTAATGTTCCAACAATGCACTAATAATCTCTTAGGATGGTTGTGTAGATTCAGGGCGAACCCCATGAACAGTTGCACCCTCCTTTGGTTCCCAAGCAGATTTCTGCTGATACCAGTTTATCAGACCTGAGGTGCTCTCTAGAGAGTCCTCCGGGGGTACTTCACGTGCAGCCCGTGCGTGCGATGCTATTTCCGGCGGTGTTCCTCGCCAGGCACAGCAGGGAGGTCAAGGAATGATCGACGTTGTATTACTCATCGTAATTGCGATATGTATCGTCGCACTGGGTCTCGCAGCAATCCTGACGCGTAACCTCCTCTCACAGGATGAGGGAACGCCCAAGATGCGCGAGGTTGCCGATGCGATCCGGGTGGGTGCAGAAGCATTCATCAAGCGCCAGTATTCGACTATCGCCATGCTCGCTATCGTATCTGCTGTGGTGATCTTTGCAATTTATTACCTTACCGGACAACAGGCGATTGCCCTCGCTACGGCAGCTGCTTTTATCGTCGGTGCAGCCTGTAGTGCAATTGCCGGCGTCGTTGCCATGTGGATTGCCGTCAGGACCAATATCCGCACGGCAGCCGCAGCCCAAACCAGCGATGGGAAAGCACTTGACTTCTCGTTCCGCGGCGGAGCCATCTCCGGGCTGATCATCACCTCGATGTCGCTCCTCGGTGTCTCGCTCACTTACATAGCACTCGGTGCAGACCCGACCCATACCCCGTTCGTTATTATCGGGTTCGGTTTCGGAGCCTCGTTCGTGGCACTTTTCGCCCAGCTCGGTGGCGGTATCTACACAAAGGCAGCCGATGTCGGTGCAGACCTTGTCGGTAAAGTCGAGGCCGGTATTCCGGAAGATGATGTCCGGAACCCGGCCACCATCGCAGACCTTGTCGGCGACAATGTCGGCGACTGCGCCGGCCGTGGCGCTGACCTCTTCGAGTCCACTGCCGCCGAGAACATCGGTGCCATGATCCTCGGTGTAGCACTCTTCCCCATTTTCGGTGTGAACGGAATTCTCTTCCCCATTGTCATGTGTTCACTCGGTCTCCTCGCGAGCATGATCGGTATCCTCTCTGTAAAAGGCAAAGATGGTGCCGACCCGATGGATGCCATGAACCGGGGGTACTATATCACCGCAATCATCTCGGCGATCTTCCTCGCAGGCGGGGTCTATTATCTCCTCGGGGCAACACCCGGCTGGATGTACTTTGTTCTTGCGGGCCTCGTGGGGATCGCCCTTTCTGTAGCCTTCCTCAGGGTCACCCTCTATTATACCGACCACCACTACCGCCCTGTGCAGGATATTGCTAATGCTTCTGAGACCGGAGCGGGAACCAACCTCATCATGGGATTCTCGGTCGGCCTCGAGACCACCGCGGTTCCGGCCATACTTATCGGTGCTTCCCTTCTCATCTCGTACTGGTGCGGGACCATGACCGGCATCCCGAGCGGCGGCCTTTACGGTACTGCCGTTGCAACCATTGGAATGCTGATGGTCTGTGCCTACGTCCTTACCATGGATACCTTCGGCCCTATCGCAGACAACGCCGGCGGGATCGTCGAGATGAGCCAGGCACCGGATGAAGTCCGGCACCGGATGGACAAGCTCGATGCAGCCGGCAACACCACCAAGGCACTCACCAAGGGATATGCCATCGGCAGTGCCTCACTCGCGGTATTCCTGCTCTTCAATGCATATATGGCTGATATCTCGAAACTGCTCATTGAAAAAGGCGGGGCAGCATTTACGACGGTCAATCTTGCGTCTGTGCCGGTTTTTGTCGGGGCACTCCTCGGCGCCATGCTCGTCTTCCTCTTTGCAAGCCTCGCTATCCGTGCAGTCTCCCAGACCGCACAATCTGTGATTGACGCAGTCCGCATCCAGTTCAAGGACCCGGCAATCATGGCCGGGACCAAGAAGCCTGACTACGCAGCTGTCATCGACATCACAACCCAGGGAGCCCTGAAGAACATGGTTCTGCCCGGCGCCCTTGTAATCTTGTTCCCCATTGTTATCGGTATCACCATGAAGCACGAGGCTCTTGCCGGCTTCCTCATGGTAGCAACCATTACCGGGATCCTCCTTGCACTCATTCTCAATAACAGCGGGGGTGCATGGGACAATGCCAAGAAATACATCGAGACCGGTGTCCATGGCGGCAAGAAGAGCGAGGCTCACAAAGCAGCGGTTATTGGCGATACTGTCGGCGACCCCTTCAAGGACACCGCTGGTCCGTCGCTTCACGTGCTCATCAAGCTCCTTGCTACGCTGACCCTCGTGCTCGCGCCACTGTTCATTTAACAATACTTTTTTCTTTCAGGTTAGTGATTTTCAGGAACTGGGGTTCCGGAAAACCGGACAGCCATTTATCGTTATAGACCGGATACTACTCATGGATCCGCAGGAACACATGCACATCATTAGTGCGGGCGAACGTATCCATAAAACCTATCCGGCGGTTCTTCGAGAGTTAGGGACCGTTACGCACACTTTCATCTTTGCGGAGAAGGAGGTATACACCAGCTCAGTCTGGGATTCTGCCCAGAAGCGGTTGTGGAAAGGCACTATCCGCGATGCCATCGATGAAGTCAATATCATCTCCCGGGCCAGTAATATTTCCTGTGAACTGGTCGCAATCGATGCCGCAACCTTTGATGCGATTCGCGACTCAGTCGTAAGAATCTTCGGCGATCATCCATCCGCCAGATTCTCGTTCGACATATCGGCTGGATCAAAACGTCTGTCGTTGGGCCTGTTCTCAATGTCTCTCTGGATTGAGGGCGACGCCCATTATGCATTCGGAAATTCCCCTTCCCGAAGGGTGCCAGTCCCGATGCTCCCGGTGAGAGACCTGATGGCCAACCGGTACCATCTGGTGATTCTTACTATTCTCTTCCGGGGCCCGGCCGGCGGGAAGGAAGAAAAAACCCTGGTGCCGGAAGAGACTTTGTTCAACGAGACAACGGCCTGGCAAATCCCGGTCCGGCATACTGAGGGAGAGCTCGCCGACCACTGGCTCTCTTCCGCTGCATTTTCCCGCATTATTGCAGCCTTGATTGAATGGAACCTTATCCGTGAGGAGTCCGAACCGGGCAATATTTCAGGAAAACTTTACCGTATCACGCCGGAGGGAGAACTGGCTTTATTTGTGTATTCAGCCCGGATGAAAAAACGAGGGGTCGTTCACAGTCCCGGTATCACATAAATGTGCAGAAATACCCTGCTAAGACGATGATTGCCCGATCTCTAAAACTGTCAGCGGGTCGCACACAATAACGTAGGTCTTAAAAAATTGGTTACTGTTTTTTGAGGATTTGCTCGTCCTCAGCAATCCATTTCTCCAGTTTCCGTATCCCGTCCTCAATATCCAGAATGCGGGCCTCTGTTTCAGCGAGCTGGGCTTTGGCTGCTGCTGTTTTCACCATATCACTGCAGGAGGCGAGGAAAGTGCGCAGGTGGCTCCTCCCGATTTGAAAATTCTCAAGAGCACATGCAGCTTTTTTCTGTCGCTCATAATTAAGCTCAAGATTCCTCCGGGCACGGAATTTTGTCCCGGTCTGCTGCTTCGGTTTTACTGCGTTGTGCGACTCCCATGCCGCTTCATGGGTTTTCCGGATACTCTGGATCTTGTCAAAACCGGCTTTTTTGTGTTTTGCGATCATCGCATGCTTGAATCTCCCGAGCATGTCACCAGCGTTTTTGAGAGGCTGTCCCCGTTCCACCAGTTCATGGATGCCCGGGGTGGGGGCGTCAGGGGGCAGCTGTGCCAGATCGGCGAGTTTCAGGATCTCTTCCAGATGCTTCTGCGACAGGGATTCCAAGGTCCCGTAATCGGCTTTTTGTTTCTCTTTTATATCCCCGCAGATGGCATTGAAATTTTTCCAGAGGAGGTCCCGATCACTCTTTGCGAGCGGTTTGAGTTCCCTGAACAACACGCTGATCTGTTTTGCCTTATTCCAGAAATCCTGGTATTTTGTAACGATCGGGCGGTTTTCCCGGATTGGGCCGGTTAATGAAGCCAGGTTTTTAATCTCCCTGTCCAGAAGATCAGCGTTGTCGTGTGCATTTTTTTGCCAGGGATCATCTACGGTTTTCATAAAAAAATCACGATCATGCTGGTTTGCAGAATACTGTGTCTGTATCTGCCTGCGTTATAATAAAATTGAGTCCGCTGTCCCAAGTTCCCGGACGGCATTTCCAACAGGAAACGGAGATTGCGTTATCGGAACTGGGAACGGTGTCACCCTGAAGTAGATTCTGTAAGATCAACCCTGGCATCAATGCCAAGACGGGAATATCGTTTGGGATTTTCATCAAACTGTTTTTTACACCAGTTGCAGCAGAAGTAATATTTCTGGTTCTTATACAGGGAGGTGAATTTCGCGTCGTCGTCAACGATTGCCAGACAGACAGGATCGGTTGCCATGGTAGATGCCTCAGTTTTCCTGTACTAGCATCGGGGTTGTTTGCTTAAGTGTTATCGCCTTTTAAATGACGGATTTCCCGAGTATCAATTGCCGATATGACCGGCATCTGACTCGTTTCATCTTATCGATCTTTTTTGGGAGAAAAGCATGCGAACGGTTCCATACTTCTGCATGTGAAAGAGGTCTCTATTGGGGGACTGCAGCCAGAACCCGGCCTCCCTCAACACGGACGGGGAAGCACCTGAGCGGTCGCGGGGGACGTGCCTTCAAAGCGTAAGCGAGTTTAATCCCCGTAAGGCTGGTCCACCGCACAACATGCCCATCCCGAACATCAAATTGCGATTCGTGCATTGGGCATGTGAGCACTGTACCGTGCAGGGTGCCGGAGGAAAGATCTGCTGCGAGATGGGGACAGAGCAGCTCAGTGGCATAAAAGGTACTGTTTACCCTTGTAAGAAGGATCGGAATATTGCCGGCCAATACTTTCCTGATACTACCCTCCATCACATCAGAAATCTGAGCCACCTCGACAAATTCACTCATGGCAATCTCCTTCCCTTACAGGGATGTTTCTTTCTTCACTTAACTATTTCCACATTCACGGTGAGGAGGTAGGACGGGGCCGCAGCGGTACATTACCAAAGACGTTATGGACGATTTTCCGGTTCCCGTTCCTGGTACGGAAGAACTCCGGCATCCGTACTGAAGAAGACAAATTTTGTCCTGATTCGTGCAATCAGATCCGGAGGAGTCCCCCGGCTGCCCTATGACTTCACCGGTCCCTGCCAGCGTTACGAGGGAAATTGCGGTTGTTTGTCCTTCAATATTCCCGGAATTGATAGCCGGCCAATGCTACTCAAGCTATCTGTTAAGGGAACCCACAAGTTCTCCTAACCAACCGGCACAGTTCTTGGATTATTTAACCCACATTTCCCTATTCTCTGGCACACGCCGGTGCTTTCGAATATTTAAATTCTTAGCTTTGCCGGCAGGAGACAGAATGACTATACAAATCCGGAACGTTGTGATCCTTTTATTATCTCTCGTGGTTATCGTGCCCGGCATTACAGCAGCAGGAACAGGAAACAATATGCTGCTGACAGGCAGTGTAGTGTCACAATCTGGCGTTTCAGTTGGCGGGGTTGCGATATATCCTTCCGATGATATCTGGAATGTCCCTGTCGAACAGCTTCCTGTCGACTCATACTCGGCAGCTTATATCCAGAAGATCGGCAGTACCAGTTCCCTCCACCCCGACTTCGGGGCAGGCCTGTATGACGGGAACCTTATGGGTATTCCGTATAACATTGTCTCTGGTTCGACTCCCAGGAAGACCATCACCTTCGATTATGCCGATGAAAGTGATCTCGGCCCTTACCCGATCCCAGATAATCCCCTGATTGAAGGCGGATCGGACAAACACATCCTGATCGTCGACCGGGACAGTAAAACCCTGTACGAGCTCTTCGCGGCGGAAAAACATACAGACGGAAGCTGGAGTGCAGGGTCCGGGGCTATTTTCAACCTCTCGGACTATGCTCTCAGGCCCGCCGGGTGGACATCCGCTGATGCTGCAGGACTCCCCATCCTCCCCGGCCTTGTACGGTATGACGAAGTCGCCAGTGGATCGATCGATCATGCCATTCGGTTCACTGCCCCCTCAACACAAAGGGCCTTTGTCTGGCCGGCGCGTCATTATGCTTCCTCGATAACCGACCCGTCCTATCCGCCAATGGGCCAGCGGTTCAGGCTGAAGACCTCTTTCAACACCTCCGGCTACTCTCCACAGGCACGGGTTATTCTCGAGGCGCTGAAGAAATATGGCATGATCCTTGCTGACAACGGAGCACCATGGTACATTACCGGAGCTCCTGATAATAGCTGGAACAACGATGTCCTCCATACGCTCCACCAGGTTAAAGGATCCGACTTCGAGGCGGTCGACACTTCATCTTTGATGATCAATGCCGGCTCCGGACAGGCCCGGATTATGCAGACGGTCATTCCTTTCCCCGGGAATACACTTCCCCCCACAGATGTCGACCACGATGGATTATTTGAGGACACGAACGGTAACACGCGTCTCGATTTTTCGGATGTGGTTCTTTTCTTTAAGAACACTGCCTGGATCGGATCCCATGAACCGGTTGCTGCCTTCGACTTCAACAGGAATGGATCGATCGACTTCAATGATCTGGTGGTACTGTTCAGGAAATTATGATCCAAGTGCAATAGCTCAGACAAAAAGTACTGAGATTTGATCCATTTCCCCCGTTTATCATATATAATATCTCCGATAATGTAATCCGCTGTTTAATCGCTCTGATAAAAAAATCAGGTAAGATAACCAGCCAGTTCAACAGTTACACCAGTGCGATTTTGGGATTATATAACCCGCTCCTGCAAATTCTGGATGCACGGTCGGTTTGCTCCCATCCGGGCATGTATCCGGCGGAAACTGGGGATTTCCGATGAGTTGCGGTCTTAAAACCAGTCTTATCAACCGGCAACTGCTGAAACGTAAAATGGCCGGGATCCCGTTTGAGTCAGGTGAATAACGCCGTGGGTTATCCCGGAACACACCCTCCGAAGTTACGGAGACCAAAAAAGGAGAGAAATTGACCATGAAACGAATACCGATACTGACATTAGTGCTATCGTTGTCGCTCCTTGTTTGTGCCACTACGGCGGGCAGCACGGGAAGCGGGCACGACACTACGGCAGCCCCGTCCTCTGCCCCGCTGAATGTCGGACCCGATAGCGGAATACCGGGTCAGGTGGCGGTTCACGGCGTTGCTTCAGTAGCCGGAACCGGCACTGCCAGAACCCCGATACAATCTGCTGCAAGTGCAAACGAACCGGCCACCTTCCAGTGGTCGGTACCCTCACACGTTGGCGTGAGCCTTCCCTGGGGCGTGACCACCGACCAGGCAGGAAATATCTACGTCGCCGATGATGTCGACTATAAAATCTGGAAATTCGCTCCCGATGGCACATTCCTTGCCAAATGGGGGTCATATGGGACAGGCAACGGCCAGTTTACCGCAATCGCAGATATTGCAGTAAACAGCAGCGGATACATCTATGCTGTTGACCGGGATACGAACCGCACCGAAGTGTTCGATCCGAGCGGGGCATTTGTTAATCAGTGGGGCTCCTATGGAAGCGGCGACGGGCAGTTTAACGGCCCTATCGGTATCACCGTGAATGAATCCGGGTTTGTCTACATTTCAGATACATCCAATAACCGGATCCAGGTATTTACCCCAAGTGGAGACTATGTCAGCCAGTGGGGATCCTGGGGTTGGCCCTGTGGCAACGGACAGTTTGCATTCCCGACAGGCATCCGTACAAACAGCAGCGGTTACGTCTACGTTGCCGATTATGGGAATAACCTTGTCCAGGTATTCACCTCTGACGGGACATTCGTCCGGCAATGGGGTAGCTACGGGACCGGGGACGGCCAGCTCTATTATCCCTTGGATCTGGCGATCAGCAGCCTCGACCAGGTGTATGTTGCAGATACCTTCAATAACCGTATCCAGGAATTTAATCCCGATGGTACGTTCATAACCCTGTGGGGTTCTTCAGGCAGCGGGAACAGCCAGTTCAACCGCCCGTACGGAATAGCGGTCAACAATAACAACCACATCCTCGTTGCAGACAGCTATAACTGTCGTATCCAGGAATTTTCGTCAACCGGATCTTACCTGAATCAATGGGGGTCCGGCGGAAACACTGATGGCCGTTTTATCCTGCAGCGCGACGTTGCCGTTGATGACAATGGCAACGCGTATAGTGCAGATACCAACAATGACCGCGTGCAGGTGCTTGACCGAAACGGAACCTACATAACCCAGTGGGGATCCACCGGCGCCGGTGACGGTCAGTTCAACCGTCCGATTGGAATCGCCGTGAATGAGTCCGGGTATGT
>JGI20214J14112_1000084_pt1 | contig 12533 bp, 10 predicted proteins | sample WetSurMetagenome_FD_14112 | JGI IMG/M metagenome (IMG submission 14112)
TATAGATAATGTAAACAACAACTGGAATGCCGACACACAGTGCGGAATCCCTTTCAGAAAGCTGTCGGGCATTTCTCATGCCGAATATCCAGATATTAGCACTCCAGAGAAGGAATACGATAGAAATAATTGAGATGATCTGGGTCATCTCCATCATTACAGGATCATGCATGAGTGCTTTGGCCGCATCCTGGATCACTTGCGGGTCCTGGCTTGCGACAGATGAGATTTCCGGAACAATTACTCGCGGAATATATTGCATTGCAACAATTATGGTTAGAATTACCCCCAAAATCTGGGGAAGATAACCATACCCGATAAATTCAAGTGTTCGTTGAAACGTCCCTTTGCCCTTGAATAATGATGAAATAAGATAGAACACACCAGCCCAAATCACCCAGAATACAAAAATCCCCAAAAATGCGCCAAAAATAGTAAAAACAGTGATTATCGATTCCATTCCGGGCATCAACCCTGCCATCATCTTTCCTGTTAATCCGCCGATTAAATACGCATATACCGCTGAGACCATCCCCAGCGTAAGAACAATAATTCCGGGAATTTTGAGACTTTCCTTTTCTGCGTTTGCAGCCTGGAAGAATTCCCCGGGTCTTATGAGAATGTCGATAAGTGAATGCTTCATCCTATAATCACCTGCTCCGATGACGGATCTTTTTGTTGTTGCAGGAATAACAACTTCATTACAGATTTTCTCCAGACTATATTAATGGTATGGAAGGGGGAATCTAAAGTGTTGTTCGTGCGTTCAATTGTATGGAATTGCACTTTATACCTCTAGGGTTTGGGAGTAATCCGTTTTATCCCGAGTCTTTTTTACAATAGCAATAAAAAATAATTTAAAGGTTATATTATCATGGGTTCTGGGATTCGGAGAGCGCTTCGCGCGCCTTTTCTACCATATTCTGAGATGCAGTTATTTTTGGTTTTATCATGGCGTACTCTTTCTTGTCAAAAGATGCCTGGGCTTCCTTGTATAAGCTATCCGCCCGGTCAATCCGTCCCTTGGCTTTTACAACATTGACACCTTCGCATTTTGCCATGTCAATTTCTTCCTGCACAGCAAGTACCTGACCACAGAGATCTTCTAACATACCTCGGTGCTCTTCTGCTTTTGCAGAGTCTTCCTCAAGTTTCTGCCGACCTCGTTCGCGTATTGTCTCTTTTGCTTCCAACTGCCCCTGAATTATGTATTGCAATTCATCCTCGACTTCATTAATGGTCTCTGCAAGAATAACGGCGAAATTGGTGCGATTGTCTTTTGATTCTTCGTACCCATCATAAGCACCGTATGCTCCCCCGGCAGCTGCACCACCGATCGCACCGGTAATTGCATCCCCAAGTCCGTTGTCCTTTCGTAGCACATTACCAAGAATACCTCCCAGTCCTGCACCCGTAATAGCACCCATCACTCCTTTGGAGATCTCTTTTCTCTCACGGTCAACAGTATAAGTGACCTTTATATTTTCATTCTCGACGGCGATTTCAAGGTAGCCCTGCTCGTCTGTATGTTTCACATGCATCTGTGCGGTATTCCCTTTGAGGTCCTGCCGGGTGATCTCGGTTCCCTTGAGCGCCAGATGCGACATCAAACGCTCGGTGAAATCCTGGAACTGTGACGATACTCCCTGACTATAGTAGATGAAGGCCATGTCGCTCGTTACTCCTTTAATATTACTCTAATCAGCATGTTCAAGAATAAATGTTTGATTTTTTTGATATGATGAATATACGATCTCAATATTGTTACGCACGATATCTCTTTGAGTTATAATCCGCAATTGCATGGAAAAATTTACCTATTTCAGCGCAGTGTACAAATTTGTTGCACAATGTATATATTTATACAAAACAAGTATTTTGTATGCAGACAAAAATTCTCCTCGATGAGGAGCAGATACCAAAAAAGTGGTATAATGTCCAGGCGGACCTAAAGTCACCGCTCGACCCGCCCCTCCATCCCAAGACCCAGAAACCAATCGGGCCTGAGGATCTTTCAGCCATCTTCCCGATGGAGCTGATACGGCAGGAAGTGACCACCGATCGTCATATTTCTATCCCCGAAGAGGTCCAGGATGTGATGCGTCTCTGGAGGCCAAGCCCCTTGTACCGTGCCCACCGGCTTGAAAAATTCTTGAAGACGCCGGCAAAGATTTACTATAAGTGGGAGGGGGTCAGCCCGGCCGGCAGTCACAAAACGAACACATCGATCCCTCAGGCGTATTACAATATGAAGGCAGGGATCGAGAGGATTGCAACCGAGACCGGGGCAGGTCAGTGGGGTTCGGCTATGGCCTTTGCCACGATGCTGTATGATCTTGAATGTACGATATACATGGTCCGATCGAGTTATACACAGAAACCCTACAGGAAGTCGATGATGCACGTCTGGGGTGCCGAATGTCTTCCCAGCCCGAGCACGAAGACGAATGCCGGCAGGGCAATGCTCGAAAAAGACCCTGATACCCCGGGAAGTCTGGGAATGGCCATATCTGAAGCGGTTGAGGATGCGGCCTCCCACAGCAACACCAACTACGCCTTGGGCTCGGTATTGAACCATGTCTGTCTCCACCAGACAGTGATTGGACTCGAATGCCGTGAACAGCTCGCAATGGTTGATGATTATCCTGATGTGGTTATCGGGTGCGTAGGCGGGGGGTCCAACTTCGCCGGCATCTCGTTCCCGTTTGCCGGGGATAAGTTGACCGGGAAGCATAAGGATGTGGATATCATCGGTGCCGAACCGGCATCCTGCCCCACGCTGACAAAAGGGTTGTTCACGTACGATCTTGCCGATGAAGCTGGGTATACCCCGCTTCTCAAAATGTTCACACTGGGCCATGACTTTGTTCCGCCTTCAATGCATGCGGGGGGTCTCCGCTATCATGGCGATTCCCCAATTGTCTCCCGGCTTGTAAATGACGGTGTGATGCGGGCTGTGGCGTACCACCAGAGCGAAGTCTTTGATGCAGCCCAGACTTTTGCCCGGACAGAAGGAATTATTGTCGCTCCAGAAACGTCTCATGCAGTAAAATCTGCGATTGATGAGGCTCTCAAATGTAAAAAGACAGGTGAAGATAAGACAATCCTGTTCAACTGTTCCGGCCATGGCAATTTTGATATGTCAGCGTATGATGCCTATTACGAAGGCAAACTGGTGGACTACGAGTACCCGGACGAGCTGATCAAGGAGTCACTTGCCCGGATACCCAAAATCTCCTAAAAAAAATTCCTTTTTTATGAAACGCATCGGATTTCTCATCAACCCTATTGCCGGTATGGGGGGAGCGGTGGGGCTTAAGGGCACCGATGGCAACGTGGAGGAAGCCCGACGTCGGGGAGCATTGCCGCTTGCACAAAACCGGGCTCGTATAACGCTTTCGCTGCTGTCACACGATAAAAGGCTGGATTTTGTCACTTGTTCGGGTGCCATGGGTGAGGACGCTCTCAGGGAAACAGGGATCCAGCAGTATCAGGTAATCTATCATTTCAAAGGTGAAAGTAATGCCCGGAATACCCGTCAGGCTGCACAAGCGTTCCTGAAAGCCGGTGTTGACCTCCTCCTTTTTTGTGGCGGTGACGGGACTGCCAGGGATATCTTTGATGAGGTAGGAAGAAATGTGCCGATTCTGGGGATTCCCGCCGGTGTTAAGATGTATTCTGCCGTCTTTGCCATTGATCCGGTCACAGCAGCAGAGCTTGTGGCAGGATACCAGATAAAATCCCTGCGGGACTCTGAAGTGATGGATGTTGACGAGGAAGCTTACCGGACAGGGGAGCTGAAAACACGGTTACACGGTATTGCCCGCACTCCGGTTCTGCCTGGTAAAGTTCAACTCTCCAAGCAAATTTTTGAAGAAGGTGATGAAGAACGTGCAAAAGGAGAAATCGCCCGCTTTATCCACGAGATTATGATCCCGGATGTGCTCTACATACTCTGTGCAGGAACAACAACTGACTCCATTGCCCGTGCACTCGGGGTGAAAAAAACCCTTCTGGGTGTAGATGCAGTCAAGAACGGGAAAACTGTTGCTCTGGATATTGATGAAAAAACACTCTGGGCTTTAATCGAGCAGGGGCAGGAGGCAAAAATTCTCATCAGCCCGATCGGTGCACAGGGTTTTATACTCGGGCGGGGCAACCAGCAGATAAGTGCCCGCATAGTACGACGGGTGGGTATCGGCAACATTATTGTGGTTGCAACACCGCATAAATTGCGGGAAACACCGGTTCTCTACGTGGACTCCGGCGATCCAGCACTTGATGCTGAGTTTGGCGATTCGGTTCTTGTGGTTTCGGGCTACCGAATGGCCCAGCGAAAACGCATCTATCAGGTCGAGCGTGGATAAAAAAAATTAGTTTTTCTGGGGTGCTTGTGGCGGTTTTAGGAGAGAGAATGCGATTCCCAGCCCGACTATTGCAAGCACAAGAACATAGGGAAATACACCCATGTAGGATCCGGTTGATGTTTTAATGAACCCGGCCAACTGCGGTCCTGCAATGCCACCCGCACCATAGGCAAGGAACATTACCCCGTAGCATCGTGGGTAATCACAGGTACCGAAGTAACTTGCCGTAGCAGTAGGGGCAATGGCCAGCCATCCGCCAAGGCAGCCCCAGAGAATGGCGAAGACAAGGATGTATACCGGCACGGTTGGGATTTGCCAGATGAGAAGTGATGCCAGTGCGATAAGAACGAAGGTCAGCATCGCCGTATTCCGGGGGGTCAGCTTGTCAGTGAGGGTACCAAAGACCGGGCGTCCAAAACCGTTGAATATGGCAAAGACTCCAACAAGAATTGTTGCAAGACCCGTCTCAACACCAACATCGATGCCAACAGGTTTTGCAATGCCAATCGCCATAAGCCCGGCAAGACAGCCGATAAAGTAGCAGGCCCAGAGTGCATAAAATGTGGATGATCTGAGCATCTGGTTACGGTTGCATTCACACGTGACAGCCTGACCGGCCGCCAGGGCAGGAGGTGTCCATCCGGCAGGTTTCCACCCGGCTGCAGGGAATTTCAGGGGCAGTGCGAGTATGACGATCAGGATAATAAATGCAATACCAAACACCCTGAATGTGTTCATGACTCCTGTGGCACCGATGAGGAATCCTGCAATATTGGCAGTCAGCAGTGCAGAGAATCCGAACCCGAGCAGGGTCAGTCCAACGGCCAGTCCACGGCGGTCCGGGAACCAGCGGGCTGCAATGGCAACCGGTACACCGTAAGCTATACCAACACCAATACCGGCAATCACCCCGTAGAAAATGTAGAGCCACTGGACAGAGCCGGCAAATGACGAGAGTAACCAGCCAAGCCCGGTAAGGCATCCGCCTACGATGGTAATGTTCCTAGGGCCATATTTTTCGATATATTTACCGGTAAACGGCATTGCTATAGCGAAGAATGCCAGGAAGACGGAAAACGGCAACAGGATCTCACTTGCGGTTACTGCCTGACCAAGCTCCTTGGTAAAGTAGGATGTAAGTGGTCCGACAAAGACGCTCCATGAATAAATCGAACCTAAACACAGGTTGATAATCATGCCAAGGATGACAAGAATCCAGCGCCCTTTTTCCGGTTCCATACCGAATATTTTCTCCTGCACTGTTTCGCTCATTTTTCCTCAAAAATTTTAAGATTATTCTTCCAGCGTTGATATGTCACCCGGGTCCATACCCATTTCCTTGGCTTTTAAAACACGGCGCATAATCTTCCCGCTCCGGGTCTTGGGGAGTTTATCGACAAATTCAATTTCCTGCGGGACTGCGATTGGACCCAGAGTCATACGCACATGATACATCAAATCGTGCATGAGTTTTTCGCTCGGGGAATTGCCTACCCGGAGGATTACGAACGCTTTAATGGAATTGCCTTTCATTGCGTCAGGTTTTCCGATAACCGCCGATTCTGCAACTGCATGATGGGAGACAAGTGAGCTTTCCACTTCTGCTGTACCGATATTGTGCCCTGCAACGACGATGATGTCATCTGAACGGCCAAGAATCATAATGTAACCGTCCTTACCTTTCACTGCAAGATCGCCGACAGTGTAGACCCCTTTGATAGTCTCCCAGTACTTGCGGTAGCGCTCATCATCCTTCCACACGGTCCTGAGCATGGATGGCCACGGGGATTTGATGACCAGAAGCCCTCCCGTTCCCGGTTTGACTGAGTTCCCCTCCTTGTCAACCACATCAGCTTCAATACCGGGGATGGGTTTTCCGGCAAAACCCGGGCGCATGGGTTCCCCGATCATCGTGGTAATCATATGCATACCGGTCTCGGTCTGCCACCAGGTGTCGAGGATTGGGATCTTGTCCTTTCCGATGACATGGTAATACCACTCAAATGCCTCAGGGTTCAGTGGCTCTCCGACCGATCCGATTATACGAAGCGAGCTTAAGTTATACTTGTTGGGCCACGCCTCCCCCATCTTCATGAACATCCGGATCGCGGTAGGTGCTGTATAGAAGATAGTAATTTTCTGCTCATCAATCAGGTTCCAGTAACTGCCAGCATCCGGATAATCCGGCGTCATCTCGGAAATAAATACCGTCGCCCCGACAGCCAGCGGACCGTAAACGATGTAGCTGTGGCCGGTGATCCAGCCCGGATCTGCGGTACACCAGAAAATATCGTGATCTTTCATGTCGAAAATATATTTACTGGTATAGTAGGTTCCGACCATATATCCGGCACAGGTATGAACAATCCCTTTGGGTTTGCCGGTGGATCCGCTGGTATATAACGTAAAAAGCGGGTCTTCTGCATCCATGACTTCAGGAAGGCATTCCTGCGATGCATTCTCCATTATTTCGTTGAAATCAAGTTCGAGGTCTGGCCTCAAATCAACCGGGGGATCCTGTCGCCTGAGCACAATGACATGTTCGACCGATGGAGCGTTGATAAGTGCCTCCTCAACAATCGATTTCAGCTGGATGGTTTTACCGCGCCGCATACCAATATCTGCGGTGATGACGACCTTGGCAGAAGCATCCTGGATACGCATGTTGAGTGCTGCCGGGCCAAAACCACCGAACACGACGCTGTGAATTGCACCAATACGGGCGCAGGCAAGCATCGAAATTACCTGTTCGGGTACGAGCGGCATGTAGATGCAGACACGATCTCCTTTCTTCACACCGATCTTTTTCAATGCGTTTGCAAACCGCATTACTTTGCTGAGCAGCTGCTGGTACGTGAAGATTCGTTCTGAACCCTTCTCACCCCTCCAGATGAGTGCTGCCTTATTCCGCCGCTGGTTTTTCACGTGGCGATCAAGACAGTTTGCGGTGATGTTAAGCTGGGCGTTGACGAACCATTTCGCATAGGGGTACTTCCACTCCTTCACCGTTTTCCATTGCCGGATCCATTCCAGCTCGGAGGCCATTTTGCCCCAGAATCCATCAGGATCAGCCAGAAAATCCTTGTAGGCTTTCTGGTAATCTCCCATCCATGCATTTTTTTTATACTGTGGGTCGGGCGTGTACGTTTTCACATCCTCGACGAGTCTGACATTAAAATCCTCGGTCATTTCCCACCTATTTAACATTATTAATCATGTTAGTAACTTATTTAAAAATTCTGATTGAGATTCAACATCCCTAAGAAAAAGAACAAATCCACAAAATAGCTTTGGTATAAGAAGAATTATCTATCAGGCTTTTTTAATATAGGGTTGATGCTTAAAAAATTCAAAGGATGTCTGCTTGGTGCTGCAATCGGCGATGCACTCGGCATGCCCAACGAAAGCACATCCCCCAACCTCAAAAAAATGAAGTACGGGTACCGTCGCCCGTACAAAAACCATCCAAATGAGGGATTAAATCCCGGACAATACACCGATGATACCCAGTTGATGATTCTTGTCGCGACACTCCTCGCTGATGGAAAATACAATGAGGAACGATACTTCACTGCACTCCGAGAGCTTTATGATCGTGGCAAATTCCGCTTTCCTGATGGGTCGATCTCTTCGGTGTGCGAGCATCCGGTAAAAGAGAATATACCCCAGAAAGGAGTGAAATCAACTACTTCCGGATGCCTTCCGGTTGCGATCCCATTCGGGCTGACGTTTCCTGACATGAATGAAGGATGTGAACGAGCAGTGCGTGCGTGCAACGTTACCCATACTCATCCGGCAGTACATGCGGCAGTTTCAACCTTTGTAACCCTCCTGTATCATGCGCTTCACGATACACCTGATCCCCTCAAAAGAGCTTTGGATAAAGCCCAGGTTGAAGATGAGGTGCTTGGGGGAAAAATAAGAAATGCACTTGTGCTGGAAAAAGAAGGAATGGACACCGAAACGGCATTACTAAAAATTGGCAATGATGTATCTGTTTTCCAGACACTCCCCATTGCGATCTTCCTGATCAGCAGATATTCCAAACCCTCCGACTTCTTACCGTCGCAGCAAATGCGGGTGGAAATACCGATACCATCGGGCTTATCTGCGGTGCATACCTTGGTGCGGCGAAAGGTATCGATGCACTTCCGGTTGATTTATTGGAAGGACTTGAAGACAGGCAGAGAATTGAACTCCTTGGACAACGCCTACATACCCTATTTTTGCATAAACTGGAGCAAATATAAAGGAATTTTTCTTATTTCCTGGATTTTATTAAAGATCTAAACCAGCCGTGCTTTAAAAAGCATTAAATTTTTACAATCGGATACTCTGTTATGAAAATTGCGATTATCGGGGCTTCCGGTTATGCCGGTGGTGAGCTGATACGCCTCCTCATTCACCACTCAACCGCAAAAGTTACCTGTGCCACTTCCCGCAAACTTGCGGGAACCCCCCTTGATCAGGTTCATCCCCACCTCAAAGGGTTTACCGATCTCAAATTTGAAAACCCGGAAATTGATGCGATTGATGCAGATGTTGCATTTCTCGCAGTTCCTCACACAGCTGCTATGACCTATGCTGGCAGACTACTATCGAGGGGAATAAAAGTAGTAGATCTCAGTGCCGATTATCGTTTACCAAAAGCGATCTATGAGAAGGTGTACGGGGTTACCCATTCGGATTATTTCCCTGCACCTTATGGTATCCCGGAGCTTCACCGGAAGGATTGCGTCAATGCGAAATTCGTTGCAAACCCCGGGTGTTTCCCAACCGGTGCAACTCTTGCAGCAGCTCCACTGGCGAAATATGCTCACACGGTAATTTTTGACTCTAAAACCGGTGTGAGTGGTGCCGGGGACAACCCCTCCGCAACAACGCACTATCCGAACATCGGGGATAATGTTGTGCCGTACAAGTGGACGACCCACCGGCACCTTGCCGAGATGAAACAGGAGCTGGCACACCTCGGTTCGAAGGCGAAATGCTACTTCACCCCCCACCTTGTCCCCGTCAACCGGGGCATCCTGACCACAGCGCACATCCTGCTCAATGAGCCCATGGAGCAGAAAGACGTGGAGAAGATCTACCACGACTTCTACAAGGGCGAATACTTTGTCCGTTACCAGAAACCCTCCCTCGCTGCAGTCCGGGGAAGCAACTTCTGCGATGTTATGGTGGAGAGCGAAGGCCTTCGGGTCGTTGCAGCATCTGCCATCGATAATCTTGTCAAGGGGGCAAGCGGCCAGGCAATTCAGAATATGAACCTGATGTGCGGACTGAACGAACAGGACGGGCTTATTGGGGCAGGAATGCTGCCGTAGGTGAATACTAATGTTGGTAAAAGATGCTATGACAAAAGACCCTGTTGTATGCACTGCGGAAACATCCCTCCGCGACGCAGTAGGTCTAATGCGGAAGCACCATATCGGCGGGCTTCCGGTTATGGAAGGTACGGAACTCGTCGGAATGCTTACAGAATCTGATCTGATATCGCTCCTTGAGTCCGAAAGGATTTCCGATGACCTTTGGCTTCCGTCTCCCTTGGAGATTATCGAGATCCCTATCCGTGAGTACATCAACTGGGAGAAGACAAAACATGCACTTCGCAACATTGGGGATATGCAGGCAAAAAAGGTGATGACGCGTCGTGTAATCACTGCAACGGAAGAAATGGATATCGAGGCAGCTGCAGCACTGATGCTCAAAGAAGGGATCGTACGCCTGCCAGTAGTGAGGGGGAAAAAACTGGTAGGAATCTTGGCAAGGGCTGATATTATCAATGCAGTTGGGTCTTCCTATTCTGACAAGGGGGGAGCTGAGAGTTAAATGACTTTTCAAAGTATCTGTGCAGTAAAGGGCGTAAAAGCATTCGGGCTGAAAGAAGGAAAGTACGGGTTGACACTCATACGGGCAAGCGGAACAGCAGCTGGTGTATTTACCGAAAATCTTGTCAAAGCAGCTCCCATTGAACTTATGCGGAAACAGATAAAAAATGGGAGACTGGAAGCAGTAATCGCAAACAGCGGGTGTGCCAATGCCTACACAGGAAAAAAAGGATATTCAGATGCTGTTGCGATGACCGGGTTTGCCGGTTCTGCACTGGGTGTCGAACCGGATCTGGTTGGCGTTGCCAGTACTGGTGTCATAGGGCGGTATCTCGATCTTCCCCTCATAAAACGACAGTGTGAGGAAATAGCACCAAAGATCGAATGTACCCAGGAAGCCGAAAAATTAGCAGCACAGGCAATTTTGACAACCGATACGTTTCCCAAACATGCACTTGTCCAAAAAGAAACATTCACCGTTGGGGGAATTACCAAGGGAAGTGGGATGATCGCACCAAATATGGGGACAATGCTCGCATTTATCTATACCGATGCGGATATCGGTGCAAAACCCTTGACACAAGCCCTCAGACTGGCTACCAGACGCACATTCAATCGCGTCGTCGTTGATGGAGACATGAGTACGAATGATATTGCGCTTTGCACCGCAACCGGGGAATCAGGAAGGGTAAATCCCGTTGAGTTTTCTGGGGCTCTTGAGGAGTGCTGTCGTCTGCTTGCCCAGCAGATCGCAGCAGATGGTGAAGGTGCAACAAAATTACTGGAGGTGACCGTAATGGGAGCAAAAAAGGAAGACGGAGCCGCAAAGGTTGCTCGCACCATTATCGAGTCTCCGCTGGTAAAGACTGCTGTATATGGGGAAGATCCAAACTGGGGAAGAGTGGTAGCGGCAGCCGGGCGTGCAGGTGTTGAGTTTGATCCGAATGCAATTTCACTCTGGATCAGTGATGGTACTCAGAGGCATCCTCTGGTCAAGTCCGGAGAGATTATCGCAGATCTGAAAAAGGCAAAAGAGGCAATGCACGGTAAAAAAGTCATCTTTATTCTTGACCTGGCAGCGGGAAAAGAAGAAGCAACCGCATGGGGTTGCGATCTGACCGAACGCTATGTCGAGATCAACGGGAGGTATACCACATGATGAAGCGGGAAGATGTTCTTATGGAGGCACTGCCTTACATCCAGCAGTTTCATGGTAAGACTATCGTAATCAAGCTGGGCGGCCATGCAATGGTAGATCCGGTTGTACTGGAAAATGCCATCCGGGATGCAGTTCTCCTGCATTATGTGGGAATCCGCGTGGTACTTGTGCATGGCGGTGGACCTGAAATTTCAGAGAAGATGAAAGCGATGGGCAAAGAATCTGTATTTGTCGGGGGACTCAGGGTAACCGACCAGGAAACCCTCGAGATCGCTCAGATGGTTCTTGTCGGGAAGATCAACAACGGAATTGTTTCACTGATCGCAAAATGCGGTGCCCGGGGCGTGGGGCTGTCGGGAAGCGACGGGAACATGATCATCGCCAGAAAAATGGATCTCCAGCGGGTGGATGTCGGGGGTGTACAAAAAGAAGTCGATCTCGGGCACGTGGGGGAGATAGAATGGATAGATCCAGCACTCCTCAACACCCTTCTTGACAAAAGCTATATTCCGGTAGTTGCCCCTATTGCAATCGACAGGTCCGGGGGCAGTTTAAACATCAACGCTGACACCGCAGCCGGGGATATCGCAATCGCACTTAAAGCATACAAGCTGGTCAATATGACAGATGTTGATGGTGTGATGGACGCAAAACGTTCAAAAGTGTATCGTAAACTTACTATTGCTGAAGCGAACTCTATGCAGAAAACAGGAGCGATCGGTGAAGGTATGATCCCAAAGGTGGGCTCGGTAATTAAAGCAGTGGAAAACGGTGTCAGTTATGCTCATATTATAAATGGTAATATTGAGCACAATCTCATTCTCGAACTCTTCACCCGTGACGGTGTGGGGACGATGATATCCTTAAAATAACTGTTTTCCTCATATTGCAGACCGGCATTTTATTAAAGCTTAAAACCAGATTTCTACAGTGGTTTAAGAATGGATAANACGCTGAAGATTGTTGCAGGAGTGTTCATCATGATACTGATCTCCTGCNTGGTATTTTTTTTTGTCATACCCCAGCGATCAGCAGAATCCCCTTCCACTGGAGTGGGCACTTCAGTTGAGGGAAATGTTACTGTCTATTTCTTTTACGGGGAAGAATGCCCGCATTGTCACAATGTAATGCCCTTCATCCAGAATATTTCAAAAAAATATCCGGGTGTAGATTTCC
>JGI20214J14112_1000085_pt1 | contig 12518 bp, 9 predicted proteins | sample WetSurMetagenome_FD_14112 | JGI IMG/M metagenome (IMG submission 14112)
AATAGAAAAAGAACGTCATGGTGACTTCTTGGGTAGATGCGTCCAGATTGTACCCCATATAACTAACGAAATAAAAAACCGCATCAGAAACGCCGCCAAAATGGTAAACGCCGAAATAGTCCTAACAGAGGTCGGTGGTACAGTCGGTGACATCGAGGGTTTGCCGTTCTTGGAAGCCATACGTCAGATGCGTGTGGAAGAAGGCTACGAAAACACTCTCTACGTTCATGTAGCTTTAGTTCCGATTCTTGATGTTACAGGTGAAATGAAGACTAAACCACTTCAACACAGTGTCAACGAACTACGACGCATCGGTATCCAACCCGACACAATCGTTGCAAGAAGCCCACTTATGATTGATGCTGAAGCGCTAAGAAAAATCGCTCTATTCGGTACAATCCCCGAAAGCGCAGTCTTTTGCAGCTACAACGCTGAGACAGTCTACCAAGTACCCCTCATCCTAGATAAACAGGGGATGGGGGACTTTATCTGCCAACGTTTGGGCTTAAAATGCGACGGCAAAGACTTCAACGAATGGCAAATCTTCGTGGACGGTATGGTCCATCCAGAACACGAAGTAAAGATAGCGCTAGTAGGCAAATACGCTGGGCTATCAGATAGCTACGTCAGCATGACTGAGGCGTTACGGCATGGTGGAGCAGCTTGCAAAACCAAAGTATGCATAAGTTACTTGGAAGCTGAGAAGTTTGAACGTGACCCCCAATGCATAAAAGATCTAACGAGTTTTGACGGCGTTTTTGTTCCCTATGGGTTTGGTCCACGAGGAACAGAAGGCAAAATTGCTGCTGCCAGATTTGCCAGAGAAAATGATATACCCTTTTTGGGGATATGCTATGGTTTCCAGTTAGCAGTTATAGAGTTTGCCCGAAATGTCTGCGGGCTAAAAGACGCTAACAGCACAGAAATTAATCCTGACTCCCCTTACCCAGTCATCGATTTAATGCCTGAACAACGCGGCATAGAGATCAAGGGTGCAACGATGCGTTTGGGGGCTCACAAAGTAGTTCTACAGAAGGGCTCGTTAGCGTACTGTATGTTTGGGCAAGAAGAAATCCATGAACGCCACCGCCACCGCTTCGAAGTAAACCTAGACTATATCGAGGCGCTTAAAAACAACGGCTTATGCTTCACTGGCAAGAGCAGTGACGGCAGAAGAATGGAGACCTTAGAGTTGCCTGACAAATACTTCTATTTCGCAAGCCAGTTCCATGGCGAATTCAAGAGCCGTCCTGGCAGACCTTCTCCTGAATATGCCGGTTTTATCCAAGCATGCGTCAATCGCAAGCTGGGTCAACCCAAAACACCTATATCTTAACCTCTTTTTTGTTGCAAGCGATGTTTACTAGAAAAGGCTATAATACGCCGTTGACATTTCTGCTTAAAGGACCGTTTGAAAATGGAACCAACTGGAAAAAGAGATTCAGTCGCTTATAGCAAAAAAATGACCGAAAGTAAGGATGAACTTACCGAATTACAAAGTGAACTCAACAGTGTTGTTGTGCGATTTGTTCTCCGTGCTCTCAGAGTATATCAATCAACAAGACCTGAACCACTACGAATCAATGAAATCGCATTGCTTGTCAGAAACGAAATCAACAATGTTTTGGCAGATTTGAATGCTCAGCCAAACACCGAAAACCTCGCCAAATTGGCAAAAGAAGCTTGGGGTAAAGAAACCAAACCATAATCATATTTTTTCTTTTTCTTGTTTTTTAGTTTTTTTGCGCAGAATGGTCTATGTGAATTGAACTGTTTCGAGAAAATAGGGTTAAAAATAAAAATTAGAAGTAGAGGGTTTATTGTTTTTTGCAGTAGAGCTCTTGCATTATAGACATGAGTTTTGGACATGAGAAGGTTACATCTCTGTCATTTATCATGCCTACGAGGGCGCCTGCCTTGTCGACAGCTGGTAAGTGCTTTATGTTCCAGTGCTTCATGAGTTTTGCTGCTTCTTCAACGGTTGCGTTTTCGTCAATTACTACGAGTGGGTTTGTGTAGACCATTCTTGCAATGACAGTCTTGAGTGGTACGTTAGCTTCAACTGCTCTGATTAGGACATCTTTGACGGTTATGATTCCGGTTGGTTTTCCGCTTTGGACAACAAGGATTGCGTCTTTGTCAAATTTGTTCATTATTGCAACTACTTCTTGCATCACTGTGTTGTTGTTTACGACTTTAACGTCTTTTTGCATGATGTCTTTTACGACGACATTACTTGCCATTCATTTTTCACCTATAACGCTATGACAAAAGCATTAGTCATTTATCAATTTTCTGGTTTATGCAATGGAACTGCTTGTTGACTGGAAATTGATCTATCATCAAAAACCTGCTTGATAACATTTACTGAGGGACGGGAGTTGAATCTCTTTCAGTTGGAGACATCTCCCTCAAAACTCTCCTTTTTTCAAAATAGGCTCAATTGATATAAAGCCATGCAAAGAGTCTTAGAAAACTGTTGCCAAGTCCAGATAATTATTGAGAAACGCAACGTTTGCAAAGATGGTAGAATTATCTTTTTCAACCATAGAGAACGAAGTAATCAATAATTTTCATCAAAATAGCGGAAGATTACTGCTCGATTATGTGACTCGCCGTCTTCCTATTTAAAGAATTTTTGAAAAAACGTTCACTAATGGAGTAGATTCAAGAGCTTTTAGAAAATATAAAAGAAAGTTAGGATAATAAAGATCTAATATGGGACTTCTGAAAACAGTTGCGCTTCATTCTTACAAAGGCGGTACTGGCAAAACTACTTTAATCTCTAACATAGCTGCTCTATATGCAAAAAATGGATTCAACGTTGCTTTGCTTGATTTTGATTTGTATGCTCCAAGTCTAAGCTCTTACTTTAAGAAGAAACCAAGTGTTTTTATTAATGATCTGCTCAGTGGCCAAGCAAAGATTTCAGATGTTGTCTACGACCTAACAAGTGAGCTAGGTTTAAACGGCAAGTTTTTGGTTGGTTTTTCGAGTTCCAGAAAAGAAGATGTAAACGAGATCGATATGAAGCACGATTCAAAATGGCAAATCGAAGCCGTCAAAAGATTCATCAAAGCGAAACAGGAACTAAATACTCAATTCAAAATTGACTACCTGTTCTTGGATACAAGTCCAGGCATCAGATATTGGTCAATAAACACGCTAGCCACGTCTGACTACATCTTTCTTTTGCTAAAAGATAGCGATATGGATATTGAAGGAACTCGCAAGATGATCATCGACATCTATGATTCCCTTAGTAGGTATGGTGCAAAATACTACGCTATCCTAAACAAGGTTCCTGGTGAGACCGTAAAAGAAGAATCAATGCAGATTAAAGACGAGAAAGCTTGGATAAGTGAATTAGAGAGAGTTGTTGGCGCAGATGTAGTTGGAAGTATTCCCTGCTTTTGTGATATTCAGTTTAGTAGACATGAGTTCTTGTTTTCAATCAGGCAGCCCAGTCATCCATTCTCAACCAGACTAGAAAAAATCGCAGAAACTATTAAGAAATTGAGCGAAACAACCAAGAAAAATGACTCCCAGCAATAGTATTAAAAACGAAACAAACTAATAGTATCTTATGGGTAATCGTAGACCATTTGACATTTTTCTATGCCACAAAAAGAGTAGTGGAAAGGATTTCGCTGATCACCTAAAATTAGGCCTAGAAGAACTTGGATACCACACATTCTTAGATAGCAAAGATATACCAAAAATGACTGATGGTACCGAAGAATGGATACAAATTAGAGACCAGGCATTGTCTGAAAGCAAAGTCTTCATTTTATTGATTACTCCTGGATTTAACCTATCAGCTGAAGTCCTAAAAGAAATCAGATCAGCCAGAGAATTCGGTGACAAAAAATTCCTATATTTTAGGCACAGAGATCTTGGAAGAAAAATTGTTCTCGACCTCGAAGGCAAAAAGATAGATCTAGGCAGACAAGAACAAGTCTCTTTTGAAAACAAAGAAGAACTTCTACGGCTGGCTCATGGAATTCTAATTCAAAACAAGGATCTATTCCCCGTACCCGCTAGCCCTCCAGAAAAGACCGAAGCACAAAAAGGGCAAAACCAAGAAAGCAAAGTCTCTATTTGCGCAATGTGTTCCAAACAGATTAAAGACCAGCCAATCGTAGAAACAATCGACAATAGACTCTACAGTTTCGATTGCCCAGACTGCGTCCGCACCTTTAAGAAATTCAGGAGCGTTTATGGGGATAGCTTCCCCTAATCATTGCGAAGCCTACTCATTGTACGCGAAAAATATCAGATCTTTATGGTTTTCTGTAGAATAGATCTCTATTGTTATTTAGAGCTTTTGACTTCACCGATTCTCGGTCATTTTGATAATTTATGCAGACAGTTTTTAGTTCTGTAAACTCGTTTATACCTTCAGCGTCGCCTTCTCAGTTGTTTCCAGAGAATTTAACCCCACCAAAAGACATATGTACCTGACTTCTAATCGTTGGGTGGTTTACGTAGGTTAGACCTGCCTGGACTTTTTGATTGCAACTAAAGCGCTTCGGATACNGCCAGTGTAGATAGCTGAAGATAGTCCATAATCGACTGAATTCGCAATTTCAAATGCTTCATTTAAATCCTTCGATGAAATTATAGATTGGACTGGTCCAAAGATTTCTCCTTTGCAGATTCTCATATCCGCTTTGCAATTGGTAAACAGTGAGGGTTCAAAGTACCATCCTTAATGGCAAAAACAAGGATTATTCTTCGGAGTGATCCTTAATTATTCCGGCTATTGGTGAAATACTTAAAGGCGTGTATCTTTTATTTCCTCTTTGAAGGCGACTCCTTCTGAACAATAACAAATCCAAACCAGCCGAACATTACACAGCAATATTGGATAGAGCTAAAAACTATGCCGAAGTTTGGAAAATCGTCAAGGAAAGCGCTGAATGCGCTTTAAGCAAACGCCGAGATAGTATGATGCTTTTTTTAGATGATTTACCCCTGCAGTTGGGAGCCTACTACCCAGTAGGAACTAACAACATTGTTTTGAACCGAACACTGGTTGAGATTGTTGAAGCATCCATTAATGATAAACCAACTGTCAACGCTCTAGTTTACAACCTGCTGTTGCATGAATATCTCCATTCGCTTGGGGAGTTGTCAGAAACAGGAGTTAGGCAACAAGTTGTTGAAGTTGCAAAGAAGTGCTTCGGAGATACACATATCGCCACGGTGGTTGCTAGGAAAACGCCGTGGGTATTGCTTAAAGACATTCCGCTTGGACCTATAAACGCGCCTAAACGTGTGATGGAGATTGTTCGAGAATTCGAGAAAACAGACAAATATGTAGTCTAGTCTTTTGCATTATCCAATAGAAAAAGGGTTGATTTGAATGAACCTTATGAGTATGTCTCTTTCTTGACATTTTGAGGCAATCGCACGATGAATTTTGTTCCCTTTCCCTCTTGGCTCTCAAAAGAGACAGTACCATTTAAAGCCTCTGCCATCCGTTTGATCACTGCCAAGCCGAATCCTTGACCTTTAGATTTTGTGGTGAACATTGGAGTGAATAATTTGTCTTTTGCAGCCTCGGGTATTCCTACACCTGTATCTTCAACTGTTATGACTGCGTCGTCAGTTTTTTTGTCTTTAGTAACATGGATAATAATTTTTCCACCTTTTGGCATCGCTTGAACAGCATTGGTGACCAAGTTGTAGAGGATGCGATTTAAGTAAGCGCTGTCCGCTTTAATTTTTCTGGCCTCTGCCTGCACCTTGACGCTTACTTTAATGTCCGAGGGTAGTCCGTTCTTTCGCAACAGTTCATCGATAATCTGCTTTAAGTCGGTTTCTTCCATATGCGGTTTCATTGGTCGCGCAAAATCTTGCAGGTCAGCTACAATCTTATTGATATAATCAATGTTCTTTTCAATCTCACGCAGACTCTCTAATGCGTTCTTTTTTCCTTCGCCATCGGGAATTCCCTCTAATTCCGTTTTGGCCAAATATACATCGCCGGTTATAGCCTGCAATGGATTGCGTATGTCGTGGCCCACCATTCCAGCTGTTGCTCCGATAGCCGCTAAACGCTCAGAATCCTTGAGTTGTTTAGTTCTTTCTTCCACTAATTCCTCTAAGTGTTTGCTGTATTCCTCCAGTTTAGCCTGCATTTGTTTTCTCATTGTAATGTCAATNAATGTGTTGATTAGGTGTTTTTGTCCGTTAAGATTGATTGTTTCGGTGGATGAAAGTACAGTAATAATTTTGCCTGATTTTGTTCGAACATCAGTTTCAAAGTCGCGCAGTTCGCCTTCTTCATTAACGATTCGTACCCCCTGGTCGCNTCTACTTGGTGGAATAAGGTTTAGCTCAGTTGAAGTGTGTCCAATTAGTTCTTCACGGCTATATCCGAGTAAATTCAATANGCTATCGTTTGCATCGATATAGCGCCAATCACTGAAACGACTAATAATTTGTGGAACTGGACTGTTGTGGAAAGCTTTGGAGAAACGTTCCTCGCTTTCCTGAATTGCTATGTCCGCTTTTTTGCTTTGGGTTATATCTCTGTTGCTGGCACGTCTGCCTATCCATTTACCATCAGCATCAAATACAGCTCGGCATGAATGTGAAATCCAACGTACCTCTCCTGAACGAGTTACGATACGGAAATTGACATCGTGCATTTCATCTGAGCTTATCAAGTCAAAATGTTGTCCTACTACATTCTTATCTTCGGGATAAATGATTTTGTTGAGAAGCGTGGGGTCTCTTATGAATTCTTCTGATTCATAGCCAGTGACTCTTTTGCATGAAGGTGAAACGTAAACCATGTGGCCATCTGGCGCTATCCAGTACTCCCAGTTATACGTGAAGTCAGCAACTGTCCGGAACTTAACTTCGTTTTCCTGTAGCGTTTTCTCATTTTTTTTGCGCTCTGTAATATCCCTAAATATTAACACGACGCCGTTGGTTTTACCATCCTTATCCTTTATTGGTGCTCCACTATCATCGATCGGAACTTCAGTTGCGTCTTTCTTTATCAAAATCGTATGGTTTGCAAGTCCGACAATCATGCCCTCCTCGAGCACTTTCCTAACAGGGTTTTCAACTTCCAGGCGGGTTTGCTCATTAACGATGTTGAAAACTTCGTTTATAGGCTTTAGCGAAGCATCATTAAATGACCAACCAGTAAGTTGCTGTGCCACACCGTTCATGAACATGACTCTACCCAGAGTGTCAGTAGCGATGACAGCATCACCGATGCTTGCCAAAGTAGTAGACCATCGTTGCTCACTTGCCCTCAGCGATTCTTGTGCTTGTTCCAGATCGGTTTTAGAAGCTGTAACAGCTTTCAGGTTAGCCGTCATCTGGTTGAAAGCGTGTGAGAGTTCGGTTATTTCATTCTGACCCTCTACTGTTATTGCATAATTAAGGTCCCCTGAGCCGATTGTGTCAATTCCATGTTGGAGATCTGCAACCGATTTTAAAGTTCTTCGAAAGACCATAAGGTAAATTGTTGCTAAGAAAGCGCCAAATGTGGCCACAAGCGATATAATGAGCAATATGTTTGTATCGTTCATTTGATGGGCTTGATTATCTAATAAAAGTGATAGCTGGGAAGCGTCAAAAGCAAGTGCCTGGCTCTGAGCTGCCATGCTGCTCCATCTGAGCTGAAATGCTGGGTCAATTCTAACACTCACATTTCGAGAAGCAATTTGCAGGTAAGAAACTACATCATCAAAAAGGTCATTGAGATTATGCATATCTCCTGCAACGTTGTTTGCAAGCGTTTGCTGTTGCAGGTTCCCGGGTTTCAGGCTCTCTAAATCGCTAGAAAGGGACGAAAGAACGGATTTCCATCGAGAAAGCTGCAAGTCCTCTTGGTATAGGAAATAATCGATGGATACGCTATTTAGGCTACTTGTTCCGCGTTCGATGTTATTAGCAATTTCTTCTTGCACCTTAAGTTGAGAGACTTGTTGTTCTGTGATTGCGACTGAGGTAGCAATAACTAGCAATATTACACTGAAAACGAGAATGCATACAATGAATTGAGTTTTTATATTCATTTTTTGGCGCTCTCAATGAATTATGTTTACCGCTTCAGGCTTAACCGTTTTTAGTCCATCAAGGTTAATATAATTGATGAAATTTGGGACAGCCGTTGCTTTGGTGAGGTTGTTGTTTATTAGCCATCTTGCCTCACCTTCCATGGCGAGAATAAGTGACTGGTCAAGTGAGAGAGAAAACTGGTTCTGATCCCATACCGTCTCCATATAAGCATCGCTAAAATTCAATTGGCTCTTCACAATCGATTTAGCTTCGGCAGGATGATTGATGACAAACGCTTCAGCCTGGTAGAGAGATTTTAGGAATCTACCGCAAAGTTCGGGATGCCCAGTTATCCATTCGTTGGTGGTAATGGCCTGAGCGTATAGAGGTTGGTTACTCTGTATCGACCACACCACAGCGTTATTACCCAAACCGTTCTTTGCCATTTCCGCATACGGCTGGGCGGTCGCAACTGCATCCACTGAGCCATTTACTACAGCATCAACCCATTCTGCAGGCGTCTTCAGATCAACAAGAGTCACATTTTCGAAACTTAAGCTATTTAACTCTAGAAACCTACCCAAGTAGAAATGCGCTATAGTTCCAAAGGCAGTTCCAACTGTTTTACCCTTAAGGTCTGAAGCCTCGTTAATTCCCCGGTCTTCCCTGCCGACAAGGTATGTAAACTCAGACTTGGAGATGCTTGCAATTGTCTGAATCCTCGCTTGGTTAAGCGCCCTCGCGGTGAAAGGGAACTCTGTTGTCCCCACCACGATGTCAGCTTCACCATTTATGACTCCATCTAATGCACCTGCTCCAGTAGCATACTCATGCGAAGTCACGTTGAGGCCGTTACGGCTGAAAAAGTGCTGATCTTCAGCGATCCAGAAAAGCGTAACGGATTCAAAAGGGGAATATGCAACCGACATCGACTCTAACTGTTCACCGAAGGGTCTCGCCCAATTTAGGTAAACGAACAAACCTAAAATTAGTGAAATCGTAAATATGAAAGCAATTAAGATAATCGCGATTCTTTTTCCCACTTTAATATTCAAAATCCCCTTCTCCATTAGGGTGAACTGATTAGGATTCACTATCATAAAGCCTTTCAAGTATATATAATCTTTAGGAATTATATCCGCGCTTTGTTTCTCCAAACTAAATTAAAAACCCAATTGAAAATTAAGAAATCATTCCAGAAAAGTGAGAGAGAAAGCTCGCATAGATGGAAAAAACCAAATAACTGTAGATTTCAATTGCTTAATGAGATTTTTCATTTCAACGCAAGTTGTGTTCAAAGCTTAAAAGGAACAACCCCGTTTCACTTCCAAAAGAGGCAGACCTAGTTGACTAACGAAAAAATATGCGACGGCGACAACGTTCTAATCTACCTAGACGCACGCAGAACCTACATGATAAAGATGCAGGCAGGGCAAATCTTCCACACCCATAAAGGCTACATAAAATTTGATGAAGTCATCGGTAAAGAATACGGTGAACCAATCAAAAGCAGCCTCGGAATCTACTTTGCCACCCTGAAACCAGCTTTAACTGANTACATCATGAAATCCAGNCGCAACACCCAGATCATATACCCCAAAGACGCGGCATTAATCGTAATGTTCAGCGGCATTGGACCGGGAAGTCGTGTAGTAGAATCGGGTACAGGCACCGGGTCTCTAACCACAGCGTTAGCCCATTACGTAGGCCCAACGGGGAAAGTTTACACTTACGAACTACGCAGTGAATTCCAAAAAAATGCCGCAAAAAACCTCCAACGCTCCAAGCTGATTGACCATGTGGAAATGAAAAGCGGCGATGTTACAGTTACAGGATATGACGAACGCGATGTTGACGCGGTTATTTTAGACCTTGCTGTTCCATGGCTGGTTGTTTCCCATGCTTTTACAGCGCTTAAGCCCTCAGGCATTATTGTCTCATTTAGCCCAACCATTGATCAAGTCGTAAAAACCACTGAAGCTCTAAAAGAAAATGGTTTTGTCTTTATTGAGACAGTTGAATGTTTAATGCGGACAATGCAGGTGGAACGTGGAAAAACTCGCCCTAACACAATGATGACTGGTCATACGGGTTACATTACACACGCAAGAAAAATCATGAAGCCACCAACCCAAGAATCTTCACAGTCACTTTCACAAGAAGCAATGCCAGAAGTAACAGTTGAGAAACCGATAGAGCAAGAAGAAACTGCCTAAACCTTATCTCTTATTCTTCGTTTGGTTGACTCTGGCATTGGCATACTTAACTGCCATACAGCCTGTTTTAGTTGTTCACTCTTTTCTCCTCGTGTCAAGCCATAGTATGTGCCTAAGATTTTGCCGAAGTATGGAATGATGAAGTTGTCGAAGGTTTTGTAGAGCAGTGGGTTGGGTATGCGGTTTTCTAGGAAGGTTGGTTTCCAAATTTTAACGTTGTATTCCCAACATTTGATGAAGAAGTCCCAGCGCGCTTTGGAGAGTGAATCCATTTCTGCGCCTTTCTTGTTCATCAGTACGCAGTTTTCGAGAGGCACAAAGAAGAGTGGCACATAGAATGCGTTGTAACCTTTGAGTTTATCCATCAACTCAAGTGTCTGCAACATGTCTTCTTCTTTTTCCTCAGGCAAACCAATAATCAACGTTGCTAATGGATACCAATCGTTATCGTTTAGGATGCCAAAAGCGTTGGTGACTACATCTTGCCATTGTTCAGGCTTAAAGGGCAACATTTTGCCAGCCATGTACTTTTTCATAAGACGTGGACTACCAGTTTCAACGCCAGTCTCAGCGGTAATAATTGGTTTTTTGCCAAATGAATACCAGCTTTTCTCGATGAGGATTTCAGCAAGTTGCTTAATCATAAGCGGGTCATGCCATATAGGAGCCAGAGACATGTGTGCTGCCTGAATGCTTTTAACGCCGGGATGTTTTGCGACGCTGCTAACAAGCTTCACTATTGCTTCGCGGTTAGGGATGAATTGTTTGTCTGTTGCGCCATAGAGAAATAGGTCTTCTGTGATCAGGGTTATATGGTCACTGCCCTGAGCTGTGCTTAAGGCTACTTCCTTCATGATTTTTTCAAGCGGGACATCAATTTTATGTTGCATTGTGGGTGTGCAGAATTGGCAGTTTCGACCGCAACCTTTTGAGATTTCCACGGCTCCATGAATAGCCACATTCTTAGTAAGTGGCATTTCTTCGTTGTAGCTCCAGTTGTCTAGTGATTCATCCGCTTTTGCGATGCGCGGGATTGGTTCGCCGTTGATGGCTTTTTTGAAAAGTTCAACGATTGGGGTAGGTCGACCGCCCATAAGGACACAATCTACACCGTAGCTTTCAGAGACGCGTTGGCGTTCAAGTTGCCATGAACCATACCCACCCACGATGATTATTGGCTTAAACTTCTTAATAGCTGGATGTGTGACGAGTTTTTTGAATTCGATACGGTTCATCGGATCGCCGCCGCCAACTATTGAGCTGTAGGTTTTACTTACATAACCCATGCCAGTTGGGTCCATTGAGGATATGCCTACAACTTTTGTGTCTGGACCGATGAATAAGTCTAAGTCTTCCGGATAAGCGACTGCGATGTCGTCTGGAGAAAATCCCCCTTCAAGCAGTATAGACTCGACTTTGCGTAGTCCATAAGGAACATAGCTGGCTTGTCCATCGGCTCTTTTTGGGCGGTGTGGATAAAGCGTTTTTCTCACATATGATAATGGAATCGGGCCTTTGCCAAAACCTCCCACAAATGCTATGAAAGGATTGTTGAAAAAATCGCTCATTTCTGTAGCGGATGCGGTTAAAACGATTTTCCTGCCCAACACTGTTGATGCCAAACCTCTGTCTTCCTCGCGAATAAGGTAAATGATTAGTCCATAGCCCTTTTAAGAATTACTATCGTTGGTATGTTTAAGGTCTGATTAGTTGGTCATAAAATTAGTCTTTTGGAGTATTTGTTCTAGAATTGATTAATTAAGCTAACAACTCCATACAACAGAACGCAATTACCACCTTATTATTCTCGAATTATTCTAAACGGTTAAGTTAGTAGTGTTTGTTCCTCTTGAGGAATTACGATAAGTTCGAATTCTTCTTTTGATTTTGATGTCGTTTTATCTATTGGCTTGGGTGGGTGTTTTGTTTGTTTTTGCCCTATCCAGTAGAAGGTCCAGCCGACGAGAAAAAATATCGCCAATATGGGAAATAGTAGGACTTTTGTTGTTTTGTTTTGTTTTTTTTGGGTGGCTGGTTTTGTCAAAGTAGGTGCCTGCTGCAATCTGGTAGCTTAACTCTTAATATAAATGTTGCTGATTTATTTGGAGCCTCCTCTTTATTGCATTAAGTAGTCCTTTTTTCATATCGGAAGCTTATAATTTCGAACCTTCAAGGCATGCTTCAAAGTGGCATATAATTCAAGTTTCTGCCAATAGAACTGACGGTTTTTAAAAATTAGACGGTGAGGGCAGGAAGGGAGAATAAGAGGAGAAG
>JGI20214J14112_1000089_pt1 | contig 12319 bp, 11 predicted proteins | sample WetSurMetagenome_FD_14112 | JGI IMG/M metagenome (IMG submission 14112)
TAAAACCTGCCTGGTCGTTAGAGGCGGAAAAGCAGAGAATATTTTACTCAATGAGATTCCGGTACCGAACCAGAATACAATAAAAAAATCCCTCCTGAATACTCCAAAGCAGATTCAGATATCTACGGGTAAAACACCTGAGAAACCAAGTATGCCACAAACAACAACTGTAAATAAGCCGGTTACGATTGAACCAGTTCCTGCATCGGGGCTACCAAAAATAATAAGTGACACACATCTGAAAAAAGCTGCCCATAAACCCGTGGCAACAGTCCAGCAAAAATCACAGATTTATCCACAAATATCGGAAGAGAAGAAACCTGAAGATACTGCCTTTCTCCAGGCAGATACAGATACCAGCAGCTTTGAAAAGGATATTGAAACCTTTGAGACCATGGATGTAGATGCCATTACCAACAAAATCCGCGGCGAGTGTGAGACTTTAATNAAACAACTAAACCTTGAACATCTGACAGATGACTAAGAAGGCAAAAAAGAAGGAAAAAAAGAAGTGATATTCCAAAGGGATTTTTTCTGCAACAAGGGATATATAATACAAAAATTTTAAAAATAATCAGACTTCGATTTTCATGATATCCTATAAGAACCCCAAAAGTTCAGCCNGATTNGGAGTAATCCTGATACAAAATAAAAAATCCAGCATCAAAGGATTTTTTTAAAAAGAGAATTGCAATAGTTACACAAGCAATAATAATCTTGTGAGTATAGTTAAATAATCAGAAAAATTGGGTAATCTTATATAAATCAAATAGAAATATTCACACAACAGGGTGTTCAATGGTCAAGGTTTACACAATCGCATCCGGAAAAGGTGGGACTGGGAAGACAACCGTTTCTGTCAATCTCGGAACGATGCTTGCCCAACTTGGAAAAGAGACTTTTCTTATGGATGCTGATATCGGTATGGCAAATGTTGGACTGCTCCTCGGTCTGCAGGATGCACCAGTCACCCTCCATGAAGTTCTTGCTGGAAAGGCCAATGTCAATGATGCTATTTATGAGTGCCCGGCGGGATTAAAAGTGATTCCAGCGGGCATCTCCCTCCAGGGGTTCCAGGCCGCAGATCCGGAAAAGATCCGCGATGTCATGAACGAGATCGTCAAACGCTGCGACTTTTTGTTGATTGACGCCCCTGCAGGGATCAGCAAGGATGGAATCGTCCCCCTTGCTGTTGCCGATGAGGTTATCCTTGTCGTGAACCCTGAACTCTCATCTATCGTTGACGCCCTCAAGACACGGATCCTGACAGAACTCGTCGGAGGTCATGTATTAGGCTCAATTATAAATCGTGTCGATCTGGAAAAACCAGAGACCATGATAAAAAAGATGGAGAAGGTACTCGGAGTAAAGGTTATCGGAATTATTCCCGAAGACCCGAACGTGCGTCGTGCAGGTTCTGCAAGAACTCCCCTCGTAATCAAATATCCGACATCACCTGCATCTAAAGCTTTTCGCCGTATTGGTTCTTCCCTCATTGGTGTCGCTTACAAAGATGACGGGGCAGGGGAGCAGAAAGAAAAATTCATTGAAAGATTTACCAAAGCCCTTTTTTCAAAAAAATCATAAATATAGCAGAAATTCAACGATTTCCTTTAATAAAAATTTTTTCCATTTTTCTCATGCAAAAACAGGAAATTTTGAATATTTGTGGCTGGTGTAAAATATCATTGATTCAAGACAGTTTGCTTCACTCGTTTTGATGCCCATTGACAAAAAACATAGAAATACGCTTCCGGATCCGATGAAAAACGTAAGACATTAAATTAAATCTTTTATAGCATCACAGGAATAATTGAAGGGGAAAATTGGAATACTTTTTGGGGAGGTAAATAGAAGGTTATTCGGGTTTGTTGGTTATGGTGAAAACACAATATTCGTCACCCTTTGAACGGCACTTAACTTCACGACCCTGCACCTTTATTCCAAACGATCCTTCAACAATACCCGCAAGGAGACCTGCTGTGCAGTAACAGACATTTTTTCCGGTATTCCCAAATGCTTCTGATTCAACAGTATGTTCAAGGGTGATGGTTTTTTCTTTCTTTTCTTCTTTCCATTCCATCCTGATAATTTTGAACCAGCCCATCTGGGAAAAAAATGCAAACGCCATATCAGAAAGGAGGTTTGGCCTGGTTATACCCATTTTCTTATAGTGCTCAACATTTTCTCTGCCCATATCCATATAGGCACGATAATTGACTCCTCCAGCCGGCATCTCACCCATTGTCTTTTTCAATGAATTCATCATGGATGTGAAAATGAAACGTGGCATTATTACGACTGGATCATCAATCAGCTGGATCCAGCCTTCAAGTGGTTTGTGCTCGATATATTCCGTAATGGCGGAATCACCTTTAACGATAGCCTCAGCCTTCCATTTCCAGCTGGATTCTCTCTGATCGGCAACAAATTCACAACAGTCATCACCATTTGCATGACACTTTATTTCGATACAGAACCAGTTCTTACCTGTTACAGCGATCAGGACACCCTCAATCCACCCTCGGTGTATACCACAGACTGGCATGTTCCATTCTTTAAGAACTTCAGACTCGAATGTGTGTTTGGTCCGAAGTACAATCCTTGTATCGCTGGATTCAACAAGTTCAAAAGGAGCACCCCACCCCTGCTGGTGCTGAAGCTTGAAAACCAGCATAAGAAATTCTGCCGGTGTAAGATCCATTCCGAACTTCTTTAACAGTTTATTAAGTCCTACTGAACCCTTACCAACGGAGTGAAAAAGATTTCGAACCGCTTGTACAGCAAGTTTTTTATCGAGATTAGCCTCATATCTCTCGTAGATCGCTTTCACGAGATAACTTGGATTGCTTGCTGTTTTTACTCCAAAAACCGAATACGAACCGGCTAGAGGGTCCATCTCGATATACGGGGCAATACTTTTCTCCCCTTTGATGAGCGCCTCGAAGTCTTCACGTCCGATATTCATGGGTGACAGATCTGTTATTATCTGATTAAAGGGTTTCGTCTTTTTTAAATGAGAAATTCTGTCATTAATAGCCAATTCAAAAAGGAAGGAAGGAATTGTGAATTAAATTTCCAGGAGATTTTTTGCATTAAGATCCAGCAGAATTTTTGAGTGTGATACATCGAAAGATATATAAAATGTGGTAATATTCTGGGAGCGATCCATGACAATACAACTGTATTTTCCATGTGCCAATTTAAAACTGACAGTTCCCTCATCTGTGGTTATATCATTCCCATAAATTCTGCCCTCGCTTCGGATTGTTACACTGAGACCATTTTGAGGAATGGAGTCCCTCTTGAGGGTCAGCGTTAGTACTCCCATCCCCTCACTTTTTTTACCGATCTCTGGTATCAATGACGGAAGGCTCTTTTTCAAGTGTGTCTTTTCAAAAATACGTGACCCCATAACAACGGCGTCCACAATATCCGGTTTCACATCATAGAACTCGAATTGTTCGTTCCCTGATATCATCATCACCGCTTTATCGCTGTACAAGGATCCCTTATCATCAATGTAGATAGCACCTTCGGCCTCACCATCGATAAATGCCAGATAATTTTCCCGTTCGTTCACTTTTGCCACGGCAATCCCGTTGGATCTGTGCGATGAGGTCACGTCGAACAGTTCATGAAGCGTAAATATCCCGACATACTTTGAACCCCGTACGATATTATCCAGCAGATCATGTATCACACTGGGTATGCTCTTTTTTAAGTGTGTCTTTTCAAAAATCCGGCACCGCATGACAATAGTCTCGACAATATCCGGTGTTATTTCATAGAACTCGAATTGTTCGGTGCCGGAGATCATCTTCGCTGCCTTATCACTGTATTCTGTTCCCTTGTCATCGATATAGATAGCACCTTCGGCCTCACCGGCAAGAAAGGCAAGATAATATTCCTTTCCGTTCTCTTTTGCTACCGCAATCCCGTTGAAGCTCCGGGATGAGGCAAACTGGAAGAGTTCATGAAGGGTAAAAGTCCCCAGATGCTTTGAGCCCTTGTGGATATTTTTTATCAGGTCCTGTATTTTCATCAAAACTCATCTCAATGGGAGTACTATCTGCCAAGAAAATTACACGAACTTTTTCCCTAGATATATGGTTGAGTTATTTGCAACATGTGTATTTTACATTTGCGGAATAATGTTTTCTTTTTCGTACACTATCGCCATGCATAAGTGTTCATAAAAAAAATGGTATTTTGGATTTATGGAAATACTCTATCCAATGGTTATTTCAGCGGTGGCGGTACTTGCCACCCTGATCTATGCATCATATCTCGATTTAAAGGAGCGTCGGGTTCCGTTTGTTTACTGGTTACCGATGCTCGGCGTGGGCATTATCTGTACCGGATACCTCCTGTGGCAGGCGACGGCAAACCTCAGCCTGATTTTCGGTTATCTCTCCCTCGTAACAAGTTTTCTCTTTGTGGACTACCTTGATAACCGGGGCAGGACGGATTCCCCTGGTCTCACATTTTATTACAAAAAGAGTTCAATTTTTTTTTATCTTACCCTTGTCTTGATCCTTCCGATTCTGTCATGGTTTGTCCTTGCACCATCAGTTAACATCCAGCTGGTCCCGTGGTATGCGATGTTTGCCGGTATTTTTTCCTATATTTCTTATGGGGAACACAAGGGTATATTTGATGAAAATACCCGCAAAAAAAACCGGAAAAAGGGTCCGAATATCTCTGAGTATTTCAACCGCTGGTATTTTGTTCTGATTGTGATGGTTTTTGCGATTACCACAATGATAATGCTCATCAGTCCAAATGGCTGGGGAACTCAATCTTTTGTAATTCTGCTTATGGCAGTCTTTTCCGGGGTATTCTACATTTTTGCACGAATGCACCTGTTTGGAGGTGCAGACGCATGGGCGCTGATATTCATCTCGTTTTGCCTGCCAACGTTCCCGTTCACACCACTCCTCGGCAATCCACCGCTTGGATTTTTGTCCTTCTCGGTTCTTATCAATGCCCTGCTCCTGAACCTGGCGGCTCCGATCGGGATCTTCATTACTAATATTATCCGAAAAAACCGGGCCCCGCTGATGTACATGTTCTTTGGTTTCCCGGTAAATGGTGAACAGATACAGAATGAATGGGGTTTTGTCATGGAGGATTTTGAAGAGAGAAAAGGAATTGTCAGCAGGAAATTCGTCGGCTTTTGGGACTCCATTAAGCGCATGTATAGCGGGGAAGGCAGGATATATACAAAGGACCTTCGGGAGCATCCCGAAGATTTCCAAAAAGAACTGTCACTCTACAGAAAAGCAGGCACCGTATGGATTTCATATGCGGTTCCATTCATCATTCCTATTACAGCCGGTTTGATTATTGCAATCATCTTTGGTGATCTTCTCTTCGCATTCATGGAAAGAATCGCAGGAGCGATATAACATGTTTAAACTAAATTTTGTGGACGGACTGATTCCGGTCATAGTACAGGATGCAAAAAACCGTGAAGTGCTGATGATGGCATATGCAAATGATGAAGCTATCCGTCTCACCCAAGAGACTGGATATGCCCATTACTACAGCAGGAGCAGGAAGAAACTCTGGAAAAAAGGTGAAGAGAGCGGACACTTCCAGAAGGTAGTAACAATTTTTACCGATTGTGATGAGGATTGCCTAATTTATTTTGTGGAGCAACAGGGTGCTGCTTGCCATACGGGATATGTCTCCTGCTTCTACAGGACACTTGACGGCACGGTAGTTGGAACAAAAGCGTTTGACCCGGAAAAAGTGTACGGAAAAAAAGGACACTGATTCTTTTTGTAAGAGATTTTCGTACCCACTTCAGGGGGAGAATCTCCAAGTTTCTGGTTTTTTATTTTTCTGATTTTGGTACTTGAAGCGAAAACAAGGAGATGCTTTTAGAAGACATTGATGATTTGTAGTGGGCAGAGGTCCGCGGCTTCCTGTGCACAACAACTGAGGCATTCCGGTACAATCCCTGCTGCCCGATCGCCATTGAACCGGTAGTTATCAATAATTTCCGAGTATGAATCACAGGGGTTCTGGTCAAACAGTTCCGGGCAGATATTCCAGCACGCCCCACAACTTACACAGGCTCCACGATCGATAGAGATGTTCATTGGGAAATTCCGTACACTGGTATAAACACCTTTGAGATATTGGGATAAAGGAGTTTGCACGATTCTTTAAGGGAACAGGAGAAATACTGAAGGGGAATCTCAAAAATAACCCATTGTGGTAACGGGCAGCAGATTTTTGGAAGAGAAGAAGGATCAGCGGATGGTACAAAAACGGATAAATTCATGTAAATTGCATTTCAACCTTTACCGAGAGGTTGAGAATATGGCGGAATTTCAAACTCCTGTTTGTGATAATAACCACGATATGATTGAAATGATACGTGTATGGTCAGATGGTCATGGAAATGCAGTATATCAATGCCCGGACTGCGGGAAAAAAATACAGGCAAGAGACGGCACCAGAGGGAAGTGATTAAAGTCCTCTGAGGACAAATCTCATAGTAACCTGATTTGATGCGCTTTTGCTTATTTATACCCCTGCCCACATCCCTTCGAACCCCTTATTAATACAAACATTCCAATAAGTACCCATCAACGATCAACCATCGTTGATTCGAATAGTATACAAGAGCATACCATATGGGAGGAATAATATTTTATGATACTAGTACCAGATACCAGTGTCCTTATCGACGGACGTATAACCTCGATGATAAAAGCCGGTGAATACAAAGGCGCCACAATAATTGTTCCTGAAGCAGTCATTGCGGAACTCGAAGCTCAGGCAAACAATGGGCGTGAGATAGGATTTTCCGGCCTGAATGAATTGCAGCAGCTCTGTAAGATGGCAGAAGAAAAAACGATAGAACTCAAATTCTCCGGTATCCGCCCGTCGCTCGAGCAGGTCAAGCTTGCAAGCGGTGGGGAAATCGATGCGATGATACGCAACATCGCCATTGAGAACTCCGCACGGTTCATCACCAGTGATTTTGTTCAGGCTGAAGTGGCACGGGCAAAAGGACTGGACGTAATATACCTAAAAGCTCAGGTGAGCGATTTCGTTCCCCTCGGTATTGACCAGTTCTTCGATGAACACACGATCGCAGTATATCTCAAGGAAAGAGTCTGCCCGTCAGCTAAAAAGGGCACCATTAACGATATGAAACTCGTGAAAATCCGCGAGCAGCCAACCAGCGAGTATGAACTCCGTGCCCTTGCACAGGAAATCCTCGAACGTGCGAAACGTGATCCTGATGGGTTCATTGAAGTCGAGAAGCGGGGGATCACCGTTGTCCAGATTGGTTCCATGCGGATCGCGATCGCACGTCGCCCGTTTTCGGATGGTATGGAGATCACCGCTGTTCGTCCCATCGTTGACGTAACGCTAAAAGACTATACCAAGGCAGACCTCATAACAAAAAGGATCACCAGCGAGAAGAGAGGGTTAATTATCGTCGGAGCTCCCGGTTCAGGCAAGACCACGTTAGCACAGAGTGTGGCAACGTACCTTTCTGAGGGGGGGTTTGTTGTAAAGACAATGGAGGCACCACGGGAACTCCAGGTGCCTGATCAGATTACCCAATATACCATGCTTGACGGCAGCATGTCCAACACCGCAGATGTTCTGTTACTGGTGAGGCCGGATTTTGTCATCTTTGACGAGCTCCGAAAGAACGAGGATTTCAATGTCTTTGCTGACATGCGACTTGCCGGTCTTGGCATGGTTGGTGTCATTCACGCGAATGGTGTTCAAGATGCTGTCCAGCGATTTTCTGATCGTGTGGATTTTTCCGTTCTCTCGCAGATCGTAAACACCATAATTTTTGTCAAGCAAGGTGTGATAACAAACATTTACGATCTGGGTTTCACCATCAAGGTCCCTGAGGGAATGGAAAATGAGATGCACATCCGCCCGGTAACAATCGTGACCGATCACGAAACGGGTGAACTGGTAATCGATGTCTTCCGTTATGATGGCGAGACTATTGTGATGCCGATAAACGCAGTGGTAAATGCATCGAGGAAAACCCCACAGATAATACCGGTTCAGAATGTTGGAGTTCCTGTTTCATCCGTTGTAAATCTCCGTTCACCGGTTCCCTTGACGGATGTTTCTCCCAGGAAGGAGAACGATGAGCGTCCCGGCTGGAAACTCATGGAGAAAGAGATCCAGCGTGAAATCGGGCGGTACACCGAAGGCTTTGTTGACGTCCAGATGATTAGTGATACAAAAGCAATTGTCTATATCGATGACAAGGATGTGCCGGCTGCAATTGGCAAGGGAGGCAAGAATGTGTCCGCCATCGTAAACAAAATCGGTATCGGGATTGATATCAAGCCCCGTTCTGAATTTGACAGGCAGCAGATGCAACCTCAGAAAAGTGATGCTGAGTTCAATCTGGGTGGCGGAATTAAAATCCAGACCGATAAGAAACAGCTTACCATCGTTGCCCCGGAACAGAGCGGTAAGATTGTGGATGTATTTGCAGGTAAGGAATACCTTTTCACTGCCACGGTAAACGACACAGGAGAAATTCACCTTGCGAAGAACTCGAGCATAGCACAGGAAATGATCCGGCGTTACCAGAACAGCGAGGTTATTAAACTAAGGCCGGTATAATTGAAAAATTTCTTTTTTTCCCATAAAAGAAGGTGAATTGGTTTGAACGCATTTGATCTGGGCAAATTTGAAGAAGAAGCACAGGAGAAGTGGACGCACGCATTTGAATCCAACCCGTCGAACCTTGAAAAATGTTACCTGACCGTTGCCTATCCATATCCAAGCGGAGCGATGCATGTCGGGCATGGCAGGACATATATTGTCCCTGATGTGATCGCACGGTTCTGGCGGATGCGGGGCAAACAGGTTCTCTACCCCATGGCGTTTCACGTCACGGGAGCCCCGGTTATCGGTATTTCCAAACGAATCGCAAAACATGATCCGAAGACGATTCATCTCTACCGCGATCTCTACAAAGTCCCGCAAAATGTCCTCGACGAATTTACCGATCCACTCACCATCGTCCGCCACTTCGCAAGTGAATACCAGAGGGTGATGACTGCCTGTGGTATATCAATTGACTGGCGCCGAAGGTTTACAACGGTCGATCCGACTTACAGTAAATTTATTGAGTGGCAGTGGAAGCACCTCTTCGAAGCAGGGCATGTAATCAAAGGAGCCCACCCGGTCCGCTACTGTACAGTCGATGATAATCCCGTTGGAGATCATGACCTGCTCGAGGGGGACAAAGCGGAGGTAATCAAATTTACCCTCGTTATGTTCCACCTTGGCGATGCCTTTATCCCCACAGCAACACTCCGGCCTGAAACGATTTATGGTGTCACTAATCTCTGGGTAAATCCGAACGTTACCTATGTTAAGGCACTGGTGGATGGAAGTGCATGGATTATCTCACAGGAAGCGGCTGAGAAACTCGCGTTGCAGGATCATGCCGTAGAGTTACTAGAAGAGATTCCCGGCAGGGATCTGATCGAGAAAATCGTCAGCCACCCACTCTGTGGTAAGGTGCCTATACTCCCGGCAGACTTTGTTGATCCTGACTTGGCGAGTGGGCTTGTCATGAGNGTTCCAGCCCATGCACCGTTTGACTACATCGCACTCCGTGATCTCCAGCACGCAGGAAAATATACCNAGATCAAACCTGTGCCNCTCATCAAAGTCGAAGGATACGGTGAAATTCCCGCACAGGATGCTGTTGAAAAGGGTGGCATCACTCACCAGATGGACAGCCGTATGGACTCACTCACGCAGGAGATTTATTCTGCTGAATTCTCCAAAGGTAAGCTTTTCGACAAATATGGAGGAAAACCCGTACGAGTGGCTCGTGATGAAATAGCTGCTCTCATGATCGAGAAGTTCGCTTCGAAAATTATGTACGAGTTCGACACCAGGCCGGTCGTGTGTCGCTGTGGTAATAAAGTTAAAGTCAAGATCCTTCATGACCAGTGGTTCTTGAAATACAGTGACCCTGCATGGAAAACACAGGTCAGCGACCATCTTGGGGACATGGCTCTGGTACCGCCAGAAGTCCGGCTTGAGTTTGACCGTACCGTGGACTGGCTCAAGGACTGGGCGTGCACAAGACGTGTTGGTCTTGGCACAAGATTCCCGTGGGATACAACACAACTCATCGAACCTCTTTCGGATTCTACCATCTACATGGCATACTACACCATCGCTCATAAAATCCGGGAGATCGACCCAAGACTTCTCACACCGGAAGTCTTTGACTTCATCTACCTCGGGAAAGAATCCCCGGAACTACCTGAGAGAAAGAAACTTGAAGCGATGAGAAAGGAGTTCCTGTACTGGTACCCCTACAACTACCGGTTCTCGGCAAAAGATTTGATTTCCAACCACCTCACTTTCCAACTCTTCCACCATGTCACGATATTCCCCAAAGACAAACTTCCGCTGGGTATGGTCGTTTTTGGTATGGGGCTCCTTAATGGTGCAAAGATGTCGTCCTCAAAAGGTAACGTCTTCCTGCTCGAAGATGCGGTAAGTGATTTTGGTGCTGACACCGTCCGCATGTTCCTGATGGGCAGTGCTGAACCCTGGCAGGACTTTGACTGGCGAAATGAACTGGTCATCTCAACAAAAAAGCAGATCGAGCGGTTCTTCAACTGGGTGCTTGAATCCAAAGACGCAGCTGGTGAACCGCATGATATCGATCGCTGGTTAATAAGCCGCTTGCAATCGCATATCAACCGTACCACCGATGCGCTCACCAACTTCCAGACCCGCCAGGCTTTGCAGGAGGCATATTTCGGGATTGAAACTGACCTCAAATGGTACCGCCGCCGGCTTATCAAAAACAGTGACGGAAGCCGGGAGTTACATACGCTCTGTTCGGCATGGATCCGGCTCCTTGCCCCATTCATCCCATTCACCGCTGAACATCTCTGGAAGGAGCTCGCCGGCGAAGGGCTTGTATCGTTTGCTCCATGGCCGGTTGCGAATGAAAAACTGGTAAACAGCCGGATCGAGCTGTCTGAAGAACTCATCTCCCGTACAGTTGAGGATATCGAGTCGATCAGGAAACTTATCCAGATAACCCCGAAATCGATCACAATTTCAATTGCCCCTGCATGGAAACATGAGATTTTCCTCATCATTGCCAAATCAAACGACCGTACCACCTTGATTAAGGAAATCATGACGGATGACGCGATGCGCAGGCGGGGAAAAGAAGCAACCGACGCGGTAAAGCAGTGTACGACACTTATCCACCGGTTGCCCCCGCACATTGTTGAACTCCTCGCAAGAGAGTCGATCAATGAAATGGCAGTCTTTGAAGCAGCAAAAATATTCCTTGAAGAAGAATTTGGAGTACCAGTTCATATCACGGAAGCAGAGTCAAGTGAACATGCCAAGGCTGTAACAGCATTACCGTTCAAGCCGGCGATTATTATTGAATGACACTTCCTGTTTCCATAGGATTGTCATAATTTTTTAAAGGCATATTTTTTTTAATCGAGATACTTTACTATCAAAGGCTATACCTGAACCTGAGGACTATAATCCCCACATTATTTTTTAATCGCATGCTGAACTTTGAAAATGAGATCGGCTGACAGGACATGCATTTTATGGGCGGGTTCCGCATGATCGATAAATTTTCTCATAAGTTCGTGATTCGTCGTTCCATGCGCTTCAAACGGACAATCAATTCCGATATCTTTGCACATAAATGAGGGCATTATTGATATTCTCCTTTTCTTTTAGACTGGAACAGAATTTAATATCAATAAATGCAACGCGCTGGTGCATGGCACCCTCATCTTTTCAGTCAATATTATGGAGTCACCTGAAATGAAAAGCACCCCAAAATCAGATCTTTCCCCGTTTCTTATAATCATTGCATTAACAGGTCTGCGGTTAGTAGCATTGAGACCTAACAATTGACACAGATACCAGTATCGGGTTGAAAAAAGATTGGAACAATTAAATTAGAAAAATTTTGCCGTAACCCCGAGTAACAGCCAGCCAACAGGCAAGTGGGCGCTACCATCGTTGACTTTTTTGGGCAGGTATACAAAAACCCCCCCCATTTTCGGCAATCATGAATTCCTNGTTCCTCTTTAGAGGAATCGATAATCATCTTGAACGCACGGTATTCCATTTCGCCGGAATCAGACATGGAGTTCCTTCCAGTACATATTTCCCGCACGCTCCACAGGCTACTTGGGGAATACTAATGCTCTGCCGGACTCTTTGCCCGTTTCACACGTTCCTTTGTGGAGAAACCTGTGATCGCATCCAGATATTTCCGGAACCTTTTATT
>JGI20214J14112_1000090_pt1 | contig 12313 bp, 10 predicted proteins | sample WetSurMetagenome_FD_14112 | JGI IMG/M metagenome (IMG submission 14112)
ACTTAGGCGTTAACGGGTGGGTGCGAAATCTGATGGATGGGCGGGTGGAAGCGGTTTTTGAAGGTGAAGAACACGCGGTTAAAACGCTCGTTAACTATTGCCGCCAGGGTCCTCCTGCAGCAAGAGTGAATAATCTGGAAGTCAGTTACGGACCCTACAAGGCAGAATTTTCAAATTTCACTACGCTTTAAATTCCGCTAAGCTTTTTTCTTTGGCACTCTAAAATGCGAATCTTTCCCAGCGCTAATGTATTCGCCACCCATACCGCGTACTGCTGAAGCTATCTTGGCAAAGTTTTCTGATCCCAAGAACTGTTTGGGTTTAATTATGATGTAGTCGCCTTTTTCTTCGAAGCTTAATCGGGCTTCGAGTTCTTCTGGAAAGGACATGCGGATATCGTCTAGCGATCTCAGCTTTGAAGGCGACGATGCAGTGGCTACGGATGCTGGAGACGGTGCAGGTGTTGGCGTTACATTGTATGCTTTGGTTATTGGTTGTGTGATTTGGCCGACCGCAAGGGATTTGAGCGATGCTGAAACAGATCGTAACTCTTCTGAAATCTTGTTCAAAGAAATAGTTATCTCGTCGACTTTTTGCAACAGTTGATTTAGTTTTTCCTTGTCACTGCTCACAAAAGCTCCCTCTCAACTCCTAAATAACTCCTTACGCTTATTAATTATTTGCAAACACCGTAAACAGTGGAAAACCTGCATGATTGAAATCGATGGAAGCCAAAAGAGCGGAAGCGGTACAATCCTTCGCCTGTCTATAGCCATGGCCGCCATCACCAAACAGCCACTCCATATAACAAACATCCGACAAAATCGTCCTCAACCAGGATTAAAGCACCAACATTTAGAGGCGGTTTTGACCGCAGCGAAACTCTGCAATGCCAAAATGAAGGGAGCAACATTAGGTTCAAGAGAACTCTGGTTTGATCCACAGGAAATTAGAGGTGGAAACATCGAAGCCATAATCGAGACTGCAGGTAGCATTCCCATGTTGTTTTCTGCAGTGTTGCCAATTTGTCTATTTGCTGAAAACTCTGTCAACGTTCATGTTGCTAAAGGTGGAACGGACACGATTCACGCCCCAACCATTAACTACCTCCGAAACGTGTTCTTGCCAGCATTGAAGACGATGGGTGCTGAAGCGGAAATTTCTGTTCAGAAGTACGGTTATTACCCCAAAGGCATGGGCGAGGCTACATTAACCGTTAAGCCTAACTGCCGTCTTCAACCTTTTTGCATTGAATCTTTCGGGGGGTTGGAAGCGATTACTGGTTTTTCTGTTTGCACCTTCCTTGCGGATAGGCAAGTGGCTGAGAGACAGGCGAAAGCAGCAAAAGATTACCTTTCACAGCAAGGTTACACGTCTCAAATCCTAATCGTAAATGATCAATCTAACCCAATCCAGAAAGGCAGCTCTATTGTACTCTGGGCACAAACCGACACTGGTGTAATCGTAGGTGCTGACGCAATTGGGGAACTGCGTAAAATGGCCGAAGTTGTCGGCAAAGAAGCAGCCCAAAAACTTTTGTCCGAGCTATCATTCAAGCCAACGGTTGATGTTTTCTTGGCGGATATGCTAATTCCTTACTTGGCGCTCACCAAGGGCAAGTCAGCCTTCTTGGTCCGAACCATTTCCGAGCACATAGAATCCAACGTTTGGCTTATGGAAAAAATATTAAACGTTAAATTCTCTATCAAACGAGTTAACAACCTCTACCAAATAGAAAAAAGTTGAATACCTATGCCTAGACCATCTGTCTGTGTCAAAGTTCCAAAGACAAGCGGCGAAATGGCCATCACATTACTGACAAAGTTTACCCTTGCCGACAAATCATTGGTTATTCAGCGAGAAGGAGACTTCCTCTTTGTTCCGCTGGTCAGGGAACCCCAAGGTATAGAGTTAACGACGCTTAAGACTCAGGTCCCAACGTTTACGCTGTTAAATGTCGTTTTTAGCGAAAAGGAGCTTCCTCCAGAGACGCTGACCCAAGCCCTCGAAGATAGACTCCCCCAAGAATTGCTTTCTAGCGTCCCTCAAGCATTCGACATAATCGGCGACATAGTCGTGATCGACATCCCATCCCAACTCAAACCATACCAGAAAACGATAGGAGATGCTATCATCCAAACCCAAAAAAACGTCACAACAGTCCTCGCCAAAGCAAGCGACATAAGTGGCGTCTTCCGTGTCCGTGACTACGACTACATCGCTGGAGAACATAAAACCCAAACCGTCCACCGCGAATTCGGATGCCAATACCATGTTGACATAGCGAAAGCCTACTTTTCCCCAAGGCTATCCCATGAACACGAGCGAGTAGCTGTGCAGGTTCAGGATGAAGAAGTAGTGGCAGATTTGTTTGCCGGAGTTGGACCCTTTTCAGTGCTGATTGGCAAGCGAAATCCAACCGTAAAGATCTATGCTGTTGACCTAAACCCAGATGCAGTTGAGCTGCTGAAAGTGAACGTTCAAATTAACAAGGTTGAAGACCGCGTATTTCCAATTCTTGGCGATGCTCGAGAAATCATAAGAACCAAGTTAAAGGGAAAAGCGGACCGAGTAATCATGAACTTACCTGAGACCGCCATAGATTTCGTCGATGCTGCTTGCAATGCAATTAAACCAGAGGGCGGTATAGTGCATTTTTATGGGTTTGTTCGTGCGCCCGATTCGATAGAAAACTTAAAGCAGCGCTTTTCTGAGATAGTGGAGAAGAACGGGCGACAGGTAGAGAAATATCTTTACGCTAAAAACATTCGTGAGACCGCGCCTTTTGAATCGCAGATTGTTTTGGATGCCAAAATAGTTTAGGCTTCAACCGTTAATGTTATTTTGATTTTTTGTTCGGGTTTCTGGAGTTTCTCCACAAACGCTCTCGACAGATCAATTGAGGCTTTATTCGAACAAATCGCTAACGTTCTGTTACATATGTAATCGCTCTTCCTTATTACGATGTCAGTTTGGTGACATAAACAAAGCTTAGGGGAGCCAATTGCTCTGATTTCTTCTCTTAAGTCGCCTGCTTCGATAGTGATGGTTAACTTGGCGTTTGGCTTCCTTAGTTCCTGCTTGAATTCGACGCTCAGATCTGCAACAGCTTTGTCAGTTGCCATTGCTATTATGCAATCGCCGTTCTTCGAAACATAAATGTCCTTAGTAAACATCAGTGTCGTTGGGTGGATCGCTAGAATATTTGGATGCCCTAATGCATAGAATGTTTCCGTTATTTGCTTTGGCTTCAATTATTCGTTAACCTCAATCGAATCTACTTTGCCATCCCCATCCAAATCAAACCCATGGATAGCCACCCCGAAAGTGTCTTCGTCCTTGTATTTTTCAAGCGTTTTCTTCCAAAAATTAGTCAAAGCCAACACGCACGCTTTGGTTCCGACTGCTTTGTTGCCAGCCAACACCACGATTCGTTTAGTACTATCCCAGGGGTTCACAATTTTCGCTACAACTCCTGAAACATCCGAAGTGTAGATTTGAGCTGTCCTCTTTGAAGATAAGCCGCCGAGCAAGAACCCTTGTCCGGAGGATTGCATTATGAATTTTATGGGTAAATAGTCATTAACTTCTTGTGTTAGAAGGTTTGTTCCTGGTCCGCCGACGAGGATGAGGTTGTTTTTTTCTTCTTTCTCTACTTTAACATCTACGTCTAGTTTGACTGCAAACTCGGTGGGCATCTTGGCGAATTGACCGAGGAAGAGTGCTAAGTGTGCCGCGTAATGGCCGTCTCGGGCGCTGGTTTTGAAGGGTCCATGTGGCTGAGGACTGCCAACAACTATCTTCCCGTCAAAGACTCCTTTATCGACGAATTCTTTGAAGAATTTCTGCAGGGGCTCGTCGAGGTTTAGGGTGCAAAGGTTCTGGATTGGCTTGTAACCTTGAGGGAATTCTATTCCAAATGCTGGAGAGGTGGTTTTATAATATTTAGCGGTGGCGCCCTTCTTTTTTTCTTCCTTAACGACGGCTATGGCTCCGGCTTTGGCGAGTATTTTTATGTGGTAGTAGATTTTTTGTTCATGCATGCCGAGTTGTTTGGCGATTTCTAGTGGATACATTTCCTTGTTGGAGAGTAGGGTGAGGATTTTCCAACTCAGGCTGCCTAAGATTGTCTTTAGTTTTTGGGAGTCTGTTAGAATGCTGATTTCTTTTGCTTCTTGGTTGTTGCCGTTTTCTTGGATGAGCAGTTTTTTCTGCATGGTTGGTCTTATTGTGTAGGTTGTAGGTACTATAAAAAATTTATTTATAGTGGTTCAACAACTTTAGCTTGGATGCGCAAGTCTTGCTTCCGTATATCCATGTCACAAACAGACAACTGCTAAAAGAATTTTTTTAGTGGTCAAACTCTTGTGTTAAAAATGCTTATTAGCAAAACTAAGGTCATCCATACTACCAATCAGAAATAATCGATTGAAGGTTACGAAAGTCATGTGTGGAATATTTGGCTGTATCTTAAAAGAAGGGAACGCTGCACCCTTAATACATTCATCCCTAAAACGGCTCGAATACCGAGGATACGACTCCGTTGGCATAGCAACCATTTCAGACGGAAAAATCTTCATCAAAAAAGACTCGGGAAAGATTGATGAGGTTCACAAAATAGTAAACCTTGACGACATGCCCGGCAGCATAGGAATAGGTCATACGCGTTGGGCAACCCACGGTGCACCCCTGAAAATTAACTCTCACCCCCACGCAGACTGCAAAGGCGACATTGTCGTAGTCCACAACGGTATCATCGAAAACTTCATTGAACTCAGAGCTGAACTCCAAAACCTCGGTCACATCTTCGTCTCAAAAACAGACACCGAAGTTATGCCCCATCTGATCGAGGAAACCCTAAAACAAAGTCCAAAACTCACCCTCCAACAAGCTGTTTTGGCTAGCCTCAAACGGATAGAAGGTTCATATGCATTCGCCATAATCTCCACACGTGAACCCGACAAGATAATCTGCGCCCGAAACGAAAGCCCCCTTGTCTTGGGAATCAACGGCAAAGGTGTATTTTGTGCCTCTGATATTCCCGCGTTTTTGGAAGTTACCAATAAAGCCGTCATGATAAACAACGGCGAGCTTATAGTACTCACTGCCAACGGCTATGAAATTAGAAGAATCTCCGACAACAGTCCAGTTGAGCGCGACCCAATAACAGTAGAGTGGACTTCAGAGATGGCGATAAAGCAAGGGTACCCACACTTTATGATTAAAGAAATCCATGAGCAACCCGAAACGCTTCGTAACACTCTTCGTATTCAGGATCACTACTTGGATTTGCTTGCTACTTTCCTTGACCGTGCCAACGAAGTTTTCTTGGTTGCCTGTGGAACAAGTTACCATGCTTGCCTAGCAGCTTCCTATATGTTCTCTAAACTGGCTTTTCTGCCCACCTACCCCGTGTATGCCTCAGAGTTTTTGGAGCAATGTGGAAAATCCGTTAACATCGACAGCACACTATTAGCCGTGAGTCAATCTGGCGAAACCGCTGACACAATATCTGCTGTAAGCTGTGCCCAGCAACGGGCAGCAACCGTGCTAAGCCTAACAAACGTCATCGGTTCATCCATGACGCGTATTTCCAGAGTTTATATCGGAACACAGGCAGGACCAGAAATCGGCGTTGCAGCTACCAAGACTTTTACTTCTCAACTTTCAGTTTTAGCTCAACTTGCACTCAAACTTGCCAAGAAACGCGGCAAGGTTTCTCAGGACGAAATCGACTGCTTGCAAGAGAACCTTAAAAAGATGCCAGACGACGTCGAAACGATTGTCAGAACACAGGAGAAAAAGGTAAAGCAAATCGCCAGGAAATACGCTTCTTCTAAAGTGTTCTTCTTCTTAGGCAGAGGCATAAGCACAGCAACTGCTTTCGAGGGTAGACTCAAACTCATGGAAATCGCCTACATCCCATCAATTGCGTTCCCTGCAGGCGAAAGCAAACACGGCCCAATCAGCCTCGTTGAAGATGGCTTCCCCGTTGTGTTCATATGTCCCAGAGATGACACCCATAGAACCATCATCGGCAACATCATGGAGATGAAAGCCCGAGGCGCCAACATAATCGCCGTCATCGAAGAAGGAGATGAAGAAATCAAATCTTTAGCTGACGATTATATCGAAGTACCAAAAGGCATACCAAGTATACTCTCGCCCATCCCCTTTGCGGTGCCGCTACAATTGTTGGCGTACTATGTAGCTCTGGAGAAAGGATTTAACCCCGACATGCCCCGCAACCTAGCAAAATCGGTTACTGTAAAGTAACCTTATCTTCTTAGCTGAACCACTTTTCCAGCGAAACTTTCCCCTTCTGTTTCTTACTTCCAGCAGTCATCCTTTCTATGGCTTTTTTGATTCGTTCCTCTCCGAACTCTTTTTCGCGGCACATGAAATCAATTAAACCGTTCTCATCGGGGTCTTTCCATTCTATCTTGTAGTTGTCGGTTACTTTTGGGTGCAAGAAAATCTGCTGTATTTCTTCTATTTTATCAACGAAAGTTACATTTTCCAAATGCGGCACTGCATTCTTCAAAGTGCCGTATTGTTTTATGAGTTTTAAAGCGGTTTTTGGTCCAATCCCTTTTACACCATCAGGGTTAAAGTCAGTGCCAATCAAGATACCAACATCGATCAACTGCTCACGGGTTAAACCACATTCATGAAGCGTCTTAGGCAATTCAACAACTTCAGGTACAACCTCAATCATGACTCTTCCTCTCCTCCTTCGCCCAGAAATAGTCACGTTCCTAAGCAGTTTGCACGCCCCGAAAAGGAGGCTATCGTAGTCTTGACTTGCACAATAGTCTGCGGCGCCTTTTCTATTCATGTACGCTGCTTGGGCTTCACCTTCGCCTAGTGCTTGAACCCACGGCAAACCCATGAGCTCCAAGAGCCTTTGGCTATCACCCAACATGTAATCTTTCATGCTGGTCGATGCTTGAGCGTACATGAACATTTTTTCTGTATCGCCTTTTGCTGCAGCTTTCTCATAATGAGCAGTTGCTACAACTTTTATTTGTCTTCGGCGCTCAATTTCAGAAGCCTTTAACGCAGGCGATTCACCGTCAAAAACGTAAACTGGCTTAATGCCCATTTCGATTAGGTTGCTTGTGCGGTAGAAGAGTCCGCTTAGGTGGCTGGTGATTTTGCCATTGCTGTCTTTTAGAGGCGTGCCGTCGGGTTGGCGGATTATACTGAGGAATTGGTAGATGGCGTTGTATGCATCTATGGCTATAATTTTGCCGCCTAGGTCTTCGAGTTTTACTGGAGTTTTTGGTATGAGGTCTTTGAAGTTTACTCCCAAAACGATTCCACAAAATATGATAGGCAAGAAACCATCTTAAGAGTTTTGGGAAATGACATGTTGTGACTGAGTTATTGCAGTATCCAACATACATTTCATGTGACCAAGTCAGACAATCTAATAGAACCCTCCAAGCAAGCTTGATAAATTAATCAGTAACCTTGTTGGGTAACCGGATAGGACCACTGCCTTCTCGTGATGTATAGCCTGTAGCGACACTGCCTGTATTGGATTGTGCACTTACATATTGGGTAACCCCATTTCTGAGAGGGCAGATCCCAACATCGCGCTGTTAATAAGGCAGAGATAGTAGTGTGGGTAAGTTTTGTTTTAATGTGGTTTTTAAGCATAGCAAATATAAGGAACCCTTACAATTATGACGGCACAGAAGTGCAAAGTTTATGTCGGAAAAGTTGTCCCTAGTCACATGTACAAGTTGCGGAAAACCAATTCCACCAGGCAGCGAATCCACAAAGTTCCTGTGCCCACAATGCGGAGAAATCCAGATTAAACGAGACGGAAAATGCCGCAAATTCGGTCGCCTCTACAAATGTCCCAAATGCGGTTTTAGTGGACCATAAAAGGCGAACCACATGGGTAGCGTACTTGTAACCTACAAGGTCTTTCCAGAAGACATCATACCAAGTTTTGATGGTCTCAAAGCCCAAATCAAGTCAATCTTGCCTGAATTCGCGGCGATTGAAGGATATGGCGAAGAGCCAGTTGCTTTTGGGTTAGTAGCTCTCTTAGTTCAAATTAGATATCCTGAAGATAAATCAGGTTTAGTTGATGAATTCGAGGAGAAGCTCGCAAAAATCCCTGGTGTAAGCCAAGCCCAAACATTCCAGATTCGCAGAACAAGCCGCGACTAAACTACAAAACCGAAATTCTTCCTCCCCTATGTCATCTTGGGAGTATTTCAGGTTACGCTTTAAAGTTTATATAGTCATAGCCGCTTTTTCAAACGCATCCATAAAATGCAAGTCAGGATTATTTAGGAGAAATTATTCATGAGCGAAATACAACTACGTGTTGGAGATGCAAGACAACGAGATGTGGGTAGAGGAATCGCCAGAATTGATCAGCGAACAATGCAGAAACTAGGCATTAGTGCTGGAGACGTGATTGAAATCGTGAATAAACGTACCACATCTGCCATTGCTTGGCCCGCTTATAGTGAAGACCAGAACCGTGACATAATTCGTATCGACGGGTTCACACGTAAAAACTCCGGAGTTGCAATAAACGAGTATGTGGTTATTAGACCTGCAAAAGTCAAAACCGCTCTTTCCATAACTCTCGCACCCGTAGATATGCGTCTTAACGTGGATGAGGACTTCACCAATTTCGTCAAAAATCGGTTAATGGAACGTACCTTAGTCGAAGGCGACACTACACTGGTTATGATGCTAGGGCATGCTATTCCTTTCACGGTCTCAAAAACGCGTCCGCACGGCATCATTAAAGTAACTGCTGAAACAAAACTCACAATCCTAAACGAACCAGCGCCCGAAGGTAAAGGTTTGCCTAGAACAAACTATGAAGACATCGGTGGACTTCACACGGAAATCCAGCGTGTCCGTGAAATGGTCGAGTTGCCCCTTCGACACCCAGAGCTTTTCCAACGTTTAGGAATTGAGCCGCCAAAAGGTGTGCTGCTACATGGTCCACCAGGCTGCGGCAAAACCCTGCTCGCACGTGCAGTCGCAAACGAGTCGGAAGCTAACTTCTACAGCATCAACGGACCAGAAATCATGAGCAAATTCTATGGAGAATCAGAAGCTAGACTCCGAGAAATTTTCCAGCAAGCCCAACAGAATGCTCCGAGCATAATCTTTGTTGATGAACTTGACGCCATAGCTCCTAAACGTGAAGAAGTCACAGGTGAAGTTGAAAGACGCGTGGTTGCCCAACTTCTAGCTCTCATGGATGGTTTGTCAGGTAGAGGAAACGTCATCGTCATCGGCGCGACCAACCGCCCTAGCGCTCTTGATCCAGCACTGCGTCGACCAGGCAGGTTTGACCGGGAAATAGAAATCGGCGTCCCAGACAAGAAAGGACGCTATGAAGTTCTCCAAATCCACACTCGAGGTATGCCACTGGCAACAGATGTTGACCTTCCGAAACTCTCAGCCATGACACACGGCTACACAGGAGCCGACTTATCTTCTTTAGGCAGAGAAACCGCCATGAAAGCACTAAGACGCTATTTGCCACAGATTAACCTTGAAGAAGAACGTATCCCGCCCGCTGTATTGGAGAAAATGGAAGTTAAAATGGACGATTTCTTGGGGGCATACAAAGAAGTCACACCCACAGCTATGCGTGAAGTCTACATAGAAGTCTCAACTGTCCACTGGGATGATGCAGGCGGACTCGACGACGTAAAACAGCATCTAATCGAAGCCGTAGAATGGCCAATCAAGACCCCGGAAATATTCACCAAACTTGGAATCAGACCACCCAAAGGAATCTTACTCTATGGTCCACCTGGCTGCGGCAAAACCCTGCTAGCACGCGCAGTGGCAACGGAGAGCGAAGCCAACTTCATATCCATCAAAGGACCTGAAGTTTTCAGCAAATGGGTCGGCGAATCAGAAAAAGCCATCCGCGAAGTCTTCCGCAAAGCCCGCATGGCAGCGCCTGCAATTGTGTTCCTCGACGAAATCGACTCTCTTACTCCCAGACGTGGGATGGGTATGTCTGATAGCGGTGTTTCCGAACGTGTCATAAGCCAACTATTAACTGAGATGGATGGTATTACGACGTTGCAAGACATCGTAGTTATCGCTGCTACTAACCGTCCTGACATGGTTGATTCGGCTGTGTTGCGTCCCGGACGTTTTGATCGTTTAATCTATGTGCCTGAGCCTGATGAGAAGAGCCGTTTGCAAATCCTCAAAATCTACACGAAGGGTATGCCAATTGCCAAAGATGTGGACTTAAACCAGATAACAATTGCAACCAAATACTATTCTGGCGCTGATATAGAATCGCTGTGCCGCGAAGCTGCGATGCATGCACTCCGAAAGAACGTTGCCTCTACAGAAGTCACTATGAAGGATTTCCAGGATGCCCTCAAAGAGATGGGTCCATCGATTACACCTGACATGGAAAAGTGGTACAAGAGCTTTATGCAGCAAATCCGACAAGTACAAAAGCCAGCAACCCCAGTTGCATAGGAAGAACATTTATGCCACAGATGAAAACTTGGAAAACACGGCCAGCCTACTTTTATCTACTGGAAGTCTTAACTAAGAAAGGTGACCTCACAGACGACGACCTTTTTGACTCACTTAAAGATGAGTACGAAGATCTAGGCTTCAAGGATTTCAATGAACTACTGCTAAAGCTTGAGGTAAGCGGTAAAATTCGAACTTCATCGATGTCTCGTGGCAAACGCCGAATTGAATTGGTTAAGCAGCACTAGCCTGATTTTTTNTTTCATTAAAAAATCCAATTTTTTGTGCGCAAAAAATATTCATCAAAAGCATATATTCTTCATAAAATTTTATGCGTCTAAAATTTATATGTTTTCCGCAACTCTTATAAGCTAATTTTCTCGCCTTTTTCTATTAAAACTTTAAGGAGAAAAGAAAAATGCAAAATCGTAAATCTAAAACTATGGCTATTTTGATTGCTTTGTTCTTGACAATATCTATAGGTGCATCAATTATGCTTATACCTAACGCCAGTGCGCACTCCCCTGCATGGATAATCACTACATACGCTTATGCTACTGCTACACCCAACCCCGTTGGCGTTGGTCAACAGATGCTAATCTTCGGTTGGCTTGATAACACCATAAACGGTGTAGACCTTGTCAATAACATCAGATTCCACAACTACCAATTCACCATCACAAAACCTGACGGAACAACCCAAACACAATCATTTCCAGTAATATCGGACCCAACATCATCACAATACTTTGCCTATACTCCTGAACAAACAGGAACCTACACAGTATTCTTCAGTTTTCCGGGACAAGTATATGATTTCGGCGGAGCATACCAGGGCGACTACTACACACCAAGCAATTTCACGACAACATTTACAGTTCAACAAGACCCCGTACCTTCGTTCACCGAAAACCCGCTTCCTAGTGCATTCTGGACTCGACCGATAAACGGTATGAATGTCTTTTGGGATTCCGTTGGATCAAACTGGCTTGGCGGAGCAGCTACATCTAACTTCTGGCAACAAAACGGTGCNGCACCAAGAAGTGCCCATATATTGTGGACCAAACCATTTGAATTCGGCGGCTTAACAGGTGGAATAGTCACTCAGGCTGGCAACACTGCTCAAGAGAATGATACTGCGGCAACTTTCTACTCTGGATTTTCATATAACACACGGTTCAATAACCCAATGATTGTTAGCGGAATTCTCTACTATCAGTCTCCGGTAAGCGAGGCTGGATCAGGCGGAGGATTAAACGCTGTTGACTTAACTACAGGTCAAACTCTGTGGACTAGTAGCACACTTATCCCGTCAAAGGCACAGTTGGTTAATTTCGAATCACCCAATCAACATGGTATAGTAGGTGGTATACTCTGGCAGACGTCTGGTACAACTTGGATGGCATATAATGCACTAGACGGAAAATTCCTATTCAACCTAACGAACGTTCCTTCTGGCACTGAAGTTTACCTTAACAACGGCGAAATCGATCGATACGTTTTCAGCTACAGCACAAGCTTGAAAAAAGGCTGGTTAGCTCTTTGGAATTCAACTCTTGTCATCACAAGTAATGCTGGGCACTCTGGCTCTGTCGCCGCAGGACAATACGCTTGGCCAACTGATACAGGATTTGCTATCAACGCTAACTTAGGCGTCTTCGTTAACCAAAGTACACCAGCTTCTTATTCATGGAACGTTACTATCACAGCAGATTTAACTGGCAGCGCAACCCCGAGTATCGTCGGTGTCATCCCAGGCAATGTAATACTTGGCAGCAGTAGCAACGTCGGCTTAACTTCGGCACCTAGGCCAAAT
>JGI20214J14112_1000091_pt1 | contig 12286 bp, 10 predicted proteins | sample WetSurMetagenome_FD_14112 | JGI IMG/M metagenome (IMG submission 14112)
ATACACACAGCAATACCGTTCTATACGAAAACGGCTCAATATATTATGCCGCTGGTGATGGAAACTGCGGAGTAAAACTTAAGCTTTCCGACGACGGGTCAAAAATAACACAGGTCTGGCGTAACAAAGGTTTTGATAGCTTCATGGGTGGTATTGTCAAAATTGGCGATTACCTGTATGGATGCGGAACAACCACTCCTGACCTGCGCTCGATTAATGCGTCAACCGGAGCGCTTACAGACTCATTGAGAATCGGCACCGGTGCAATTATCTCCGCCGATAACATGTTGTACTACTATAATCAGAAGGGAGATATGATGCTGCTAAAGTTTAATCAGGGAAAATTTGAAAAGGTCAGTACCTTCAGAATCAAAAAAGGAAACCTCCAGCATTTTTCACACCCGGTAATTTATAAAGGTATTTTATACCAGCGACATGGGAACTCTTTGCTGGCATTCGATATCCATAATAAATGATTTTCATTGATTTTCTTCGTTTACCCCGACCCCATGGGGAGCGAAGAAAATCAATTTACTCCCCTTGGGGCTGGGGTAAATAAATTGATTTTCATGCAATTTAATATTCGTTATATAAATATTTATTTTTCTTATTGAATCAAACAACATTAAATGATCTGTTGTTTTTATATCTAGATAACTAATAATTTTAATGAGAATGGAAACAATTAAAAAACCTACACTCGATTTTCTTACAGCTGTTAAATGCAATAATAATCGCGATTGGTTTAATGCTAACAGGCCATTATATACTGAGGCAAAAAAGAATTTTGAAACGTTTGTTCAGGAGATAATAGACAGAATAATCCTGTTTGAACCTATTATGAAAGGTCTGGAAGCCAAAAGTTGTGTTTACAGGATGAACCGCGATATCCGCTTTTCAAATGATAAGTCGCCTTACAAATCTCATTTTGGGGCTTTTATTGTGCGAGGAGGCAAACAAAACGGCGATAAATATGCAGGTTATTATTTCCATATTGAACCGGGGAAGAGCATTCTGGCCGGAGGAGCGTATACACCACCTGCACCATGGTTGTCTGCAATAAGGGAAAAAATAAGTGACAGTCCGGATGAATATATTAAAATCACACAGGCAACAGATTTTGTTAAATACTTTGGTTCAGTCGATGGAGAAAAACTCAAGACGGCGCCAAAAGGATATCCCAGGGACCATCCCCATATAGAACTTCTTAAGTTTAAGAGTTATCTGGTAGTGAATGAAGTTAAAGATAAACTGGTGTTAAGCAGCGATTTTCAGGATCATGTTATAAACGTTTTTAAGGCAATGAAGCCACTAAATGATTATTTGAATATTTAATAGAATTGCCCCCTCCCGCTACGCGGGATTCCCCTACCTCGCTCCGCCGTAGCGGCTACGCGAAGGCGAAGAAGGTGGAATAATTCTCATTTTTAACCATATTCATATTTACGTGAGGAAATTTACCCTCCTTTAGGGGGGAAGGGGGGCAAAACGAAAAATCAATGACTATGACCGGCCTGGAACGGACACTTTTATTTTTAAAGGGAGAATCTGTCGATCATCCTCCTTTTCATCCGATAATCATGAGATGGGCTGCCAGATATGCAGGAATCAAATACCGCGATTTCTGCCTCGATCCTTTTTCCAAATGCAGGGCAATGCAACTTTGTGCAAAGGATTTCAATATCGATTGGGTAACGGTAATGTCAGATCCATGGGCTGAAGCCACTGCATTCGGAATACAGGTTGAATACCCTGAGGATAATCTTCCAATAGATAGAGGAGGACACATAGCTGATACGTTGTCTGCTTCGAAAATAAAACACTATAATCCACTTAAAAACAACCGGTGCTTAAGCAGGATCATGGAGCTAAAGGAATTCTCAAAAAATAGTAAGAATGAGCTTTTTATTGTCGGATGGGTTGAAGGTCCTGTTGCAGAATATGTCGATCTGCGTGGAGCTTCTAATGCCTCTCTGGATTTTCTTACAGAGCAGGAACAGGTTGAGAAGGCAATGGACATAATTATTGATTGTGCGATGGATTTCATCTCTTTGCAGATTAAGGCAGGAGCCCATTGTATTGGAATTGGCGATGCTTTCTGTTCACAGATTGGACCTGATCTGTACAATCAGTTTGCTTTTAACAGGCAGAAAAAGCTGGTTGACTTTGTTCATTCTGAAGGGGCACTGGCTAAGTTGCACATCTGTGGGAACACGGAATCAATCCTGCAGGCGATGATCAGCACAGGAGCTGATATAATTGATATTGACCATCTTGTAAATTCGATGCATGATTTTGAATCGATTAAACTTAAACATCAGGTTTTTTCCGGCAAATCCGATCCAGTTACAATTATCCAGGATGGATCTCATGAAATGATCAGGCAATCAGTTATAAAGGATTTTGTTGAATCTAAAGGCCGGTGTATAATTTCTGCAGGTTGCGAAATTACTCCAGACACTTCAATCAGGAATATGAGAGCCTTCAGCCTTGCAGCATCGGATTTATTCTGAGAATATTTTTTGCTATAGTGCCCGTCCGAGATTTTGCAGCATCCACTTTACAGAAGCTCTGTTCTTATAGTCAGGATCAAAATGAACAGCGACTATAATTCCATCCCTGTTAATTATAAATGTTGCGGGAACAGGTAGTCGAGCAGCATCTCTCCCATTGTTTTTAGCTATATCTATTGAAAACTCAGAAATAATTTTCTCCTGATAAGCCTTAGTTACACTATACATTACATCATAATCTTTCATGATTTTTTCCTGGCAGTCGTAAATGACAGTAAATGTAAGATTATGAAGTTTCACAGTCTGCTCTACATTTTCAATTGATTCTGGTGTTATTGCAACCACCTTGAAACCCTGGTCAGTAAGAACTTTAAGTGAATCCTGATAATTATTTAAGTATCTGCTGCATATAGGGCACCATTTTCCTCTGTAGAAAAAAAGAATTAATGGTCCCTGTCCAAGGATTTTTTTAAGTTCCACCTGTTTCCCTGTCTGATCGTACCCGGTAAAATCGGGGGCTTTATCACCAACATTTAGGCCATGCGGAATAATATTGTCCTTCACATCTATTCCAAAGCCTGCATAATTTATTTCTTGTCCGAGAATTACAGATCCTGAGAATAATGCAAGAATAATTATCAGAATGTAATTTTTCTTTATATTTCTCATAGTGTTATTTTTAAATCAGTAATGGATTAAGCAAATTTATAACCAGGGATCTTTCTCATTCTCAGGTTTAAAGGGGTAACTTCAAGATATTCATCATCTTTTATCTGCTCCATGGCTTCTTCGAGTGAAAATTTAAGTTTCGGAGCTATTCTCAGACTTTCATCCGACCCCGACGCCCTCATGTTGGTAAGCTTCTTTCCCTTAATTATATTTACTTCAATATCACCAAGTCTGGTACTTTCACCGATGACCTGGCCTCTGTAAACCTGTTCTCCCGGATCAATATAGAACCTGCCCCGATCCTGCAGGCGGTCAATTGCATGCCCGGTTGCCATTCCCTGATCGAGAGATATCAGTGATCCATTTGGTTTAGGGATCAGCTCATCGCCCTTATATTTATCATAAGCCCTGAACCGGTGATGCATTACGGCCTCTCCAGCAGTTGCTGTAAGCATATTATTCCTTAAACCAATTAGGCCCCTAGACGGGATATCAAATTCCAGATGTGTCAGATCACCTTTTGGTTCTATGATAATCATTTCACCTTTCCTCTGCGTAACAAGTTCTATTGCCTTACCCGAATATTCCGGAGGAACATCAATAGTTAACGTCTCATAAGGTTCTGAATTTATACCATCAATAACTTTCAGGATAACTTTGGGTTTACCAACCTGAAATTCATAACCTTCACGCCTCATTGTCTCAATAAGTATTGAAAGATGAAGAATTCCGCGTCCAAAAACATTGAAAGTATCTTCAGATTTCGTGTCTTCAACTTTTAGGGCGAGGTTTTTCTCTGTTTCCCTCATGAGCCTGGTTCTGAGATGTCGGGAAGTCACAAATTTGCCTTCCTTTCCATACAATGGCGAATTATTGATAGTAAAAACCATGCTCATTGTTGGTTCATCCACCTCAATTCTCTGCAAAGCTTCAGGAGCAAGCAGGTCAGCAAGCGTATCTCCTATCTCGAAATCTTCAAGTCCTATAACAGCACAAAGGTCACCACATCTGACACTTTCAGTTTTAATTCTGCCAAGTCCTTCAAAAACATATAGTTCCTTAACTCTTACTTTCTTTACCTTTCCATCCCTTTTGCACAAGGTATAATCTAATCCGGTGGTGATATCGCCCCTGAATACCCGTCCTATAGCAATTCTTCCGACATAGCTGGAAAAATCGAGAGAGGCAACCTGCATCTGGGCAGTTCCTTCAATATATGGAGGTTCAGGTATTTCCTTCAGAATAGTATCGAGAAGATATTTAATATCAGTTGTTGGTTTCTTCCAGTCCCCGCTCATCCACCCATACTTTGAAGAACCAAAAACTGTCGCAAATTCAAGCTGGTCATCAGTAGCATCGAGGTTAAACATCAGTTCATAAACATCCTGCTGAACTTCGTCGGGCCGGCAGTTGTCTTTATCTACCTTGTTGACCACGACAATGGGTTTTAGTCCAAGTGCAATAGCTTTCCCAAGTACAAATCTTGTTTGTGGCATCGGACCTTCCAGTGCATCAACCAGCAATAAAACGCCATCAGCCATTTTAAGCACCCTTTCAACTTCACCACCGAAATCAGCATGACCGGGAGTATCGATTATATTAATTTTAACGCCTTTATAGTTTGCTGATACATTCTTTGAGAGGATTGTAATCCCTCTTTCCCGCTCAAGATCATTACTGTCAAGAATAAGATCGCCTGCTTCCTTTCTTTGGTCCAACACCTGGCATTCCTGTATAATACGGTCAACCAGAGTGGTTTTCCCATGATCAACATGCGCGATGATAGCTATATTTCTTATTAATTGCATACAGATTTATTAGACCGCAAAAGTAATATTACTGCCGGGATAAATGATAAAAAATGCAAAAATTAATTAATGATAAAAAATTCATATATTGGTAACTAAATTTTAAACGCCGACTTATGAAAAAAATGATCATCACCCTCGTTTTCAGTTTATTTGCCGTTACAGGAATCTTCGGACAGCAGAATGTCAAGCTGGCTGTAGGAATGAAAGCTCCCGACTGGATGTTTACTGACGCCGATAAGAAAGAATTCACAATGAATTCATGGCCTGGCAAAGTACTTCAGATAAATTATGTTGACCCTGATGAATCAGATTTGAATGATGCATTCAACGATGCCGTAAAAAAAGCAACTGATGTAGATAAAACACTCAGCAAAGATCTTTTTAAGGGATTTGGTATTGTTGACTGCAAATCGACATGGAAGCCAAATGGATTGATCAGAATGATTGCCGGCAACAAAGCAAAAAAATATGATACAACAATACTTTTTGATTATAAAGCTACTCTTCAGACAGAGTGGGGCTTACCAAAAGATAATTATACCGTTGTAATTCTTGATAAGAACAGGGTTTGCAGGTATATCTTTGAAGGACATATACCTGAAACGGATAACAAAAAGATTGTAGATCAGATCATTGCACTTACAAAGGAATAAGATTTTTGCGAAATCTTTTTAACCGCAAAGCGCGCTAAGAGAAGCAAAGTACGCAAAGAATTACTGGTAAATTTTAACCTTTGCGCCCTTTGAAATAATCTTTGCGATCTTTGCGGTTTATTGTTTTTGTCTTTCAAAGTTTAGTATGAAGATTCCAAATCTTTTATTGATCGCCGGAACCGGCACCAAGTCGGGAAAAACATCAATGGCATGCAGGATAATAGAACAATTCAGCGATCTAAAGATCACTACGATAAAAATTACTCCTCATTTTCACGAAACGACTCCGGGTTTAATAACCGTTTATGAAGAAACGGGAATTTCTATCTATGAAGAGACTGACCGCTGTTCAACGAAAGACACTTCCCGTATGCTGCGGTCAGGAGCTTCAAAAGTTTTTTTTGCCAAGGTGCTTGATGACCGGCTGTTATATGTTTTTAACAAAATAAGGGATCTTTTACCTGAAAATTCACCAATAATATGTGAATCACCAGCCTTGCGTAACTTTATTGAACCAGGAGTTTTTGTCATAATGAGTTCAGAAACAACACGGTCACGTAAAGATATCAGCAGGTATTTGACATTGCCTCACCTGGAAATCGAGCTGGAAAAACTTACTGAACTCTCTTCGATTCCAGTAAGATATGAGAATGGAGGGTGGCATTTTTGCCCCCCTGCCCCCCCTTCACTTCGTTCAGGGCAAGCTCTAAAGGGGGGTTAATTCTTTCTGTTTCACCTAAATCAGTTCATGTCGCAGAATTAGTCCCCCTTTAGGGGGATCCCGCGAAGCGGAGGGGGCATTTTTAATTATTTCTCCACATCGATATCCGAAATATCCTTGCCCAGTTTTGCCTTTATCCTTTCAAGATCGTGTTTCATTCCTGCAACTGCCTGGATCAGTTGTTTTTCAGGTAACACAGGATCGGGTAATTCACTGCTTATATAATTGACAAATTTCCAGATTTCTTTTACCTCGCTGACATGCACCTCATATGGCTCATAGACGGGATTGAGTGAATACAATACAAGTTTGCCGTCAGTTTTGATATTATTCTCAGCTACTTTAAATACGATTCCATCGTCGAGCGTAAAGACAATATATGCTTTTCCGCTGATGATCTGCATCCAGTCCTGAAGATATTCACCAGTTACCCAGGAACCGTCAGGTATAGGCAGCATTGAATCACCCTTCAGCTGGAAGGTACGGTATTTCTTTTTATCGGAAAGAAACGGTAAAGTGAAAACCGGCAGTTCGCCAATATATTCAGGATCAGCATATCCGGTTGTATATCCGGCTTTGGCTTTCTCGGGTACCAGTTCAATATTTTCCCTGTTGCTCGAATTGACGGTCGTCGTAAGTACTCGCAGGTTGCTTCCCCTGACATAAGCATCATATCCTCTTTCAAGTTCACCAAGCTGACTTTCCGACAACTTTGAAATATCAAGTTTAAGGATAGTATCGATAGCAATGTTAAAATATCCTGAAAAGGATATCAGGATTTCTATTCCGGGTTGGGCCACACCGTTCTCATAACCGCTCAGGGTTGAACGTTTAAGGTTAAGGGCAAATGCCACATCATCCTGTGTCCTGCCCCTCCTTTTTCTTAAAAATTTTATGTTTGATGCAAAGTACATAATGAAAATTGATTATATTGTAATCATTAAAATGATTATTTTCTAATCAAAAGTAGAACTTAATTGTTATATATACAAGAATTATACAATATATTTTCAATAGTGATTAAAAAAGTTTGGAGTGCCTAAAGTGCCTAGAGTGCCTAAAGTGCCTAGAGTGACTAAAGTTAGGAGTAACCAAAGTTAAAACATATGGATAATAAAGAGTTTAGCAAAAAGCTTGAGGCAAGAACAAAAGCATTTGCAATAAGGATTATCAAATTGTCAGCTACCCTGCCGAATACAGTTGAAGGCAAGATTGTCAGAAATCAGCTGACAAAGGCAGGAACCAGTATTGGCGCAAATTACCGTGAATCAAACAGATCAAGAAGCAGAGCAGATTTTAAAAACAAGATTAAAATCTGCGAAAACGAATCCAGTGAAACAAGTTACTGGTTAGAAATAAGTATAGATATGAAATGGTCTGAAGCTAATGAATTAGACTCAGCGCTCAATGAATCAAATGAGTTGCTGGCAATTTTCACTTCGATCGGCAAAAACTTAAATCTCTAAGCACTCTAAAACTTACACACTCAAGTACCTTAGGCACTTTAGGCACTCTAGGCACTCTAGGCACTTTAGGCACTTAAAACTATTCTTATGATCCTTGCCGGCAACATAGACCGATCAGTTCTGCATCTCGACCTCGATACTTTTTTTGTATCGGTCGAGAGGCTTAAGAACAGCCGCCTGAACGCTAAGCCGGTCATAATAGGCGGCATGTCGGACCGCGGAGTGGTCTCAAGTTGCAGCTATGAGGCACGGAAATACGGCGTAAGCTCCGCAATGCCGATGAAAATGGCCAGAAGCATGTGTCCCGATGCCATTGTAATAAGAGGCGATATGGAGCTTTACACCAACTATTCAAATATGGTGACCGGCATAATTGCTGAAAGGGCACCGCTATACGAGAAAGCGTCTGTTGATGAACACTACATCGATCTTACGGGGATGGACCGTTTCTACGGATGCTACAAATGGTCGCACGAACTGCGTCAGTATATAATAAAAGAGACCGGACTACCTATATCAATCGGACTTTCGGTCAATAAGACCGTATCTAAAATAGCAACCGGGGAGGCAAAGCCTAATGGCGAAATTGAGGTGCAAAAAGATATTGTGCTTCCTTTCCTCGATCCGCTTTCGATAAGAAAAATACCGATGATCGGTCAGAAGACATACCAGGTACTCCGTTCTATGGGCATTGCAACAATATATACCCTGAGAAACATCCCCATTGAGATGCTTGAAAAGCTGATGGGGAAAAACGGCATTGAGATGTGGAAAAGAGCCAATGGAATCGACTCCACTCCCGTCATCAGCTACTCGGAACAGAAATCGATAAGCACCGAACATACTTTCGAAAAAGACACCACCGACCTGGTGAGGCTGAATCAGCTGCTTGTAAGCATGGTGGAAAAAATTGCATTCGAGCTGAGAAAGCAGGAAAAACTCACTTCATGCATTACCGTTAAGATAAGGTATTCAAACTTCGATACACATACACTTCAGAAAAGGATTCCATATACCTCATTTGATCATGTGCTGGCCGATATCACAAAAGAACTCTTCGCCAGGCTGTACCAGCGACGAATGCTTATAAGACTCATTGGTGTAAGGTTCAGTCATATGGTAAGAGGCGTCCAGCAGCTCGATATGTTCGATGATACTCCTGAAAAGGTCAGCCTGTACATGGCAATGGACAGGATAAGAAAGCGTTTCGGGCGTGATGCGGTCAGGAGAGCCTCCGGAGTGATGACGGTAACCGAGAGAGAGGAAAAAGCTCTTAAACAGCTCGAAAATGCTCTTAAAGAGCAAAATATGATGGAGGAGAGACTCCGGGGAGGGTATTGGCATTAAAAACGGGGTGCGCGGTGTGCGGCGTGCGGTACGCGGCATTTCACAGTACTGGGTACCATGCATGGGTTAATAACCATAAGCCTCGCACCGCATACCGCATACCGCATACCAAAAAAACAAGTAACATGTATCTGAATTGTCATTCATATTATAGCTTGCGTTACGGAACAATGTCCGTTGAACAGTTAATACAGAAAGCACTGGCTGCCGAAGCAGATACTATTGTGCTCACTGATATTAACAACTCAACCGGAATTCCCGAGTTCGCAGGTGAATGCAGCAAAAACAATATCAGGCCCGTGGCAGGGATAGAATTCAGAAATAATAATGAACTTCAGTATATAGGAATTGCACGAAACAACAAGGGTTTACAGGAACTGAATGAATTTTTATCGGAACAGAATTTTAATAAATCATCAATTCCTTTTCCTGCACCTCAATTCTCTGAATCGTATATAATATATCACCTGAAAAAAATTCCTGCACGTAAACTATTTGATAATGAACGTATCGGAATAAAACCTGATGAGCTGAACAGCCTGCTGACTCTTACTTCATCAATAAACAGAAATTCTATGGTTCTGCTGCAGCCTGTCACATTTGCAGAAACGGATGACATCTTCATTCATAAAAGTCTGCGGGCAGTAGACAATAATATTCTTCTCAGTCACCTCCGGCAATGGCAGTGGGCCGGAGAAAATGAATTCTTCAAAGACCGTGCATATTTTGAAAATATCTTTAAGGATCACAAATGGCTGCTGAACAGTACAAAAAAGCTTCTTGAAGACTGCAACCTGCAGTTTGATCGNGATAGCCTGAAAAATAAAAAAATCTATTCTGCCAGCAGATATGACGACAAATTGCTTCTTGAAAAGCTTGCCTGGGACGGAATGGTTTACCGCTATGGCAAACAAAACAGCGAAGCAAAAAAAAGAGTCAGACACGAACTTGAGATAATCGACAGGCTCGGTTTCTCAGCCTATTTTCTCATAACCTGGGACATAGTAAGGTATTCAATGGCCCGTGGTTTCTATCATGTCGGTCGTGGCAGCGGTGCTAATTCCGTTGTTGCTTATTGCCTTAAAATCACCAATGTTGACCCAATTGATCTAAACCTTTACTTCGAGAGATTCATTAATCCGAAACGAAGCAGCCCTCCTGACTTCGATATCGATTACTCGTGGAAAGAAAGGGATGAGGTTATCGATTATATTTTCAAGAGATATGGTTACAGACATACTGCACTGCTTGGAACTATGAGCACTTTCAGAGGAAAGTCGATAGTGCGTGAACTGGGCAAGGTGCATGGTCTGCCAAAGGAAGAGATCGATTCGCTTATTGATAATCCTTCTGCCGGGACAAACAGGAATGAGATAACCAATCTTATTTTTTCAACAGGACTAAAGATTGCCGACTTTCCAAATATGCGGAGTATCCACGCCGGTGGCATTCTTATATCAGAAGAACCTATCACCTGCTATACTGCCCTCGATATGCCCCCGAAGGGTTTTCCGACAACCCAGTGGGATATGTACACAGCCGAAGAGATCGGCTTTGAAAAACTCGATATACTTAGCCAGCGGGGAATTGGTCACATCAAAGAGAGTGCAGAGATCATACTGCGCAACCGCGGCATAGACATCGATGTTCATGCAATACAAAAATTTAAAAAAGATGAAAAGGTAAAGGAATACCTGAGAATAGGCGAAACAAAAGGGTGTTTCTACATCGAAAGTCCGGCAATGCGGGGACTTCTGAAAAAACTGCAATGCGACAATTACACTACACTTGTGGCAGCCAGCTCGGTGATAAGGCCGGGTGTGGCGCGTTCGGGTATGATGAAAGAATATATTTACAGATTCCATAATCCCGGAAAATTCGAATACATACATCCTGTCATGAAGGAACAGCTTGAAGAAACATTCGGCGTTATGGTCTACCAGGAAGATGTACTGAAGGTCTGTCATCACTTTGCCGGATTGGATCTTTCTGATGCTGATACGCTGCGACGGGCAATGAGCGGAAAATACAGGTCGAAACAGGAGATGCAACGTATCATTGAAAGATTCTTCACAAACTGCCGTGAAAAGGGCTATAGCGATGATGTCACAAAAGAGGTCTGGCGCCAGATAGAATCTTTTGCAGGCTATTCGTTCTCGAAGGCCCATTCAGCTTCATATGCCGTTGAAAGCTTCCAGAGTCTTTATCTCAAAGCTCATTATCCTCTTGAGTTCATGGTAGCTGTTATAAATAACTTCGGAGGCTTTTACAGGACGTGGGTTTATGTGCATGAAGCAAGGAGATGCGGAGCAACCATTCAGCTTCCGTGCGTGAATAAAAGTAATTATAAAACCACTATTTATGGTTCGGAAATTTATATCGGATTCATTCATATCATGAGCCTCGAGTACAAGCTTGCTCAGTCAATTGAAGAAATACGAAACGCTGAAGGACCGTTTTCAGGTCTTAACGATTTTATTACACGTGTCAATCCAGGTCTCGAACAGATGATTCTTCTCATAAGAGCAGGAGCATTCAGATTTACAGGAAAAAAGAAAGCTGTGCTTTTATGGGAAGCTCATATGATGATAAACAAAAACAAACCTGACGATATTCGTCCCCTATTCTCCTCTCCTGTCCGTGATTTCTCTCTTCCCGACCTGGTTCAGGGAAAAATGGAAGATGTGTATGATGAAATAGAACTCTTCGGTTTTCCTGTCACAATGAGCTGGTTCGATATGCTTGAAACATCATTCAGAGGCGAAGTGTCAGCACGTAGAATGAGCGAAAATACTGGTAAGAAAATCAGGATGGTAGGTCACCTGGTTACTGTGAAGTATATCAAAACAATTAAAAATGACTGGATGAATTTCGGATGCTTTATTGATGCCGAAGGTAATTTCTTTGATACGACCCATTTCTCTCAATCGCTGAAATACTGGCCCTTCAAAGGAAGCGGGACATATCTTATTCTTGGAAAAGTAGTTGAAGAATTCGGTTTTCCGTCTCTCGAGGTGGAGAAAATGGCAAAGCTGCCGGTAAAGCCTGATCAACGATATTAATTTCCTTTTTAACCACAAAGCACGCTAAGAGGGCGCAAAGGGCA
>JGI20214J14112_1000092_pt1 | contig 12166 bp, 3 predicted proteins | sample WetSurMetagenome_FD_14112 | JGI IMG/M metagenome (IMG submission 14112)
TCTTTAATCGATTTTAGTATTTGCTATTGAGTTGATTTAATAATTCGGATTTTGTTTTAATTTCGGATTGTTTTGTAACTCATAATCAGGAATCGGGTATATACCACGCCAATCTTCAGTAGTTGTAGTTTTGTAGAACCATTTTCCAGTGAAGAAATCTCCAAAACGAATCATATCTCTACGACGTTGCCCTTCCCATATAAATTCACGGGCACGTTCATCTTCTATTTTTTGCAATGATAGATCCGTCCATGCCTGACAATTACTTCTTTGCCGTATTTGGTTCACAAGTTTTAATGCATCATCCGTATTTTTCCCTAATCTGAATTCGGCTTCAGCTTTCATTAAAAGTACGTTAGCGTATCTTTCTAAGACGAAATCATTATTTGCATTGTAACCAGACCATGTGACACCAATAGGAGAGTATTTCAACACACGATATCCTTCGTTGTCTGCCGCTGATACCATGTCTTTAATGGTAGTCAATACAAGTTGTGTCCCATTTGAGTAACATAGTGGAGTGGCACCGTCAAGATAATATTGAGGTCCGTATTCGAGTAGTTTTAATCTGTTATCACATTTTTCGTAACGGCTCAACGCATCATCTGTGAAGCAATATCCATTTGCAGGACTAAATGGCAAGCTATATTTATATTGGTCCAATGCATTTTGTGTATAAAGGATAAATTGGTTACTACCTGCATTTTTTGATGGATCTACAGAAAATGAGGATATAATTTCAGTAGATTTCGATTTATTTGTGGCAAGGAAACAGTCCCCAACGTTTTTCTCCAAGGAATATGCATTAGTATTTATAACGCTGTCGCACATAGCGATAACGTCTTCATAATCATCTGTGCCTGTGTAAACCTTAGCATTTAAATATAGTGATGCTAATGCTGTGTATATTGCTTCTTTTGTGAATCGAGGATAATAAGCTGTTTTGCTAACAGCTGTAATTGATGGTAAATCTTTAGCAGCTGCTTTGAATTCGGTTACTATGAAATCATAGACATCTTTGCGCGTGTTGGTCGTCGGCAGATTATTAGGATCAACTTTGGTGCCCGTAAAAATCGGGACATTGCCGAAATAATCCATTGCATAATAGTAGCCGTAGGCTCTTAGCGCTCTTGTTTCAGCAATCAGTCCATTGAATTTTGAAACGTTTGGAGATTCTTTCAAACTAGCTAATACAGCATTAGCAGCACCTATTTCAGGAAATAGATAAGTACCCCATAATCGTTTTATTGCGCCATTGTCTGATTTTACAGTGTGTGACATCATTTGCATGTTATCTTCATCATACCATCCTCCACTTGCCCTGCCCGGACAAAACATTTCGTCAGTCCCGTATTCTCCGGCTCTCCATCCGTCTGTACTTGGAGATAGCATGTATGATAATCTATAATATACGCCAGCTACGGACGAAAGAGCTTCATCCTCTGTTTTATAATAAGTGTCTGGAGATAATTTCCCATAAAGTTCTTCATCAAGATTAGTGCAAGATGCCAATAATACTAATCCTGTTGAAAGTGCTAATATTTTAAATACATTTTTTGTTTTCATAATTATAAGATATTAATAGTTAGAATGTGATATTGATTCCGAAGCTAAATGTCCTTGCCTTGGGATAACTTAAATAATCTACACCGAGTGGGGCTATTCCGGTTCTTGATACTTCAGAATTTACTTCAGGGTCAACACCTTTATATCCGGTTATTATAAATAGATTTTGTGCCGACATATAAATTCTGGCTTTAGTAATCAACAATTGTTTAACGTTGAAATCATATCCTAAAGTCACATTATCCATACGTAAAAATGAACCGTTTTCAATAAATCTTGAGGAGTAAGTGACCGGTTGGTCTCTGGATACTCCATCGGTAATGGCACGTTTCAGTACATTCTTTCCGGGTAGGTAACTCAAATATGATAAGTTATTTGCCATAGCATTGTATACATCATTACCTACGCTACCTCTCATCATTACAGACAAACTTAATTGTTTATATCTAAAAGTGTTTGTGATGCCGAATGTAAGTTTGGGTTGAGCACAACCTATAATTTGTTTGGCTCCGTTATTAGCGAATTGTTCAACCCCTTTTACAACACCTGTGAATTTCTTTCCGTAGAATGTGCCGAGAGGTTGACCTTCCATTATCAGCTGTGCATAAGTGCCTGATAGGCCTTGCCCCTGACATGGAGCAACTTGTACATTGTTGCCTGTCCATTTGCCGTTTGATAGGCTTGTTACTTTATTCTTATTATGACTGGCATTTAAATTTGCATCCCATGAGAAGTCTTTGTAATTTATAACGTCAATTCCTAATTCAGCTTCTATACCTTTATTGGTAACTGTACCGACATTAGCTATTTGTGAAGTAATTAATGATGGAGATGGTACTGCAACCGACAACAATAAGTCAGATGTACGTTTATAATAGTAATCTACGTTTCCTCTTATTCTACTATTGAATAGACTGAAATCAACACCAAAATCTGTTTGTGCCGTTTGTTCCCATTTCAAGTCAGGATTTGAATATTGTTGTGGCAATACGATTGTGATTTTGTTTCCACCGACAATGTAGCCGCTGCTGCTGGCTCCTAATGTTGTCAGAGAATTATAGTTGCCTATTTCTTGGTTACCTGTTACCCCATAACTCGCGCGCAATTTAAGGTCTGAAACGAAATTGCATTTGAAGAATTTTTCTTTTGATATTCTCCATGATAAGGCCGCCGATGGAAATAATCCCCATTTGTGACCTGAACCGAAACGGCTGGAACCGTCACGACGAAGGGTGGCCGTTACTAAGTATTTATCATCGTAGTTATAATTTATTCGTCCATACATTGATATGAGTTTATTGCTTTCTGCCGAACTGCTTATACTTTCAATAGATTGTGCTGCGTCTAAGCTATACCATTTAAATGTATCTGATAAAAANCCGTAAGCAGTTGTTCTGTCCATATCATCATAAAAATATTGGTATGAGTAACCGGCCATTGCATCAATATTGTGCTTACCGAAACTTTGATTGTATTTCAATATCGTTTCAAGCAATTTTGAATAGTCTTCAAGTTTCTGAACACTAACATAGCCGCCATAGCCATTTCCCAATAAGCTGTTTTTTGAGATGTATGAATTTCTGTTTGTGTTATCATAATTATATCCCATATTTACTTGAAAAGTGAATGGCTTGTAAAAATTGTAAGTCGCTGTCATGTCGCCTATAAGTCTTCTTATACGACGTTTATCNAAAACTTGATCGGAAAAAGAGACAGGATTAACGCGATATGGTGCAACATTATAATAATTCCCCTCAGAATCACGAATAGGGTATGTCGGATTGAATACGTATGCCTCGTAAAGCATACATGTCCCCATTTCACTGCCTACCGTATTTGATATAGGAGACTGATTTGTGTAACTCTCACCATAATTTAATCTTAAATCTATTTTCAATTTGTCATTTAGAGCTGAATGTATTACATTCATTCTAATATTGGCATCGTTCATGTTAGATCCTATAATAATACCCTGTTGTTCTCCATAACCCAATGAGGCTCTATAGTTGGTTCTTTCGTTACCACTCATAAATGATAAATAGTGGTTGAATGTGGATGCGCTATGGAATATGCGATCTTGCCAATTTGCATTATCTCCTTTGTCATCAATAGTTAATCCTAATGATTTTATTTCACTTCTATATTCGTCTGCTGTTAATACGTCCAATTTTTTAGTAACGTTTGACGTTCCCAAACTGTAACTGTAATTAAGTTGTTCAGTTCCTGCTTTTCCTTTTTTGGTAGTTATAAGAACTACGCCATTAGCTCCGCGAGAGCCGTATATAGCTGTTGCAGAAGCATCTTTTAAAATGTTGATAGATTCAATATCATTTGGGTTAATGCTTGAGAGAGGGTTGGAAGGCTCTTGGTCGAAGTAATCGTTCTTACCTGTGTTTCCGGAGAGATTTGCATTACCTACACCAACAGTAGTAGAGATAGGTACACCGTCAATTACAAATAACGGATCATTCGATGCTGATATTGACGTCCCTCCTCTGACTCTGATAGTGCTTGACCCACCAGGTTTACCACTATTTTCACTTACATTTACTCCAGCTAATGTTCCTTGCATCAATTGCTGTGGACTTAAATCCATACCTGTTTTGAAATTTTCACTTGTAACAGATGTAACAGAGCCGGTCAGATCGGACTTCTTCATTGTACCGTATCCAACGACAACAACATCTTTTAATGTTTTTGAATCACTAACTAATGTTACGTTAAGACTTTTTTGTTCACCGACAGCTATTTCTTGCTTTACATATCCTATAAAGGATATTGTGAGTATAGCTTTTTCCGGAACATTTGATAGTGAGAATTTCCCGTCAATGTCAGTTACTGTTCCTGAGGCTGTTCCTTTTACGGCGATGTTTACACCGATCATCGGCTCGCCTGATACATCTTTAACAATACCTGTCACTGAATGACTTTGCGCAAAAGCAATCGAACACAACAAACACATTAAAGCAGTGATTGTCGCCTTTCGAAATAAGATTATTAAATCTTTCATCTTTTAGTGTTTTAAAGTTATTATAAAATTTGGACGTAAATGTCCTGAAAATGAAATAATTAGTAGTGTATTATTTATCTGTAATGGTGTTTTATTGTTATATTGGGTATTTTAGATAATATTTTTACCATTGTATTTACTCGGTGCAATGTTTTTAAAGCGTTTAAAGCATTTACTAAAATACTTCGGATCGGAAAAACCGCTCATGTATGCGACTTGTGAACAAGTATATTTGCCTTCTTCAATTAGTAATGCAGCATGGTTGATTCTTTTCCTCATAATAAGTTCTATAGGCGATAGCCCTATTATTGCTTTTAATTTACAATATAATACGGTACGACTGGTATTTAGATATTTAGAAAGTTCATCTACAGTTAGATTGGCATTATCAATGTTTTGTTCAATAAATTTTGATACTTTGTTTATAAACTCTTCGTCATAGTTATGCGTGAGAGATGGCAACGTGTTTGCATCATCTTTTGTTGATAATGCTTCCTTCTCTAATAATAGTTGAATATAATGCTTCTGCATTTGTTTCCTTTGTTCTAGGATGGAAATAATCCTTGCCTTTAAGTATGATGAACTGAATGGTTTAATAAGGTAATCGTCAGCTCCGTTTTTTATACCGGCTATTCTGTCGTCTAATGAAGCTTTGGCTGTTATTACTATTATAGGTATATGGCAAATATTTTTATCTGACTTAATGTTTTTTATCATTTCCATACCATCCATTACTGGCATCATTATATCTGTAATGATAATATCCGGCATGTTTTCGGATGCGGCTTTCATACCTTCGAGTCCATTTATGGCTTCCTGTATATTATAGTCTTTAATTAAAACGCTTTTCAAAAAATAGCGTAATTCCTTATTGTCTTCGACTATTAGTATAGTTAAAGTTTCATCTTGATTTTGAGGGAAATCGATCTGGTCGTCATTTTTAGATATATTGTTGTCTACATTATCATTTAATATGAACTCGGCATTCGGATCTTTTATAAAATGTTCTTTACCTAAAAGAAATGTAACTATAAATTTACTTCCTTTGCCTACAATACTATTTACATCAATTTTTGCATGGTGTAATTCTACATAATCTTTTACAATTGATAACCCGATACCTGAAGACGGAATGGTATTTGTTGGTGCGAATGTTTCAAAACGTTGAAAGATTTTTGCAAACATCGTAGGATTTATGCCGATGCCTTCATCTTTTATTTGTACCGACAATGTCTGCTCTTTCTTACTTATTATAATAATAATGCTTTTGCTTTCCGGGGTGTATTTAAAAGCATTTGAGATAAGATTATAAAATATTTTTTCCAACTTGTCTTTATCAGCCCATATTATTTGTCTTTCTATCTCCGGAGAAAATATGTAGTGCAAATGACGTTCTTCTGCAATGGATTTAAAATTGTCAGCAATTTTGTACAAAAAAGACACAATTTCGACTTCTTCAATTAAGACTTTCATTTTATCGTTTTGAATCTTTCTGAAATCAAGAAGTTGATTTATAAGTCTCAACATTCTATCAGTGTTGCTCTTGGCAATAGATAAATAGCCTTTTGCCTGATCAGATATGTGCTCATTTTCTAAAACTTCTTCAATCGGATTACTGATTAGAGTCAGTGGCGTCCTTAGCTCATGCGATATGTTTGTGAAAAAACGCAATTTTACATCAGAGAGTTGTTGCTCAATATCTACTTGATGGCGTAGGCGGTAAATGTAAAACAAAATATATATTATTGTGAACATAATTGCAATGGAGATCAATAAATAGAGCACCCATGCTAATGGAGATTCACCAAATGTTGGTACGACGATGATTCTCAGTGTACGAATATTATTATACCATACCCCATCACCATTAGTCGATTTTACTTGTAGCTCATATTTGCCATTGGGGATATTAATAAAGTTCGCTATACGGCTGGTACCGATATAATGCCATTCTTCATCACCGCCTTTTAATCTATAAGCGTATTTAATATCGTTGGTATTGATGTAATCTAAAGCGGCAAATTGTACGGAGAAGCATCGTTCATCAGGATTTATTTTTAATATATCTGAATCGTAACGATTATTCTTGAAAATTATATTTTGTGATTTTATTTCGGTAAATACAATTTGAGGAACAAAATTCCTTTTATGCAATATAGTTGGTGGTATATTTAATGTTCCTGAATCGGTACCTATACATATGTTGCCTTGGCCGTCTGTTAACGGTTGAGCTTCTGATATAGAAAAATCTTTCATGAAGAATGATTTATCAAAATTATTGAAAACGCCTGTTATAGGATTGAATTTGGATATTCCTTTTTCCATAAATATCCAAAGAAATTTATGGCTATCTTCTAATATTGACATGGTTAGGTCGGATAATAACCCGTTTCGCTCATCGTATGTTTTAAAAACTAAATGATCCGACAAAAGATTTTTTGATAGTATCCTGCTAAATCCACCGCTGTACTCTACGACATAAATATTATGATAACTATCCATGAATACTTTCATTATATTGTTATTGCTTAGTCCGTTAGTTCTATATGGACTTCTTGCGTTGTAGTTGAATTTAATATTATCAAATCTCTTAAAGTCAGGAGAAAAAGTTATCAGACCATCTGTAGTACATACGAAAATAACATTTTTTGCTTCATATAAATACCTGATTTTGAGATATGAATACTTTTGTAATGACAGCAGTTGGTTATTTATATTAATAAATTGAATTTGATTTGTTCCTTTTGACTTTTTTACAAGATTTAATCCCCCACCGTAAGTGCCGATCCAGATTCTACCTTTACTATCTTTGAATATAGAAAATATATTGTTATTATTCAAACTGTATGGAACTTGAGGTTGGTGATGATATGATGATATTTTGTATGAAAGGTCATTTGCTGTTTCCGGCTTTAGTACGAATAGGCCGTTACTACGTGTTCCCACCCATATAGTTCCGTTAGTTTCTTGTAACATACAATACACATTAGATCCGAATGATTCTTTTCTAGATGTTATAATACCTTGTTGATTAAGATAACCTATCAGTTCTCTGGTATTATTATTTTCGATTCTTATATATCCGTCTTTTGATGCGATCCATAATCTCTTTTGTCTGTCTATAAAAATAGAACGCACTTCTGCACCGGTATCGGCAAATTTATAATTTCTGTGTAGAACACTCAGTTTGCTCAGACTATGTTGGCTTGAGCACCATAGATTCTCCTGCTTATCAATGAAGGTCCCTGTCATATCTATGTATGATCCCTTAATTTGTATGGGGATTAGCTTATCTTTAGCTGCATCATAATATCCTAAGACTCCATGTTTAGGCTTTATTACAATGGTACCGTCTTTGTATTCATGGAAAAATGTACTATCAGAACGTTCTGTGAATGGAAGGTATTCATCGAAAGTAAAATATCTGCTGATTTTTCTGCTTTGACGGTTATATTTGCAAATGCCTTTGAAGTTATCTGAAAACCATATATCACCTTTATGATCTTCACCAACATAATTAGTGACATTCCCAAAATTTGACGTTATATCATTATATGTATCATATTGAGGAGAATATAATATCAGTCCTACATCTGTTCCTATTGCTATTGTACCATCGAATAGGTTGTTGAAACTCTCAACCTGGTGGATGGGATAAGGTATGTCAATAGAGTAATTTGTATTATTATGTTTGTCGTAACGTACAAGATATCCGTTAGAGGTAATTAACCATATAAATTTTTTATTTTCAATATGGAAACGAAAAGGATAGTTGCAATCTATCTTTTTTCTACCTACTATGGTTGGTCCTTCATCTGTCAATATCCATTCATCCCCTTCATGATCCTGAAAAATCGAAAAAATGTCGTTACCGCGTAGTGAATTGTCAAATGTCCCATAATATTTTATACTATTTTTGTTATTAATTGCTCGCTCATTTACTCTGTATGAATAACCTCCGTTACAAACAATCCATGTTATGCCTTTAGGCAGAGGATATATATCTTTTACTCTGTTCTTCCTTTTCATTGTTTGTTCAATAGGCATCAAGATGTCTATGAATTGTTCATTATGTACATCAAATAGGAATGCTCGGTTATCATATGAACAGCACCAAAGATTATTATTCCATCCTTCTTGTACGGATGTTAAGCGATTATTAGTTAATGTGGAGCCGTCGCCAACTTGTGATTTATAATTTTTGAATGAATAGCCATCATATTTTTCCAGTCCACTCCATGTGGCAAACCACATAAAACCGAATTTATCTTGAGCTATTCCCTGCGCAACACTTCTCATGCCGTTATTCTCTTCTGAGAAACATTCTTGGTTGAATATCGGTTGAGAATATGAAGGGAAACAATATAATAAAATAAGTAGTAGAGAGTAAAATGTTTTCATGTATTATTTTTTACAAAGGAAAAGAAAAAATAAATAAGAGTAAAGTAACAAGTCAAATAATACGAAAAATCAGTCAATTAGTGGAATATTATATTATCTGATGTCCAATTAATTGTTATTGGTTTTGTTGGCAATAAGATAATATGTTTAATAGTAAGTTCGTTGCTATTCTGACTATATAAATCAACTTATCATTTAAGATGCACTGTAAGTGACTCGTTTGTAAACTGTGATTTGCATGAATTATCAGCGTGTTTATTGTATCTCTTCAGCATGTATACTATTTATTACAGCTGTGAAAAGATGATTTCACAGCTGCAAAATCATCTTATTACAGCTGTAAAAAGATGTTTTCACAGCTGTAATAAATGGTATTCACGGAGAACTTTCACGGCAATCATAAGGTACTTTTCAGCAAATCATGCTGAAAACCTTTGCTAATCGCTGTGGATGGCAGATTGTTTGCGTGTTATAGTATTGCTGTTTTTCCTGAATACCTATGAGTAAATAGTATAGATATACTGTTGATATTCTTTTGATGTTTTGTGTGCTGAAGGCATGAAGTGTTCAGGCTGTCAGCTTGTGAGACTAATAGATATAAGCTTTCTGAACCCTGAAATCATTGTGTAATATTATGTGTATAGAGTATGTTTTGGGTAAATCATGCTATTCATTTAATTATTATTTTATATTGACAGTCGATTTGCTTCGGTAAAGAGTGAGTTGTCTTTATTTCCTATTCTATTTTATGATTAAACGGATTCTGAACACCTGATATGTATTGCCACAAGAGCTTAAAAGTAAAAATGTTATCAATGAAATAAATAAGTTGCTGATTATCTGATATGTAACTATCTATTGTTGTTATCGCTTTTTCTTCATTACAGCTAATCGTCTTTATAATTTTGCCCCGGAAATTAAAACAAATAAAGATGAAAATAAGAATTATAGTAGTATTAATCTTTTTCGGATGTTATCCGTTCATGATGCAATCGCAAGTACAAGTAAACGGCGTTTTCGGAAAAGTTGTGGATAAAGACGGCAAAGGTATTTCTTACGCTAACGTGATATTATATTCTTTGCCTGATAGTATACAAGTTTGTGGCGTGAGCACTAAAACCGATGGCAACTTCTTGATAAAAACGAAGAATCAAAAATCTTCGTTTATTGAAATAACCCGGATGGGCTATAAAAATAAAGATATAAATGTTACCAGTAATGATGTCGGGGTTATTCAACTGGAACAGGATGTCAATATACTTAATGGCGTAACAGTCACGAACAATAAGGAAACGATGAGGTTGCAAAACGGCAAATTGGTGATAGATGTAGCAAATTCGGCCTTAAGTAAAGAAAACAACCCGTTGGATGTATTGCGCAAACTTCCGGGCATGATGATGAAGAATGATGATTTGGTTACGATTACCGGTGGAAAGCCTGAATTTTATATTAATGGCAGAAAGGTTCATTCTATAAATGAAGTAAAACAACTGGAGGTGAAGAATATCAAAGAGGTGACAATAAATAATAGTCCTGGTGCTGAATACGGTGCGGATGTTTCAACCGTAATAGAAATAAAAACGTTTAAGAGAGATAAGGGATTGTCTTTGCAATTGGATGGGAACATTGACCGATGCCACAAATGGTTTTACGGGGAAGCGATAAAGGCTGATTATAATACCGGAAAGTTGGACATGTTCGGGACTATCGGTTATAACAAATATAGGAGAAAGACTAACCAACCGAGCAAGGATATTATTTCTACTAATGATACGATATGGAATGATTCTACAAATATGAAAACGATTTATAATATAAATTATTACACTTGGTCGGCAGGAACGAATTACGATATTAATGACAAGCAAAGCATCGGCATTATGTATGACGGGTATTTGGTAGAAAGGACGGATGGCGCTCCGTATACTTCAGATATTTTGGCGAATGATGTGCCTTACGTGGATATAAAAGGGGTGTCGTTATTGAAAAACACTGAACGACAGCACCACATTAATACATATTATACCGGTAAATTAGGTAAACTTGCACTTAACCTTTATGGAGATTATGCTAACAGCTATATGCACCGAAATCAAACGGTGTCTGAAAGTTCGTTGAGGTACGGACAAACGAATACCTGCGTTACCAACACTTCTAATTATAATGTGTATGCGATTAATCCTAAGGCCACTTACAGTATCAATGATAAGCACCAACTCAAATTCGGGATAGATTTAAGTTTGGTTCGTGGCAATAATAATCTAGCTTATTCAAATAATTATGTTCCGAACAGTAAGTCGAAAACAAATGAAGGTAAAACGGCTGAGTATATCTCGTACGGTTTTAATAATAAGGTCTTTTCTTTTGATGCCGGTTTGCGATATGAATATGTCAAATACAAATATGATGATTTAATGGAATCAAAGAATGATATAAATAAAACTTATCATAATCTGTTCCCCGACTTGGAGTTCACATATAAAAACAAGGTAATCAGCCAATCGTTGAGTTACAGGGTGAGCACGACACGTCCCATGTTCGACCAACTTAATAATATGTCATATTACACGAATCGCTTTAGTTATTTGGTTGGTAATCCCACATTGATACCTCAAATCTCCCATCAATTCAAATATTCTTTCGTTTACGGTTTCATCTATTATTCTTTAGAATATGACTATATTAAAGATTGTATTAATAATTATTTTACAAACTCAAATGGCGTACTTATCAGTACATGGAAAAACTATCCGAAGGTACAACAGGTTGTTTCAACATTAAGTTTACAGCATAAGTTCAAGTTTTTTGAACCGATATTTAATTTGACATTCGATAAAAACTTTCAGAGTATTGAATACTTGAATAAGAAAATTAATGCAACCAGACCATGTATATTTGTAGACTCAAACAACAACTTTTATTTGCCGGATGATTTTATTATTGACGCGGAGTACCAATATACCGGTAAGGGCAACAGTTCGTTTTTTACCTTTTATCCTTATAGCGCTTTAAATCTCAGCGTATCAAAATCTTTCATGAAAGGCAATATGAATATAAGTTTGCAGGCAAATGATATATTCAGGAAAAACATTTATACATGCGATGGCGGAATTGGCAACGTATACTTTTGGCAAAAGGATGATGAAGACTCGCGCACACTTTCACTGCATCTTACCTGGAGGTTTAACG
>JGI20214J14112_1000094_pt1 | contig 12138 bp, 10 predicted proteins | sample WetSurMetagenome_FD_14112 | JGI IMG/M metagenome (IMG submission 14112)
TTATTCCAGAAATCAGCATCATCCGGATTGAGAGCAATCGCCGTATCAAAAGAATCAACCGCTTCGATATACTGGCCAAGATTATCCAGTGCAACTCCGCGGTTGTTCCATGCATCTGCATACTCAGCGTTGAGGGTAACTGCCTTTTCGTATGAAGTAACAGCTTCAGAATACCGGCCGAGTTTATCCAGCGCAACTCCACGGTTGTTCCATGCCTCAGCATAATCAGGGTTGATGGAAATCGCCCTGTCGCTGGAGTCAACCGCTTCGGCATACCGGCCAAGTTTATTCAGCGTCGCACCTCGCTTATGCCAGAAGTCGGGATCATCCGGATTAAGAGCAACCGCTTCATTAAAAGATTCAACCGCTTCGGTATACCGGCCAAGATTGTCCAGTGAAACTCCGCGGTTGTTCCATGCATCTGCATACTCAGCGTTGAGGGTAACTGCCTTTTCGTATGAAGTAACAGCTTCAGAATACCGGCCAAGATTATCCAGTGCAACTCCACGGTTGTTCCATGCCTCAGCGTAATCAGGGTTGATGAAAAGGGCCTTGTCATAGGATGCAATGGCTTCAGAATACCGGTCAAGACTATCCAGTGCAACCCCACGGTTGTTCCATGCCTCAGCGTAATCGGGGTTGATGAGAATTGCTTCCTGATACGAACCAACAGCTTCAGAATACCGGCCAAGATTATTCAGTGCAACTCCACGGTTGTTCCATGCAGCAGTGTCATTTGGCATAAGAGCGATCGCCTTATCAAAAGAGTCGACTGCTTCAGAATACCTCCCGAGATTATCCAGCGTATTTCCACGGTTAATCCAGGCATTTGCGTCATCCGGATGAATGGCCACCAGAGTGCCACTTGTGTCAACCTCATCAGAATATCTGCCGAGCTGACGGCACGCGCTTCTGCGGTTATTCTGAGCGGTTGTGTAATCCGGGTTGAGCATTATTGCCTTGTCGTACGAGCTTACTGCTTCAGCGTGCCGGTCGAGATACTCGAATGCCACTCCGCGGTTGTTCCATGCTACCGCATTATCCGAATGAAGGGTAATCGCCTTTTCATACGAGGTAACCGCTTCGGAATAGTGACCGAGATGAACGAGCGTGTTTCCACGGTTGATCCAGACCCCGGGGTAATCAGGATCGATGAGAATTGACCTGTCATACGACACAACCGCATCGGAATACCGGCCAAGATTATCCAGTGCAACTCCACGGTTGTTCCATGCCTCAGCGTACTCCGAATTGATCGAAATTGCCTGGTCGTAGGAGGAGACTGCTTCAGAAGATCTCCCAAGATAATCCAGTACAATGCCACGATTGTTCCAAGCTACGGCGTTATAGGGGTAAAGGGCAATTGCCTTATCAAACGAATCGACCGCTTCGGAATACTGATCGAGTCCGGCAAAATTATTGCCTTCATTGATAAACTGACGAGCTCGATCCCGCATGAAATAGAATATGTTAGTCAGTTAATCACTGTTGCGATTTATTTCTGAAACGATTCTACCCCTGCTGTGATTATGTCGTGGATTGGGCAGACATTTTCTGGTTCAATCCCCGTCAACCTCAATGGCGGTCACCTGCCAGTGTGCATTGGATGTGAGCCAGGAATAATCCGGAGGAGGAGGGAAAAAATTCACCCTTGACAAAAAAATGTTCAGAGTAGTTTCTCAGTATAGCGGATTACTTCTTTGAGTGCCTTGACCCGGGCATACCATTTATTGTCCGACTCAATGACAATCCAAGGGGCGTAAGGAGTGTTGGTCCGTGCCAGCATCTCATCCACCGCACCTTCATAAAGGTCCCATTTCTCACGGTTTCTCCAGTCTTCTTCAGTTATCTTATATTGCTTGAGTGGATCCTTTTCCCGCTGGTTGAACCGTTTGAGTTGTTCGTCCTTATCTATCTCAAGCCAGAACTTGACAATNCCGCCGCCACTGCTCTCTACATAGTCCTGCTCCATTTCGTTTATTTCCTGGTACGCCCGTTCCCATTCGGTTTCCGANCAGAATCCTTCCACACGCTCAACAAGGACNCGTCCATACCAGCTCCGGTCNTAGATTGCGAAATGCCCGGCTTTCGGGTAGTGACGGATAAACCTCCAGAGGTAATGGTGCTCTTTCTCGTAGTCATTTGGTGCTGCAACAGGTACTACATTGTATCCGAGAGGATTGATGTACCGGGCAAGGCGGGTAATGTTGCCTCCTTTTCCGGCCGCATCCCAGCCCTCATAGACAATGATAAACGGGATTTTCCGTTTAAAAAGCAGGTAATTGATCTCAAGCATCTCGACCTGGAGGATGTTGAGCATATTCTGACAGTCTTCTTTTGAATAGATTACACTGGCAGAAGATCTTCTCTGGACAGGATTTTTCGGCGGCTTGGAAATATTTTTCTGGTGTGCTTTTTTTGACCGCTCTTCTGTTTCAGAAGCAACCCTTTTTTCGAGATTTTTTACCAGGATTGAATACACCCTGAAAATGGCATTCTTCCTGTCGGTTGCTTCAATAATATACCATGGCGCATAATCGGTATCGGTCTTTTCAATGAATTCATCAATTATCGGAAGATAGGTGTCATAACTGTGATGGAAATCCCAGATACTGGGGGTCACCAGCCATGCAGTAAGGGGGTTCCTCTCCCTCTCCAGCAGCCTGAGTTTCTGCTCNTCCTTGCTGATATGTAAAAAGAATTTGATAATAANAGCACCGCTGTCAGTCAGCTGGCGTTCGAAAACGNTTATGGAATTAATCTCTTCTTTCAGCGACTTTTTCCAGCCGATGCTGGAGAGTTTTTCTGCAAGTGCCCTGCTGTACCAGCTACGGGCAAACAGTGCGATTCGCCCTTTTGAAGGAGTTTTTACCCAGAACCTCCACATGAACGGGCGTGCCCGTTCTTCATCAGTGGCTTTTGCTGTTGCATGAAGGGTAAACCCACGGGGATCAAGAGACTGGATAATCTCCCTGTGGACATGGTAATGCCGGCTGCATTCCATCCTTCAATGACGACAATAATCGGGATCCTGAGATCACGGAGTGTCCGCTGGAGGACACTCAGGCGCTCTTTTAACGGGGGCAGGGATTTTTCAAAAGTCTCTTCGTCAATAGTCTTTGTTAAATCATATTTTTCAAACATCCTTCCCCCTCAGGCTCTCAAAAAGATCCAGAATTCTTTTGATGAACAAACGAATCGTAGGGCATGACAGGTAATAAACCCTACCTGAAGTGATCCAGTTGGTTTTTTTCCTGAAAATTATGGAGTGAGGGAAAGATCATTCTCCTTTGCAATAGTGACAAAAGCATCGGCAAGGTACGAAGCCTGGTGTGGTGTTGATCCGTACGTGTTGAATTTCCAGACTTTCGTTGCTCCGGGAATTACGCCAACAATACCTTTTTCTTCAAGGGCTGATGAGAAATAAAATCCTCTCTTCTTATGGGATTGTGCGACGGTATCAAAAGATGCAACAGTATCTACCCGTGTAAGGGTATGATTCCTCGGGTATTCTGAAAGGATCTTCGTACCTGAAACGGTCAGAAGGGCTTCAAGAACCATGCGGTTGTTCTGGAGTTCCCTCTCAAAGTGCTTCACCCGCTCCTTCACGTGAGGGAATGAAGCCATCATACCGACAAGAGTCGCGCCCATCAGTGTGCAGCCCATCATCTCCGGTTCTTTGATACCGAACTTCCGTTTTGTCACATCACCCTCAATTGCCGTAGTACGGAAAACTTCCGCAGCTCGTTCATTTGTCGCTGCAAGAACACCGGACGGAGCGGGGGCTGCCATACTCTTGTGCCCGGAGCCGACCACAAAATCCACACCAAGATCTTTGCCATCGACCGGCAGGATGCCGACCGTGTATGCCCCATTGTACAGGACAGGGATATCGTACTGGTGGGCAACTTTTGCGATTGCTTTCACATCATGCATATTGCCATACTGGTAATCGACGTGGTCAATGAAGGCCAGAACAGGTACCCTGCCGAACTCGCGCCTCACCTCCTCGATCTTCGTTGCTGTCGCATCAGCAGTTATCGTATGGTTTGCATCCTGAGGGATCTCACGAACGACACCCCCGGTCCCTTCGATGGCCAGGAATTCGGTATAATGGGAGAGAGAAGTGAGAAGCACCGGATCTCCTTTCTTGACATAGGTGTTAGCGACGGCCTGGAACCCGCGCCGGGCACCCGGTACTGTACGAACTGCATCCATATTCAGCCACCCGGCGACATCCCGGTGGAATTCGGCAATCGGGGGTTTACTGATGTGATCGAGACGGTTGGGTTTGCGGCAGTTATCGCAGACAGAATACCCGTCTCCATAGGCAATGACGGCTTTCATTGCATCTGCAGTGAGCCTGCCGCCGGCCTGGATCGGATCAATATTTATGAAGAGCTCATTGACCTGCCGCGCCTCTATCCCGGCTCCGCACCTCATTTCAGCATCTCCTGTTTTAAGGATACAACCTGCCTNTCGAGATTTTCCAGCAGACGCTGGGCCTGGATCCTCCGGGTTTCATCCAATACATGCCGGGGTGCGGTTTCGCGGAGGATCACCCGAAGGTCCGTAAGGGTATANAGTGCCTGAAATGTCATGTCAACTGCCCTTTTTGACAACGAATCACCTTACTAGTATTGGGAAGACGATGAAATAAATAACCACTATTTTTTTTGCCGCGGGTTTTTATTCCTCGGATCATACCTGAAGAGATCAGGTTTCAGCTATTTGGCATGCCTCTTGAACACGTGAAAACACTCAGTAATCTATTGCCATAACAATAGAATGAATTGAGAACAAGAGCTCAAAGTAATCTCAAGAATTGACGTGGAAATTTGTGAGAAAAATATATCCTTGTTCGAATCAATAGGAGAGAACATGGGGAAAAAAGCGGTAAAAGAGAAACCACCATTAGAACTACAATTTGATCACGTGAAAGACAAAATTACCGGATGGGAGAAATACAGGAATGCAGGCTCGCAAATCGGGCCCTGGATTATGCTTTTATCAGGCGCATTGATTGCAACGGTGGGGTTCTTCATTGCTGTCTTTGGTGGCAGAACCACGATCGGAATCATTGTCGGAATTATTGGTATCCTGATAATTATCGCAGCATGGAGCTGGTCAGGGAAGCGTTCAAAGGGTCAGAGAGATGTCGAAGATAAAATCCTCACTATGAAGGGGGACCTTGCGCTTCTTGAGAAAGAGCGATGATAATAACAATATACTTTTTTCAATAGTCAGAAGGGAAAAAACGCTCAAACGGCTTAAAAAAAAGTATTCTAATTGATTATCCATGATGCTTCCTGATTTCCAAAACTGTAATAGAAGGTTATTTTCCCCTTTTTTGTGCTATCCTTCAGACCCGGAAACTGATTAATGTTAAATAATCCAGGACGCGGTTCACCATGAGAGACTCCCTCGTCCTGGAGTTCTGGCAAATCATAATGCACTCCATTCCAATCCACAATCCACGTCCGGCTTTTTGTGGCGATTGCTTTATCACCAATGTTTTGTGTTTCGAGATACATGATGCCGCTCGTTTGATTAAAACCAGTCACTCGTACCGATTTTTTAAATCCTTTATACTCAAAAATTGCAGTGTCGCCAATTTTCAAATCGGTACGGGATGGATCGGGTTGAAGGGTCATTTGGACATCTGATCCTTGAGAGGGAGTGGTAATGCACCCGGTAAAAAGAATCAGAACAATCAAGGAAAATCCCAGAACGAAAACCAGATATCGCATGGTTTATCACTATTCAACTCGGGCTATTTAAAATATTTTTATGGAAATTATTACACGAAATTGACGATGATTCCCAAAAAGATAACGAAAAGGGTAAGATACGGTTTCAACTCCCGAAGGGTATCTATGGATGCACAGAATCTCTTCTTTTTTTAATCGGGGCTATCGAAAAAATATACAAGGGATTTTCCGGCCTGCGACAAATTTTTCTCCTGACGTCTTAATGTAATAGTAACGCAACGACACCAGAATAGTTCATACAACAGTTCAGGTACTTTTGGAGGTTGGAGTGGAATTTAACAATTCGGTTCTGATTATAGGATATGGTGCGGTAGCGAAATGTACACTACCAATCCTGCTCCGGCATGTAACAATACCGCTTGAAAATATCACGATTATTGATTTTAAAGATAAAGCGCAGGATCTGAAAGCGTGGACGTCAGGAGGACTCCGGTTTTTCAAGAGAAAAGTCACGCCGGCTAACCTGAACCAGATCTTGTCTGATTATCTCTCACCGGGAGGTCTTTTGATTGATCTTGCCTGGAACATCGACTGCTGTGAGCTGGTGCAGTGGTGCCATGATCATACTGTCCTGTACGTGAATACATCCGTGGAAGCCTGGGATCCTGATGCGGAAAAGTTTACTGCAAGCCCCTATGAAAAAACCCTGTATTACCGGCAGATGAGGCTTCATGAACTGACAAAAGACTGGCATGATGGTGCTACTTCTGTCGTTGACCATGGTGCAAATCCCGGCCTTATCTCACACTTTGCCCGTCAGGGACTTGTTGATATCGCGCGCCAGATGATTGCCGATGATATCGCGCCAGAACCGGACCTCGTGGAAGATCATATCCGCAACAAGAATTTTGCTGCGCTTGCCATGGAGACCGGTATTAAGGTTATTCACTGTTCAGAGAGGGACACCCAGATCTCCCGATCACCCAAAAATGTCGATGAGTTTGTGGGAACATGGTGTATTGAAGGACTCAGGGAAGAAGGTACTGCACCTGCGGAGATCGGCTGGGGGACTCATGAAAAAGAGCTCCCCGATCAGGCATATGTGCCTCCGGTAGGACCGAAAAACGAGATCCTGCTCGCAAGGATGGGTATCAATACATGGGTCCGGTCCTGGCTTCCTCATCACGAAATCGTCGGTATGGTCATCCGGCACGGTGAAGCTTTTGGCATATCCGACCGCTGGACCGTGTGGAAGGATGGAGTGGCAATCTACCGCCCGACGGTTCATTACGCATATTTACCCTGTGATGCGACAATTGCTTCACTCCATGAGCTGCGGGGCAGAAATTACGAACTGCAGCCAAAATTACGGATCCTGAATGACCGGGAGATTATTTCCGGATCAGATATTCTGGGAGCCCTCCTTATGGGTCATCCCTATAATTCCTGGTGGACGGGCAGTATCCTTTCAATTGAGGAAGCAAAGACACTTGCTCCCGGCCAGAATGCAACCACGGTCCAGGTTGGACTGGGGGTAGTTACTGCCGTAATGTGGATGATAGAAAACCCGAAGAAGGGTTTCTGCCTTCCTGATGATCTGCCCTATGAGTGTGTACTGGATATTGCAAGGCCATACCTGGGTGAATTCTATTCCGGTCCATCCGACTGGACTCCGTTGAAAAACAGGAAGATTTACTTCAAGGAGAACGTGGAGAATCATTATGACTATGACGATGTCTGGCAATTCAAAAACTTCTTATTTGTGCGATGAATCACTTTTATACTGAAAATGGGGGAAAGACCGTGAAAAAGGAACCGAACATAAAGGAGCATGATGACGGGGTCCCGCATATCGGGAAAGCGAGAAAGCAACTGCTGCAGAACCTTGCCCGTGAGCAGGGAACCCCTATTTTTGTGATTGACCATGAGAAAATCCGCTCGAATTACCGGGAATTTAAAAAGGTCCTGCCAAAAATACAGGTGTATTACGCGGTAAAGGCAAATTCGAACCCTGAAATCGTTAAGACGCTCTATGAGATGGGATCCAGTTTTGATGTTGCTTCCATGCCTGAATTCATGATTGTCTATGAAAATATCAAAAAAATGCCAAAAAAAGAGCGACAGGCATGGATTTGGGATAAGATCATCTATGCAAATACTATCAAACCGATAGAAACCCTTGAAGCGCTCGACCAATATAACCCGCTGGTGACGTTTGATAACAGCGAAGAACTCAAAAAACTCCAACAACATGCACCCCATGCCGGTCTGGTTTTGCGGATTCGGGTTCCCAATACCGGTTCTATGGTGGAACTTTCTTCAAAATTCGGGGCTCACCCGGGTGAAGCGGTTGACCTGATTGCCAAAGCATTTGACATGGGCCTTGTCGTTGAAGGATTAAGCTTCCATGTAGGCAGCCAGTGCACCAATTTTGAGAATTATGTCCAGGCTTTACAGTTGTCGGCAGATATTATCAAAGAGACAGAGACACGAACAGGCCGGAAAATCAGAATCCTTGATATCGGTGGCGGTTTTCCGGTGAAGTACCACCCGGAAGTAAAATCCGTCCGGACGCTTGCAAAAAAACTGGATGCCGAAATCAAACGATTATTTCCCCCTGATATGGAGATTCTCGCAGAACCGGGAAGGTTCCTGGTGGCAAATGCCTGTATGCTGGTTGCCAAAGTGGTCGGGAAAGCGTTCCGCGACGGGAAACCCTGTTATTATATCAATGACGGGGTTTATCACACGTACTCGGGACAGGTTTTTGACCATGTTACCTACCCGGTCATGTCTTTTCAGGATGGTGAAACCCAGATCTCAGCTGTTTTCGGACCAACCTGCGATGCCTTTGATACAATTACCCTTTCTGCAGACCTGCCGGATCTTGAAATCGGGGATCTGGTCTATTCAGAAAATATCGGTGCCTATTCCCATGCCTCATCCACCTACTTTAACGGGTTCCCCCCGGCAAAAGTGGTACATATCAACCGTTAATTTTTTTTGCAGATCGAAAATTTTCAAACGTTTTTTTGTGGGACTGTCGATCCCAAAATCAAGCCACTGGTGACTCTGAAGAAACGGGTTTGGAATTACCGTATCACGGGGTCATAGTTGTCGGCATCTTTTCAGGGGGAACTAAATCGTAATCAAAAAAGTTCATCCGGATAGTCTCCAGGTATTGTCTGCAGACGGAGGTGATTTTTAAAAAAAAATAGATTACCACTTCTTCCAGGCATATACTCCGATCCCGATGCTGACAACAAACAACACTGCAATCGCTATGGAGAGGGGGCCTGTCAGACTTTCCGGTAGTGCTGCAGGGGATGGTACCGCTTCGGTTGATGCACTCGTGGTGCTTTCCTGGACAGGTGTGTGTGTCGGTGCTGCTGATTGCGCAGATGTGTCCCGCGGATTCGGGGTCAACAGGACCGGGCTCGCGATCGGTGTTGATCCCGATGAATCGATCAAAAGAAGGTCTCTTACCTTATTCAGAGACATGCCATTGGAAATTTTTGTGCCATACATCAATTCCAATGCTTTTAAATCGATTTTGCTCAATGAAGTCACGGCGTCAGACTCGGAATAAAATATGCTATCCGGGTAAATACTGGTCTCGCCGGGGAATCCCAATTCATATAAAAGTGATCGTAAAATCCAATGTGTGCGGGCATTCCCCTTTACATCTGAGTTGATGTACACGGTATGGGTGCTTACACCATATTGAAACTGGTTGGTTTTGTATATGAAGTATATCATACCATTTTCAGGATTTTTTGAAATTTTCCAGCTGGTATCTAAATTAATATTGTTTAATGATGATTCCGGTAAAAAATTTATTACGATATCTCCTAGTGTCTCGCCCTGTTGAACTTCTCTTGGCAATTTTGTGGTACTTGAATAACTGTTGAATACCTGGAGAAAATTATTTAATGTTTTTATATCTTTGCTATCATAGTTTCCGGTAACTGCAACATGAACCAATTCTTTGTTCCATTTATTAATGGAGAGAGAATCCGGACTGAATGCAATATCAACAAAGTGTTTGTAGATATCATTGGTTGAATACAACGTCTGCGTGATAGTTGACGAGGGGATGACCATCGGGAATTCGGGTAGTTTCCGATGAAGTGATCTTTGGGGTAGTCGGTACAGGGGTAGTTCCTGTCACTGTTGCTGATGTTACGGTTGGTTGGGATGGCGGAGTCGTAGAAGTACAACCACATACCAAAATTACCAGAACTAATCCCAGGGTAAGAATCCAGATACTTCGCATAAGTATCGCTTAATTGCGTCAACACGATAAATCTTTCAATAAAACACCCATATATTCGCGTTCTGCTGGCAAAAAATCCGGTATTGCAGCGGGGCTGTCAAAATTTATTGTATCAGGAGAGTAGTTATCACACATCCTCAACGATTGATAAAACAGTATCTGTTACTCGTGGGGGAGATAAGGAAGTCACACTGCCAGGCTACATGCTCAACAGGAATGGTATACCTGTAACTGCGGCTTCCGATATGATACCAACGCTTTTTTAGTGCGTTATCATCGTTCTGAGCACTGGCACAAGGGGGTGCAGCCAGTGTTGCTCTCTCATCGTAACAATCCTTTGTAGTGCATATTATTTGCAAAAAAAACTTCTGACCTCTCCTGTCTTCCCATTACGGCGCGGTATTCCGGCAGGCCGGACAGTTCAGCGCATAGTCACGTATTCCCTCGTTCCACGGCGTAAACCCAATACAGACTTTCGGTTTTGTATCATGAATTTTACAATACACTTTTCCATCATCCGCCCTCAGGAAAAACGGGCAGTAGGTTAATACTCTGCCATCCAAATCCACCCAGTAGTCAATACGGGTAATGTCGGCAAGATCCCTTGGGGAAATATCCCTGCCATTGCACCGTTTTTTGCCGGTGAGCGTTATGGAAACGTGCTGCAGGATATCCTGCCTGTCTGCCTGCATCCATAGTATGATATCTTCTATAACGCCCTTCTGGCCCCATCCCCATTTCTCACAGCAGCGGCCGCATTGAGTACAGGACTGGTCGGAAGACATGAGTATACTCCGGTTACTCAATTGGATGTACTCCTTGTTAGTCATTATTTTTTTTAACGCTGATTGTTGTGATCATGCTGTGCTGAAAAAAATGAATGTCGTGTAAAAACAGTTTATCCAATTCTCAGGACACCCCAATGTCTTCTCTCTAAAAGCAAAACCTCCGAAATCCCGGATTTTTTGTTGTCCTTATTCCTGAATATCGGAACAGAAGGGAAATGAAGAAGAAAACCTCTGGCATGCTATGCCTTATGTGCTTCAATGGTCATTTAGTATAGAGATTTAAGAAAACGTTCATGAGGTACCCGATGAATCACGTTTACCTTTTTGGCCACCGTCAGCCGGATACGGACAGCATTGCAAGTGTCATAGGGTACGCGGATTTTAAAAACCGGTCCGAACCAGGCAGGTACATTCCGGCCCGCTGCGGTGAACTGAATCCGGAATCACGGTATATGCTGGAACGGTTCAACCTCCCCGAACCCGTTCTGATATCTTCAGTAAAACCCAGGCTTTCGGACATTAGCTATAAACCGGTCTTTTCGCTTCCGCAGGATGTCCCTGCCGTTGATGTGGCAACCCTGATGGCAAAGGAAGGGATCCGGAACGTTGTCATCACCGATTATACAGGGAAACCGGTCGGAATGGTTGGTGAACATGCCCTTGCCGGCTCATATATCCAGAAGATTCATCTTGCCGAGCTGGCTGTTACTCCGCTTCCGGTCGAATCCCTTGCCCGGATTTTGAAGGCGACCATCATCGTACCAGCCCGGCAGATTCTCAAAGGCCGGGTGTATATCGCAATCGATGCCCTTGATGTCACGCTTGGCAAGATGACCGCAAAAGACATCGTTATTGTTGGCGATAACGAACCAACCCAGCTCGCGCTCGTCTCCGCGGGAATTGCCTGCCTGATTATTGCACAAGGGGCCCCGGTCGGGGAACGTGTTGCTACAGCTGCTGCAGGACGTGGGGTATGTATCCTCTCAACTGCACTCGATGCCTTCGGGGTTGGCAAAATGATCACCCTCTCCCTGCCAGCCCGGGAAGTGATGGAGGTCAATGTTCCGGTCCTCCTGTTTACCGATACAATTATTTACGCCCGGCAGGTTGTCTCTGCTTCAGAATTCCGGGCTGCGTGTGTTGTCGAACCTGACGGGACACTTGCCGGGATCCTGACACGGACAACCCTTCTTGAGGATGTGCGGAGATCGGTGATTCTCCTTGACCACAACGAAGCTTCTCAGGCAGTTGATGGGATTGAAGAAGCAGATATTGTCGAGATCATCGACCACCACCGCCTTGGAGCAATAACCACGTTAAAACCGATACGGTTCTTCAATGACCCGGTCGGGGCGACATCAAC
>JGI20214J14112_1000098_pt1 | contig 12046 bp, 5 predicted proteins | sample WetSurMetagenome_FD_14112 | JGI IMG/M metagenome (IMG submission 14112)
ATAGTTACGGCATAAAGCTTTTTTACCGGGACAGTGAAATTGTTTATTGAATACTCCCCTATGCTTCCAAGCAGGAATTCCTGGGCCCCAGGAGTATAACTATATAACAGGCTTGGGATCAGATCCAGCCTGTTGTTGACCGGAACTATTACATTACCTGCAAAATTCAGTTTCATTGGCAGCCTGATTCCTGATGAAGAAGTTGAAAATTTTTCCACAGGCATATTGACATGACTGACTGAAATACCTGCAGATGGCATTAGTTGATTGATAAGTGTTCGCCAGAATATTCCCACATTTAAATCGAAATAGTGTAATTCCTGACCCAGACCAGATTCGAGGCTGGGAAGAGATGCATTAAAGATGAGAGTTGATAGATCAAACTGTGAATCGAAAGTCAGACCATTTAGATTAAAGGATCTGGAAACATAACCGGGCTGAAAACCAATTGTAATTTGCTGATTATTAATTATTTTAGAATAACTAAACGAAAGCATGAATTCATTTGCCGACAAATTGAATGAGGAAGACCGGTCGTGAAATACAAATGCACCGATGCCAAAGGATTGATTTGAAATAATTAGTTTCTTGTCGATTGAAGTACTGATAGTCTCAAAAGGAGCACCAACCGTTGCCCATTGGTTTCTGTAAATAGTTGCAATTCTAAAATTCTCACCTGACATTCCTGTATTTGCAGGATTTGTCAATAACGGGGCGGCATAAAACTGTGAAAAATGAATATCCTGTGCATGCAGATTTACTACATGAAAAATCATAAGAATAACAGTCAGAAATAACAAATGACAATATCTAAGTTCAGACCTATTTGAATTATATATGAAGCAGGATAGCATCAGCTTATTTTGATTTAAAATGATTGATAGAATCGCAATATCTTATTTTAGCAGTAAAAATTCTCCTCTCTTTTCGAATTTATGTCCATGAAGCGTTTCGGCTTTTACCTTATATATATAAGTATCAATGTTTTGTAAATGTCCATTAACAGTTCCGTCCCAGCTTTCGTTAATATCATCAGTTGAAAAAACAATTTCCCCCCAGCGATTGAATATTTTCAGATTGAAACTTTTTATGTTGTTCCATTTAAACCTGAATTCATCATTATTGGAATCACCATTTGGAGTGAATGCCGAAGGCGCTTCGAGGTAGAAATCTTTGATTACGTTAATAAGAAACTTCTCAGCAAAGTCAAAACAGTTGTTATTTGTTTCAACGGTGTAAGTGGTGGTTTGTACAGGAGAAACCCATGGATTATTACAATGGAGACATGAAATTTTTTCATCGGGTGACCAAGAATAATTTACGTTGCTGGTAGATGTCAAAACAATCAGCTGGACTTTTTCGCCGATATAAATTGTTGTATCTCCAAGTGGTGACCTGGTTAAGTCAAATGGTTGATTTACCATTATTTTTTTCATCTGGCTTGAAGAACATCCATAAGTATTCGTAACCGTTGCCGTATATGTTGTTGTACTGGTTGGCGATACTCTAGTTGTAAAGGATATAACATTGCTTACTCCTGAAGTAGGAGACCATTTTATCGCATCGCCAGTAGCTTGTGTCACACTTAGGGAAATGGATTTTGCACCTGAACAAAGAATTGAATCTCCTGAAATTGTAAAGACAGGGAGAGCTGCTACTGTAAATGTTTTAGTCAATGTATCGGAGCATCCACTGATATCGCTTGCTATGAGTCGTATATTATAATTACCGGTTTTGTCGAAAAGAATATTACTAAAATTATAACTGGTTGATTTTTTGACATTGTCGATAGCCCAGTTCCATGAAGTTGAATAAAGAGAAGTATTAAGAAGATTCAGCTTATTCCCATAACAAACAACCAGACTGCTGTCGCTGGTTCTGAAATTGGCTTTTACATTTGCAACATAAAGTGTATCAAGATAACTGATTGCATGGCAAGTCCCGCTTATCAACTGGATCGATGGGACAATTTTCCCCCTTGAGGTATACCTGTGCGAAGCAGGATTATTTGTTGTAGTGCTTCCATCGCCAAACAACAATTTCCATGAATCTACCTTTGTTAATGAATCAATATTAAAAGTGACTAAATCATTGTAGCAAATTTTATCGGGTGAAAAAGTAACAACTGCATTTGGTCCTGAAATCTTTATATTTTTGGAATTGGTTGCATTACAACCATTTAATGTCGTTACCTTGAGCCTGGCTAAATGATTACCCGGTTTGGTAAAGGTATAGTTTATATTATTTGAGCTTCTATCACTCAGAACATTTGAATCGAATGTCCACAGATATTGGACTGCCTGGCTGTCTATTGAATTATTATGAATAAAATTCACTGTATCGGGGTAACAATAAAATACACTGTCGCTGACTGTGAAATTAGCATTTGCTTTTTCCACAGAGATATATTTTGATTTTGTAAGAGTATCGCGACAGCTCTCCTTGGATGCTGCCAGTGATACGCTGAATGTTCCTGCGGTGGTATAGGTGTGGGTATTGGTGGTGGTTGAGTTAGTACCGTCTCCAAAGTCCCAGTATAGCTTTGTCAGTGTGGAATCCACAGGAGTAAATTTAATTGTACCACCTAAACAAATTGCCTTATCATCAGCCTGAAAATCGGTGTTTATCGCTATAATCTGAATTGGGATCGAATAATTACTGTAACATTGATGGGCGTCAGAAACAGTCAAAGTGGGATAATATGTCTTTTGTATTGTATTAGAATATTTATGGGCAATACTTATGCTCTTAGTGCTATCAGTTGTTTTATCTCCAAAATTCCAGATCCAGTCAACAATGGTATTGTCAGTTGAGGTATTTTTAAAATTTATTGTCATCTCAGTTACACAACCCGATGTTTTATCAGTTGTAAAGCTTCCCGAAGGTTTAAAAACCTTAACCACCTTTTTTATTGTATCAGTACACCCGTTGTCAGCTGTTACAACCAGATTTATTGTGTCGGTCCCCTTCGAAGTATATACATGGCTGTAAGTTCGTGAAAAAGTTCTTGCCGGAGGGGAATCGTCTCCAAAATGCCATAAAAACCCTTCATTAAAGCAATTATTTATATAATCCTTTGATGAAGATGCATTAAGATGTAATGAATCACCTGCACATAGTATGGTATCACTCAGAATAAAATCTGCCAGCACCTGTCGGACATTCAGGATCTTAGTTTTTATCAATGTGCAGCCGGAAGTATTGTCGGTTGCAGTAAGTTTTGCGGTATAATTCCCTCTGGTAGGAAAGACATACCTGGGTGAAATAATATTATTAAAAATAACGGTATCAATATTCCATGTAAGTGATGTTGCAGGTTTTATATCCGATTTAAAATGATAGATCAAAGAGCTGTCGCAGCTAAAGGTTTCGCTAAAATTGCCAGCTGGTCCATTAATTTTTAATATGTTGTTTTTGGTTGTAGCAGAGAGACAACCATTATAATCCACCTGAAGAGTTATATTTTTATAACCTGTGGTATCTGAATATACTGTAATTACAGTATCCGGCTTTGAATTAAAACTGAGGTCAAAAAGATTGGAAGATTTGAAACGCCACATATTCACAAGTGAATTATCACTTACAGTCCCTGTCAGATGAATACTTCCCCCGTTACAAACCTCAGCAGGTGCAACAGTTAAATCCGGCACCAGTTTATCACCTGCAACAATCTTGATGACCTCAGATATATCTTTACAACTACCACTTTTAACTGTTTCCGAAACATAATATACTCCCGGAGTTTTAATTGTATATTTTACGGGCAACTTGTTTAAAGCAGTAACTGAATCCTTCCCTATCTTGTAAGTATATGAATTTAAACTAAATAACGATTTGCTGCTATCTGAAAAAGTTATTGTCAAAGGAACACAACCTGAGACCTTATCGGGCATAAACCGGGCAACAGGCGGTGATATGGTAACATAACTGGTAATAGAATCGTAGCAGGCCCCGCTATTGTATGCAACTAGTTTAAATGGTAGTTTAATTGTATTTATTTCATGATTGTAAAGTTGCTGGTAGGTTTCTGTCACCAGATCATTCTTCGTAATTGTATAGGAAGTGGTCTTTACATTTGAAATCAGTTTGTTCGAAAGGTACCAGGAAAAACCATCAGCATTTTCCGATGAATTTGTCAGGGTTACCTGCGATGGTACCGAGCAAAACAGGGTGTCATTCATTGAGAAACGTGCCTTAATATAAGTTTTTGTGAATGATACGTCGGTACTATCGGTGCAATAAGAACTTTTACCATATACCAGTTTAACGCTAAGTGTCCCTGACCCTGTAACCAGATAGGTTAATGTATCATTACCATGCACGGTTGAGGTAGTACCATTATCAGTAATTCTCCAGGTATAATTGGGCAAATCGGCAGACGAATAAACAAATTTATAAGTACCATCGCACAGATAGGATTTGGTAACGATATTGTTTTTGGCATTGTAAACTGATATAGTCCCTTTTGTGTACCCTATTGCGATGTATGATTTTTTAAGTAAGGAATCGGAACAGCCGAATTGATCTGTTGCTTTTAGTTTAACATTGTAACTGCCTTTTGAATTGTATACTGATGAATTGCTCAGATCTGTTGAAGTACTCCCATTACCAAAATCCCAGTGATAGCTCAGTTCTGATGATCCTTTAGATAAATTGGTAAACGATACATTAAGTGGCGGAGAACATGCGAATGTATCAGATGCAGCAAAATTGACTTTTGGTTTATCTGCTACAGTAATTAATTTATCAGACTCATAAGTACTGGAACAGCCATTTTTATCAGTTACTTTTAAAATCAGATCATAGGTGCCGACACTGGTATAAGTAAACTGAACAGGTGTACCCTCTTGACTATCACCGGTTCTGAAATCCCATAAAGTTGTTGTAATATCCGATGAGCCCGGAGTAGAAGTACTTTTATAATTAACCAGTAAAGGTGGACATCCAGTTACTTTATCAGCGGAGAAATTAGCAGTCGGACCCTTGTATATTGATATCACAGTGCTTTTAATATCGGTAGTTTTAGTACTCCCATCATAGACCGTGAGAGTTACTGTATATTTTCCGGCTTTAGAATATACCTGTTCCTGTGCTGAATAATCAGTTGTTGAGTTAACCGAACCCTGTCCAAAATCCCAGGTGTAAGTAACCAGTGTCCCTCTTGAGGAACTATTGGTAAACATTATAATGGTGGGCGCGCAGTTACTTAGCTTTGTATAGCTGAAATTAGCTGTACTAATACCATTTGCTGGAATAATAAAAACCTGTAAAAGCAATATTATAAGGTAATATTTTGATTTTATCATTCTCATATCAGGCAGCAATATTCAATTTAACGATACCAGAATTCTTTGCCTCCACATCGGGTACTTGTAGAAGCAGATTTAGATGGGATACGATATTCAAGCATAATCTCATGTGTGGTGTTTTTAGCATACCTTGAGAGAAAGCTTTGATCATATGCATATCCAACCCTTAAATATGATGAGATCATAATTCCGCATAGTAATGTGATATCGTGCGAAGTGCGGTATGTCAATCCAAAATCTAAAACTTCCTGTGGCCCCTTCACAGACCTTTTAAGAATTCTTTCCATATGTTTAAGCCGGAAAGTAAAATTTGCTTCCAGAACAGTAAGATTATATCTGTTTACTACCTGCACTCCCACACTATAGGAATACGATTTCAGATCATCATTTTTGTATATAGCATATCCATAGCGGTGATTTGTATTCAAAAAAAGAGTATCTGACTTTCCAATAGACAACAAATGTGTGGAAGAAAGACCATAAATACAATGAGCATTTTGAAATTCAAATCCCACATTAATGTCGGGTTGAGTGGTCTTTTTATAGTTATAATAGAGTGAAGGATCTGTGGCAGTTTCAGCTTCAAACTTTGAACCATCGATGGTTCGTGTAAAAATACCGCCTGAGAGTCCCATGGATAATGCCCATCCATTTTTCTTTGCAATACGGAAAGCATACGTCAGCATAGGATTGAAAGACAAAGTAGCTCCGATATTGTCATTTACAACAGACAACCCCAAGGCTGACCGCATACTATGAAAATACTCCGAAGCCTGAACATTGTATACAACAGGTGCACCATCAATACCCAACCATTGATGTCGCGTGTTGCAAAAAATGTATAGATAATCTGTGCGCGCAATGAAAGCAGGATTATAATTAGCCCGGTTATTCCAGTGCGTAGCCATACTGATATCTGTCTGTGCTGCTATATTCATACCTGAAAAAAGGAAGATCGTCATTAATATATATGCATAGTGCCTCCTCATTCTATACGGTCTATCTAATCAGGGTTATGTAGCCCTTCTTGATATGAATGTTATCTCTACTGTCACAATAATAAATCAAATAAAAATAGGTGTCGGGATCGGAAGGCTGTCCGTTATGCAATCCGTTCCAACCAGTATTTCCCTTAAATATTTGTATACCATTTCTGTCGATTATTTCTAATTCAAATCCTGGCATAAAAACATCATTTATCCCATCCCCATTAGGAGAGAATACATTTGGAACAAACGGAACAATATCAATATACTTGAAAGAGCTGTCAACGCAACTATGCTCTGATTTTGCCATAAGCGTTATTGTATAATACAATATTGAATTGGAAACATTATATGCATGCTGAATCACAGAGCCTGTCTCAGATAAACCATCGCCCATATTCCAATTGTATTGTACCCCTTTTTCCTGAGTAATACTACCGTTCAGTAAATTATGCCTGCTATCAATTGCATTTGGAGAGAGTGAAAAATTTACAACTGGTAAAGCGTATGCTGTTACATTGAAAGTTCCTGACTTTTCACATCCACGTGCATTCGATCCTATAACTGTGTATTTTCCAGCATTTGATACAGTAATTGAGTCATTTTTGCTTCCAGTGTTCCAAGAATAGCTGACAGCGTCTCCCGATACGGAGAGAATAACTTTGGCACTACCACAGATTGTAGTGTCACCCTGTGTGACGAGTTTCCAGTCGGGTTCCTCAGTTATGGTTTTATAAATGGTATCTGAAACACATCCAGTACTGGAATAACCAAGCAACCAGAATGTTCCTCCCGGAGAGCCTATTTCAATTGAATCCGCTTTCGAACCGGTATTCCACTTATATTCCCAGGCGCCGTAAGCTTTAATATAGGTAGTAAGATCCGGGCAATAGGTTGACTCGCCAGTTATACCAACAAGAGGTGGTGAAAAAGATTCAACATCTTTGGTAAGTGTATCCTTACATGTCGAAGGCAGGTCGGACACTATCAGGGTTACCTTGTGCATGCCTGAAGTACTGAAAGTAAATGGAGGATCTTTTAATGTAGATGTTTTCTGGTTGGACTCAAAATTCCAGAGATATGATAGAGTGCCGTGATTTGTTGTGGAAAGATCGGTAAACTGGACTGTATTGGATTTACAGTCAATCATGAAATCGCTAAAATCAGCTTTCGGAGTATATTTGACGATGGAAGACTTTAGTGTTATGACACATCCTGTAGCCGAGGTCATTGTACATGAATATACTGATTTCTCCATTGGCACACTTACTTTGAGTGTTTTTACGGAATCAAGTACAGTTCCACTACTGTTTGTCCATTTGTAACTTTCAAAACCGTCGGGCGCTGTGAGACTGGCCACAGAATCTGCAGTGCAGTACTTCACCCCAATAACCAGAGGACGGCATTCAGCCAAAAAGTAAGCATAACCATAATGGTATCTTTGGTTGCAATCGGCTGACATAAATTCAATGGTAATAGTCTGGCCCATATATTTCAGAAGGTTAGCCCCTACAGAAGTCCAATCCCTCCACATAACCGGATCCCTCGAACCTGTTGGTGTATAGGCAATAAAACCTTTCACATTTTTATTCGATGAATACACATCGTAATTCGAGCAATCTGTCAAAGTATTGCCTTTACTGTCGTAAAGAGTAAGCTTAAATCGAGGTTCATTTAATGCTGTGTGATCGCTGGCGTATTGCAAAACCAGAGCGAATTTAAATATTAGAAGTGCATTGGTCGAATCAATGGTCATGGTATATCTCAGACTCTGTTCCCAACACCTGGGATTACCGTCTGAACTAATTATCTCATCTCCCAACCGCGCAGAATACAAATATCCTTTAGGTATTTTCTTTAATGCATATCCTGTGTTAGCATCATAAGCTGTCGTATCAGACATAATTGTCTGTCTCCTGTTGATAATACCAACCACCTTACTTGAATTTATCGACGGCACGAGCTCACTATATCTCCATGTATATCCAGTCCAATTTGTAAAATTACCAAGCTCAAACCCAAGATTCTTACAATAGTAATCCTGTGAGTGCAACACAGTACATCTACACAAGTTGACCAGAAAGAAAAGAAAAAGGACCTTTATTACTTTCATTTCATAGAGCTCTATTAACCATGTCAGATTCAGGATAAAAAGCTACCGGAAAAAAACTTCCTTTATAAACCTATAATTTCTGATTGAGTAGTTTTATAAGTATAATTTTAATTTTATCTGCCTTCACCTGTTGATATGCAACTGAATAATCTAAATTAAACTAATATCAATAAGACTATAATTAATACCAGTTGCACCAAACTAGAAATTGCAAAACATTTTGACAAACTAATTCAACAGAATGAATGATTTTCAGACCAGAAAGCAATAATTTAACTGCGAATCACTTTAAGGATCAGGAATTACCTTAAATATCAATTTTAAAAAATTGAACCGGGAAAAGATCGTTATTTATGTGAGGTTAAGACTCATTCACTATAAGTCCGTCTTTAATCTGTAACACCCTGTCCGACATAGATGCCAGCTGGCGATCGTGAGTTACAATAATTATTGTCTGCCCAAAGGTATCCCGTAGTTTAAAAAACAGCTTATGGAGCTCATTTTTATTCTCCGTATCAAGATTTCCTGAAGGTTCATCAGCAAGAATGACAGAAGGATTGTTTACAAGGGCACGGGCAACGGCTACCCGTTGTTGTTCTCCACCACTAAGCTCGGAGGGTTTATGTTCAAGTCTGTCAGACAGGTTTAAGAATCCCAGAAGTTCTGAAGCTCTGCTTTCTGCTTCCGATTTACTTTTTCCTGCTATATAGGCAGGGATACACACATTTTCAAGAGCTGTGAATTCTGGCAGAAGTTGATGGAACTGAAAAACAAATCCTATATTGCTGTTCCGGAATGTGGCAAGAGATCTTCCTTTCAAACGACTAACATCCGATTCGTTATAATAAATTGTTCCGCTATCGGGATGATCAAGAGTTCCGATTATCTGCAGAAGGGTAGTTTTTCCGGCTCCGCTTGCTCCTACTATTGATACTACTTCTTTATCCATAATCCTGATATCAATGCCCTTTAAAACCTTTAGGTTCCCATAAGCTTTTGTAATTCCGGTCGTTGTGATCATAATCTCAGGAGGGATAGTGAATTGAGCTTAATCGTCTACCTCATTGTAATATCCGTTAGAAATCTTATTGTCAGATTCTTTCTTAACTTCAGTCTTTGGTTCATCAGGAGATTTTTCAAGATTTTTCTTTATCTCATTGGAGTCATTCTGAATGTTTGATTTCATATCATTCATACTCTCACGTACATCAGATGTAACATTATTCACATCATTCCTGATTGAACCGGAAACATCATTAAAATCACTCTTTATTTTTTCCGAATAGGAAGTAACATCATTTTTAATTGAATCGGAAACGTCAGTCAGATCCTTGCGAAAATCGCCTGTACTTGTTTCTATCTCTCTTCTGATTTCATCGGTTGCCTTCTTAAAATCACGCATTCCTTTCCCGATAGTTTTTGCTATATCGGGAAGCTTTTCTGCGCCAAAAAGAAGAAGCGCAACAATAATTATTACAAATATTTCAGGTCCGCTCATAAAAATATCAAGTAAATGTCGCTCCCAAATGAAGAAGCAAAGTTAGAAAAGTTTAATGATATTCCCAGTGAATTAGTTATTACGGATAATAAAATAGGGACATGCTTTGGCATGTCCCTGATATATAAATTATCTTGTAAAACAGTTTATTGAATCTGAGTTTTTACCTTAGTTTTAGGTTCCTCGTTCAAATCTTTTGACTTGGGTGTAGTGTCGTACATTAAAGCAGTGGCAACGAATACTGATGAATACACACCTGTGCCGATACCAACCAAAAGGGCGAACATAAATCCTCTGATTACTGCGCCTCCAAAAATGAACATAGCCACAATTGTAAGAATAACTGTTAGCGTAGTGTTAATGGTCCTGCTAAGGGTTGAATTTATAGCCATATTAAGAACCTCTTTAAGAGGACGCTTACGATATAAAGGAATATATTCCCTAAGCCTGTCAAAGACAATCACCGTATCGTTAACCGAGAACCCGATTACAGTAAGGATTGCCGCTATGAATGCCTGGTCAATTTCCATTGAGAAAGGCATGATACCCCAGAAGATAGAATAAACTCCAATAACGAGCAATGTATCGTGAGCCAGAGACATCACAGCCCCAAACCCATACTGCCAGTAACGGAATCTCATGAAGATATAGAAGAAGATCAGAACGAGTGCGATACCAACTGCATAGAATGCATTGATTTTGATATCTGCGGCTACAACCGGACCGACAGTTTCAGAACTCTGCCTGTACTTATTCAGGAATACTTCCTTACTGACATCACCAGGGATAAATCCTTTTAATCCTTCGTAAATTTTAGTATCAACTTCATCGTCAACTCCTGTTTCATTTATCCTGTATTTGGTAGTGATCTTAACCTGATTATCGCTGCCGAAAATAACTACCTGTGGAAGTTCGCCAAGGGCCACATTGAGTTTCGCCGCAATGTCTTCAGTTTTAACAGTATTGTCAAACTTCACGACATATGAGCGTCCACCAGTAAAATCTATGCCCGGATTAAGACCTCTGACAAATAATGAAACAACACCTGCCAGGAGGATGACTCCGGAAGCCACATAGAAATATTTTCTCATTCCGATAAAATCTATCTTTGTATGTTTGAACAAATTAGCAGTTATCTTAATCGAGAATGTGAGATTTGCATCTCTTTTCAGGAGTGCTTCATAAATTAGTCTTGTAATGAATATGGCAGTGAACATAGAGGTAAGAATACCTATTACAAGAGTTGTGGCAAAGCCCTTTATTGGTCCCTGTCCAAAAATATAAAGTACAATACCTGTAAGAATTGTTGTAACGTTTGAGTCGATAATTGCAGAATAAGCATGTTTATAACCATCGGCAATTGCAAGTTTTAATCCCTTACCGGCCCGCAGCTCCTCCCTTATACGCTCATAAATAAGAACGTTTGCATCAACAGCCATACCCATGGTGAGCACTATACCTGCTATTCCCGGCAAAGTCAGCACCGCATTTAAGGATGCAAGAACACCAAATAGAAGAAAGACGTTGCTAACCAGTGCAATATTCGCAATAGTACCAGCACTTTTACTGTAGTAAAAAATCATAAATGCCAGTACTAATGCAAATGCAATGATAAATGATATAAAACCTGAATTGATTGCCTCCTTACCAAGTGTTGGACCAACAATGGTATCGGAAATAATATGTGCAGGAGCAGGCAGCTTACCGGATTTCAGAATATTTGACAGGTCATCGGCTTCTTCAATTGTGAAATCACCTGTAATTTCCGTGCTTCCAGCTGTGATCTCATTCTGAACTCTTGGATAGGATCGTACATAGCCATCAAGTACAACAGCAATACAACGGCCAATGTTTTCACGAGTCATTCTTGCCCAGGTCTTTGAACCTTCTGAATTCATTGACATATCAACTTTTACTTCAGATCCTGTAACACCCGATGAAGTTCTTGCAGATGTAATCACATCTCCACCCAGAGGCGGACGACCATCGCGGGTGGTTACTTTTATAGCGTGCAGTTCGAACATTGATTTAGTGGGATCATATTTATAGGGATTCTGACTCCACAACATTCTGAGATCGCGGGGGAATAACGTTTTTATCTGATTCATTTTCAGCAAGGCATTCACCTTAGCTGTGTCTT
>JGI20214J14112_1000099_pt1 | contig 12044 bp, 10 predicted proteins | sample WetSurMetagenome_FD_14112 | JGI IMG/M metagenome (IMG submission 14112)
CTCCGCGGGAGTCACATCAAATGCAGGATTACGTACAGTAACATGCGGAAGCGCATGGGCGATCTCGTCTGCCAGAATCTCGTTGCCAGCTCGCTCCTCTATCGTAATGAGCTCCCCGATAATTGTCCGGGGCGCAAACTTGTAGGTCTCTGCTGCAACAAGGACATTCACCCGCGCTTCGTGAGCTGTATGGGCAACCTGTGATGTGCCGATTTTGTTCACCACTGCACCATTAACGGTGACTGCATCGGCACCTACGAAAACCAGATCGACTTCGTGGATGAATGATCGCACAGCTGAGTCAACAATGAAGTTGGTTTTTAATCCTGCATCATTGAGCGTCCTGATCGTTATCAGACCTTGGTTTCGAGGGCGCACTTCTGTTGCAAAGACTTCAATGTCTTTACCGCTTCGGTGCGCTTCAATAATACACCCAAGCGCGGCTTCAGAATTACAATGCGTGAGAATGGTATCCCCATCGCGTATATGGCGTGCACCGAATTGTGCGATCTTTTCCACCGCATGCTGAGACGAGTGTATGAACTGCTCCGCCCGATGGATTACACCATTTTGCGCTTCCTCAAGAGTTAGTGCCTGATCAAGATCCGACATAACAATATGAACGGCATTCGGGAGGGAAACCGCGGTCGGGCGCGTGGCGATAAGGGTCTGTGCTGCACTATCCATTTCCCGCCGGAAAGCCTCAAGGTCGTTGGTCCTGGTATCAGTCGCATGACGCCGAAGTGCTTCTGCAGCCTCACGCGCAATTCTGCCGGCACCACGGATCTCCATGCTCTTTATCTTCTCTGCGGTTTCAGTTACGAACATCAGCTTCATTGATTCAATGTTCAGAAAAGTACATAGAGTTTATTACCGGGTATCACCATGTCGTTAGCGGTTGTCTTTGACAGTGCGGGAACTCTCCTGAACACGTACCGGGTTGCAAAAGATATCTGTCACAAAAAACTCCTGCCCGGTATCGAAACCACGACACTGACGTTCAGTTCGCCCGATCGTGTCCTCGTTGTTTTGCCCGTACACTCAAAGGATATTATAATCACACCAGGTGAGATGCTCCTTTCTTCCTATCTCGTAGAACATAACGTCGGGTTTGGTGTAAGCTGCACCAGGAAAATTGTTACTGCAGAAGAAATCGGGGATGTACTCTATACTGACCAGCAGGTCCATGTGAGTGACCTTCAGGAATGCATCCGGAATGTCTGGACGGTCTGTAAAGCAGAATCGATCGTTACTTTGAACAGCGGTGCGATTGTCAACATGGCAGACAAGCGTATCGAATTTGCCATCACCGCAGGAGGCTGGCCATTTGACGGTGCAAAAGAAGCAATTACCGCGCTTCATCGCATGGGGGTGCCAACCTTCATCGCATCCGGTGATCGTGTAACAAAACTGGAAAAAATGGCTGACCATCTTGGTATTCCCCGCGACAGGGTGTATGGCGTAGCAACACCAACCGTAAAAGCACAGATTGTCAATGATCTGCGACAGGAATATGACAAAGTGCTGATGGTCGGTGATGGGATCAATGACCTTTGTGCCATGCAGAATGCTGATATAGCAATACTAACTATCCAGCAGGACGGTGACCGGCCGGAAGAACTCTACAGGGAAGCTGATTATGTGGTAAAAAATGTGAGTGAAGTTGTTACCATCGTGCAGAAATCGCTCGCATCAACAGGACGTTTCGATCGTGACGACTGTGATGCATCATATAAAAAGTAATATGTCACAAGTATCACATTAGGTATAAGGGTATTATGAAGGCTCCACTGATAACGGTAGAAAACCTCTGCATGGATTTTGATAGCACGAGGGTCCTCAAGAATATTTCTTTTGAGATTGCCGAAGGGGAGATCCTGGGAATTATTGGAAGGAGTGGCGCAGGCAAGACCGTGCTCATGCATCTCATTCGGGGGGTAGAACAACCCCCGACTAGCGGGAAGATAATATACCATGTAGCAGCGTGTAACGGATGTGACTACATGGATGTCGGGAGTTCCCTCGGTAAACCCTGCCCTCATTGCGGGGGTACACTCTCTGCCCTTGATGTAGATCTCTGGAGTGAGGGGGATGATACACTGAAACGCCGGCTGATGCGGCGTACCGCAATCATGTTCCAGCGCACATTTGCTTTGTACGGTGATGACCGGGTAATTGAAAATGTGCTCCATGCTCTCGATGATATTGATTACCCCCAGGATAAGGCCATCAACCGTGCGGCTGACCTAATCGACCAGGTAAAACTTTCCCACAGGATGATGCATATCGCGCGTGATCTCTCAGGAGGGGAGAAACAGCGGGTTGTTCTCGCACGTCAGCTTGCAAAGGAACCTTTCATGCTTTTTGCTGATGAACCGACCGGCACCCTCGATCCTGGCACTGCACGAATAGTCCATTCTATGCTTATCGATGCGGCCAAGACAAACAATATGGGAATGGTTGTCACCTCCCACTTTTCCCAGGTTATAGAAGATGTGGCACATCGTGCACTCCTCCTGGTTGACGGAGGGATTGCCAAAATTGGGACTCCGCGGGAAGTCATAGTGGAATTCATGAAAGGATATGATGACTCTGAAAAATTTGAAGAGTCAGAGTTGGGAGAAAAAGTGGTTGTTGCACGCGACCTGTTTAAACGCTACATTTCTGTTGATCGCGGTGTCGTGAGGGCAGTAAACGGTGTCACCTTTGAGGTTTATACCAAAGAGATCTTCGGGATCATTGGAAAGAGCGGCGCGGGAAAGACAACTCTATCGGGGATAATTGCCGGTCTTGTAGAACCAACAAGCGGGGAGATGAATATCCGGATTGGCGAAGAATGGATCGATATGACCAAACCCGGGATTGAGCAGCGGGGGAGGGCAACGGGATATATCGGCCTCCTGCACCAGGAATATGACCTGTTTCCCCATCGCACGGTTCTTGATAACCTTACTGATGCGATTGGGCTGGAATTCCCAAAAGAGCTCGCGATGCGAAAGGCACTCGTAACGCTGAGGATGGCGGGATTCTCCGATGAAAAGAGCAAAGAGATACTTGAACGGATGCCGGGCCAACTCTCCGAAGGTGAACGACACCGCGTCGCACTAGCCCAGGTCCTTATCCGTGAGCCGCGGATTGTGATACTGGATGAACCGACCGGCACAATGGATCCCATCACTAAGATCGATGTAAAGCATTCAATCATGCACTCCCGCGAAGAGATGGAGGAGACATTCATTGTCGTTTCACATGATATGGAGTTTGTTCGGGACGTTTGCGACCGGCTGGCACTCATGCGTGGCGGAAAAATCGTGCAGATTGGTAAAACGGCAGACATTCTCGCAATCCTTACTGAAGAAGAGCGCAAGCTTATGAGTCAACCTGCAGCATGACGAATGGAATGATTACCATCCATCTCGATGGAGAGAGGATGGAGGTAAGAGAGGGAAGTACTCTCGGTTCTATCATTTCTCTCCATCCAACCGGATGTAGTGTAGCAATTATACGCCCGCAGACTCAGGAACAATCACAGACAGGCACCCTTGCAATCAGCACAACAGCAGGGGAGGTCGCGATTGAGATTACAAAGGGGTACGAGGATTTTCTCAAATCTCCTGAAATTGTGCAAAAACTCACTCTCCACTGGAGTGATCGTTACGCGACGGCGTTCGGGCCTTTTCCCTCACTGATTCACCCAATCCGTAAACCCCACCTCTATGAACGAGGAGATGTGATTCTCGGTTGCGGGGGCTATGAGCCGGCTCGGTCCTACCTTATTTTCTCCAAGTCCCGCCATTCTGCAGATCACGGTGCTGATGAAAGCGGCGGCGTCTTTGCAAAGGTTGTAAGTGGCAGAGGGATACTCGACCGCTGGACAACGGGGGACCGCATTACGAAAATCGAGCCGGTCATAAGCTGGGCGGACACAAGCCGTTCTTTCACTACAAATGACATGGGCCTGATAATTGATGACGGGATGCAGATCGTCACCCGGGTAAATGTGATCGCCCAAGGGTATACACCTGAGCGAATCACAACGGAAGCTTCCGGTAGTGTCGAACACCTGCTTCTTGCACTCCGGTCAGGAAAATTTTCTGTCGGCCGCGTTACGAGCACCCACATCCTTGATTCCCGGCTCTCGGGTACTCAAGATATTGAACCAGAATTCCGGCACCCGCGCAGGGAAGGGACGGTTACTGTACGAACGACCGGGCAACTTGCCGGTGGCATCTATATTTACCGGAGTGATGTCCCCAGCAGTCCCGTTCATGATGTAGTCGGCCAGATTGTCCACGGCATTGAACTGGTAAAACTGGCTAAAGAACAGGATATCCTTACCATCAGTGTGCTGCCGCAACGGATTGATCTTCTCGGACTCTCCCTTATTAAGGCAAAAGAGATCGCCGCTGCAGAGAAAGTTTCACTCAACATTGATAAAGAAGAGGGCGAGAGGATTGTTGTTTCGCAGGATCCGGGTAATACCCTGGATGTCCTCAAAGAGCGGATGGTTACGGTAACAACAGCACCCCTGGAAAAAGTAATAGATATTCAGCTGGATGACGAAAAAGCACCGGTCAGCTGCGACATTTTCCGCCGTATTACAGGACTTAAGCAACACGATGCCGGGATGTTACCGGTCTTTTTTAAATTCGATGATGTAGTTTTGTTCAGATCTGTCATTCCGGCAGGGACCAAAATCAATCCTGAGAACACACCTAAGGATGAAGTTCCCGGAGCCACACTTGCAATTACCAATGATTCCCGCAAAGCTTCCGGTTTCGTGGGTGTGCGCTTGTCAGCAAATAAAGAGTTCGGTCCCACATCCGAACCTTTTGAAGGTACTAACATTCTTGGGCGTGTTATCGATACGGAAAAACTGAAAAAAGTAAAGGAGAAGGAGAATGTGTATATCAGGGTGGTAAAGCAGTGACCGAATATGCTCCAACACATATAGGAACGGTAACCAGGTACGTTGTGGTGGAATCGTTCGATATTACACCGGCTGATCTTGCACTCCGTGCCTATGAGATCTCACAAGGTGTAATGATCAAGGAGACCTGTTTTGGGATTGTCATTAATGGTAAAGAGGGTGAGGTCGATCGTGTCCTTGCTGAACTCAGGAAGCTTGATTCGGATCATATATTTGTCAAAGACCGCGGATTTCCCCCCGGAGATCCTCGCCGCTGCAGGGCGAATCTCGGCGGTGCACGACCTGGATACAATGGTATGGAGCACGAGATGACTATACTTCCCTATGTCTCACACGGGCTTGAAGAACTCAAAAAACACGATGAAATGACCATTCCTCTTCCAAAAAATCCGCGGGAACACCCGTTACTTGACATCTACAAACTCAAGAAACTGATCGATGCACAGGAGTCCTGATATGGCAAAAGTATTCATCTACCCTGCAACCAGCCTGATCCTCTCCGACATGGTGGCACGATTCGGGCACACACCACTGTCATCTGCCACAGCTATTCGTGAACGTGTCCAGACTGCAGGACTTGAATCACCCCCGCTTCAGATCACCCCCGAGGAGCCCAAAAAAGGATTGAAGTGGGCAGCGGTCGAGGTGCCAGCCGGTGTGCGGGGCCGAATGTCACTCTATGGACCGATGATCGGTGAATGTGAAGCGGCTATCATCATCAACGATGCCGATCTCGCATTCGGGTGCATGGGATGTGCCCGCACCAATGAGCTGGTTAAGTTTCTCCTTCATCAAAAAAACATCCCAAAGCTCGAATTGTATTATCCGAAAAATGAGGAGGAAGGTGTGAAATTCGTGGCTGCCATCAAACGCTTCCTTAAAGAACTGGGAGCTTCGCAATGACACCCCCTGTACGCATTGCACAACTCTCCTGTGGACCGGAATATTCCGGGATCCAGCACGAGATCGAGTCCGCGGCACAAGAGGTCGGGGGCGAGATTTTTTACCCGGATGTCGCCCTTAAAGACATACACCGCGATTTTGATACGTTCGGGCTGGACGTAAGAAGTCCTGACTTAAAACTTGCAATTGCACGGGCAATGGCACTCGTGGAAGGCCGGGTAGAGGCAGACGCCGTTTTTATCGCTACCTGTTTCCGGTGCGCAGAGGCAGCAATCGTTCGTAACGAACTCCGGCGTTATATCAACGAACATTCAAAATTGCCGGTAGTCAGTTACTCATTCACTGAACGTACTACTGCGGGCACGCTCCTAACCCGTATGGAAGCCCTTACAACCATTGCCCGCAGGCGGGCATTACTCGCCCGTGAAACTCAAAAAGGTATAACAATGGGGCTTGACTCGGGTTCCGCAACCACAAAAGCTGTCGTTATGAGGGACAACAAGATTATCGGTACCGGATGGCAGCCTACCACCGAGGTTCTGAAAAGCGCACAGGAAGTTATTGCCCATGCTCTCCAGGAAGCGGGAATCACCCGTGACGAAGTGCAGGCAGTCGGCACCACAGGCTACGGCCGCTTTCTTGTGGGCAAAGAAATCCATGCTGACCTCATCCAGGAAGAGCTGACGGTAAACTCAAAAGGAGCAGTCTACCTTGCCAACCGGCAGCACGGGCCCGCAACAGTAATTGATATCGGCGGGATGGATAACAAGGCGATCTCGGTCATGGATGGAATCCCGGGCGTGTTCACGATGGGGGGTATATGCGCAGGGGCGAGCGGCAGATTCCTTGAGATGACGGCAAAGCGGCTCGGGGTCGATATCACCGAACTAGGTCCTCTTTCCATGAAAGGATTTGGCGGAAGAGTACCTATGAACAGTTACTGTATCGTTTTTGGGACGCAGAGCCTGGTCAATGCACTCGCAGCGGGTAGTACCCGCGAGGATGTGGCTGCCGCAGCGTGCCACAGTGTAGCTGAACAGGTATTTGAACAGCAGCTGCAGGAAATTGATATTAAAGAGCCGGTTATCATGGTCGGGGGTACGTCACTCATTGAGGGGCTCGTATATGCGATGGGTGAACTGCTCCAGACAAAGATCGTCGTACCGCCCTATTCACAGTATATTGGTGCGGTGGGATCGGCGCTGCTTGTATCAGGATTTATAAAGGACGATTAGATGCCTGCCATTGAGTACTTTGAGGTGGAATGCCCTGAACCATTGGGTGCCGAGTACTACAGGCAGATAACAAACGACGTTCTGCTCGACCACAACCTTCTGAGAGTTATCCAAAAGCTTCATATCTACATCGATCCGAAGGTGCCGCTCTTTGTTGCAGTGGGCATCTTGAAGAAGATCACCACACGTGTCCGTGTAGGGGATTTTGCTAATGTAAATCCTCTGGAAGGCAAGATCACCCTTGTTATTTCAGATGAGACGTACCTTGCCCCCATGCTCAGGATTTTCTGGCAGAAATTCGGTAAAGACCATGTGGACCAGCCGGACCGTTTCACCGTTATACTGTATGATGTCAAGGCAGAACTCAAAGAGATCGAAGAGATTGTTGTAGCCGATCCAAGCGAGTCTCTCTATAAGGATCTCATCTATGCTTTCCGGTGTATTGCACCAGAAGGTTTCCGCCTGCGCAGTGAGAAATTCAACAAAGAAAAATTCTCATTTGTGGCAAGTGAAAACACCCTTACCGAGAACATCGAAGAGATTGTAAGGGGAAAATTTTCCCTTATGGGGGAAGTCCCGTGACACTCGTCCCGATTACCTACAAAGGAGGTATCTACCAGCATGATATAATCACTGATCTCATTGAAGATCTTGGCGGGTATATAATCCAAAAACATGTAATCGCTGCGGAGGTTGTGCTCCAGTGCTTTGTTCCCCGTGACGATATCGAACTTATCCGCCAGATAGCAAAACCGCTTTTCGGGGAAGTGACTGACACTCCACTCGTCGGAACAGAGATAGCAATTGTCAGTATGAGCCTTGAGATCCATCACCTTCCCCACCCATCCTGTGATATAGCGGAATATGTCCGACGGATCGGGGCAAAAAGCAACATGGTGAGTCTTGCACGGGGCCCGGGAAAACGGATCGCCGGTTTAAATGATGAGGAGCGGGATGTCATCAACGAACATGATATTGCTGTATATCTGATGGGTAATTTTGAGACCTGTATAGAATATAAAATGCCCACACTCCGACGAGGTATTGAGGTACCAATCATACTTTGCGGAGGTCCTGACAAAGAAACCCTCAAAAAGATCATAGATCCACCGGTAGATGGTTATGTCGGCAATGTTGGCAGGTTTATGCGCCGGACGAAAGAGGCCGATGAGCTTGAAAAACTCGATGAGATAGTTGCTGAGATCATCAGGGTACTTGAAAAAAAGCGTGAAGAAATCCAGAAAGATCCCCTCTCTGTTTCTCCTGCGAGACTTATGGGTTTAATTAAAGAAAAGGTCCCTGCAATAAACGGGGTCACTTCTCCAACACCCCTCACGGTTCAGATGGCCGGGCTTCGGGTCAAGCTGCCATACGATACATTTGCCGGGGATCTCAGAGACCTCGAGATCGAGGACGGTATTAAACTTGGGGATCTCTCTGAGATTGTTCCTTCACGGATGCGGGACTATATCCTTGTCAAAATTCTGCCATTCTCAGAGACAAATATGGTGATATAATGGAAAAAACAACCAAAGAAGAATTTGAGGAACGTCTTGCACAGATTGTAGCGCGAGGCGCGGATGTAACGGCCGATACGTGGTTGCGGGAAATTGAAGCGGAATACGGACGTGTTCCTCTTATTTTCAAACGGATGGGGGAACGCCCTGAAGTACTTATTTCCCATCTTCTCTACAAGGGTACGGTGGCTCAGACCAGCCCGCTCGATCCAAAATACGTGGAACTAATCAGCCTGGCAGTGGGAGCAGCACTCAAATGTCCACACTGCACAGGATACCACATGCAGGCAGCTCTCAAAATGGGTGCGAGCAGGGAAGAGATCCTGGAAGTGATACTCCTGGCCGGAATGATATCCAACTCATCGGTACTCGCGAACTCATACCGTATTTTTGACGAGAAGATGGAACGCTGCATACCTTGTGAGACAAAAGGAGTAAGCAAAGTAAACTCAAGACGAAAAGCGGCATCTTTAAAAAAGACATGACGCTTCCTTACATACATTCTGAACTAACTATTTTATCATACAGGATCCATTTTTTATCATAATGTGCGGGATAGCCGGGCAATATTGTTTTAACGGGAGGGAACCTGACGGCAGGCTCATCTCGTTAATGTCGGAACGGCTTTCTCACCGGGGACCTGATGGGGAGGGAATTCATCTTAGTAGTTGCACAGGTCTTGTCCACCGCAGGCTTGCGATTATAGATCTTTCCGATAATGCCCACCAGCCGATGACCAATGAAGANGGTACACTCTGGCTGGTATTCAATGGTGAGATCTATAATTATATCGAACTTCATCAGGATCTGGTACGAAAAGGACACCGGTTCCAGTCAAAATCTGACACNGANGTTATCCTTCATTCCTATGAGGAATGGGGCACTGATTGCCTCAAACATTTCAATGGTATGTGGGCATTTGCACTCATTGATGAGAAATCGGGAACACTTTTCTGTGCACGGGACCGTTTTGGCATCAAACCCTTCTATTACACTTTTGTCGATAATACATTCCTTTTTGCTTCAGAAATAAAGGCGCTTCTTGCCCATCCTGATGTTGGTAAATTCCCGGATTCCACAACACTGGACATGTTCCTTGCCTGGGGATTACTTGACTATTCGCAACGGACTATGTTCGACGGCATTCTCCAGTTGAAACCAGCTCATGCAATACTTGTGAGAAAAGAAGGTATTGGGGTACCTTTCCCCTACTGGAATGTGGATATCTGTTCTGATGTTCAATCGGGGGTTTCTGATAATATTGCAGCAGTGCGGCTCTTATCGTTACTCTATGATGCGACAAGGGTCCACCTGCGTAGTGATGTCGCTGTTGGAACCTGCCTTTCTGGTGGTATCGATTCGTCGACTCTCACGGTTCTCATAAATAATCTGATTCGGGAGGAATCTCCTGCCAACGTGGGAACACTCCAAAAAACCTTCTCTGCAGTTTTCTCTGATAAGCGATTTGACGAAAGCCGGTATATTGATGAGATGCTCGCAACGACAAGAGTTTACAATCGGCGGACCGAACCCTCGCCTGAAGAACTTTGGAGCGATATTGACCATTTAGTCTACATGCAGGACGAACCGTTTGGTTCACTTTCAATCTATGCTCAGTATTGTGTTATGCGAATCGCTCGCGAGGAAGTCAAAGTAGTGCTGGACGGCCAGGGTGCAGATGAGCTCCTTGCCGGTTACCTTGCGTACCAAGGTAGCTATATCAGCGGTCTTTTGAAAACCTTCCACTGGGTGGCAGCATGTTTTGAAATTGTAGGCAGTTTCAGATATCACCGCGGCTTTCTTGGTTCTTCACTACAACAGCTTCTAGTTCGAAAAGGGCGTAGGAAGCTGCTTAAGGGATATCCTGAAGAAATTAACAGATATGATGGCAGCCTTAGTGAAGTACTTCACCGGGAACTTACTGCAACCAACTTACCGTCACTCCTCCATTACGAAGATCGGAATTCGATGGCATTTTCGATCGAAGCCCGGGTGCCATTTCTTGATGTCAGGGTGGTGGAGTATATTGCGTCACTACCATTAAGGCAGAAGATCCAAAACGGTATCACAAAGGTTTCCCTGCGTAGGGCAATTAAGGGAATTATTCCCGAATCGATCCGGTGTCGGATGGATAAGATGGGGTTTGTTACACCAGAAGAAGTCTGGATGAAAGAGAGTCTTCAACCATTCATCCTGAAAATTCTTAATTCCTCTGTCTTTCGTGAGCGCCCATTCTGGGATGCTGATGCTGTAATGAGAGATTATCTCAAATTTATTGAAGGGAACTCTTTGTATTCTCCGGAAATCTGGCGGATTATTTGTACCGAACTTTGGCTGCAGATGTTCTTTGACCATAGAGCTGAATTGTCTGGCAATATGCATATAAATCCAGTAAGAACGGTATAAGTATTTTCATTTTTTATCTTTTGCTGGATCGAATCCTCTAAATAGTGACTCCGGACAGAGTTATGTGATATATTCCTGAACGATTTGGCATTAAAACCTGTCCAGGATTGCGGTTTATTATGAAATCCATTATTCTTGCAGGGGGGGTCGGGACAAGGCTTTGGCCTCTTTCCCGGGAGTACTATCCCAAGCAGTTCATTCCACTGGAGGGGAAGTCGCTTTTTCAAAAAACATACGAACGGGCAAACCGGCTCTCAGATCCCGGGGGGATATTTGTGGTGACCAACGAAATCCACCAGTATCTCGCCCGTAACCAGATTGAGGAGCTCGGATACTCCATTTCCGATGATCATCTTCTTGCAGAACCAGAAGGGAAAAACACGTTGCCTGCCATTGCATGGGCAATGCAAAGAATCCGGAGTTTTTCTTCCTCTGACACTGTCGTAGTATTCCCTAGTGATCACATCCTGGGGGACTCCGCGCTCGATCAGATTCGTGCTGCAGAACCATTGTGCAGAAAAAACCTCGTCACATTCGGTATAAAACCAACCTCCCCCCAGACTGGCTATGGGTATATCAAACCAGGAAAACTGCTTTCCCGGGGGGCAGTTGTTGACGAATTCAAAGAGAAACCTGATGAGAAAACAGCAAAAGAATACGTCCGGAAGGGATATCTCTGGAACAGCGGGATATTTCTCCTCTCTACTGATTCTTTTTTTCAGGAACTGAAAAAATATCGTCCGGATCTGTTCAATGCATTCTCCGAGGGGCACATTATTGATTACAGAAAACTTGAATCGGTTTCGATCGATTACGGCCTACTGGAGCACTCAAAAAAGGTTGTAGTTGTAATCCTTGAAACCGAGTGGAGTGATCTGGGTACATTCAAAGCCCTTTACGACATCGAGCTGCATGATAGTGAGGGAAATGTGGGTAAAGCGGAGTATTTTTCAGCGAGAAATAATTTTGTGCAGGCACCGGGAAAACATGTAGGCCTGATTGGTGTTCATGACCTCATCGTTGTTGACACATCCGATGCACTCCTGATTTGTG
>JGI20214J14112_1000101_pt1 | contig 12006 bp, 13 predicted proteins | sample WetSurMetagenome_FD_14112 | JGI IMG/M metagenome (IMG submission 14112)
ACAATTTTTACTTGGATTTTGAAGGGCACCGAACTGAACGGAAATGCGCAGAAGCCCTTAAAGCATTGGAGAAATACGCAATTTTTGTTAAAATCTTGGGCTCGTACCCCAAAGCTGTTACGCCTTTTTAACAAAGTAGGTTTATTGTGTTAGCGATTTAATTCTTTCAAGTATGTCAACTGGTTTTATCGGGGAGCCACAATGTTTGCAGATTAGAACTTTCCCGTTTTCGGGAATATCGACCATGCCGCTACATTTGGGGCAGTTAAAAGCAGACATTATCAGCCCAGTCTTGGTCAGCAAAGCCTTCAGCGAAGAGAAGTCAACTACAGCCTCGACTGGCTCAGACTCACTGCCGATTTCTCCGCTGACGCGTTTTTTGTCATACTCTGACAGTGTTATGTAACTTGAGCAATTTTCAGCAAAACTTAGTTGATTGTTAATGTCAAACTTTTTTGCACATACCCAACGTTCCATTGATGAATTATCCATTGCTGAGTTACCGGTGATGAGCCCCATGATATTTGTTCCACTATCTTTTTCATGTTCTATCTCAGTCTTTGATGAAAAAGCGCATTTAGAGCAGAGTTTTTTGTCTGAATCAGGGGTGCATTTGTGGATTCCTCTCTTGCCGCACTCTGGACAAACTGCACCAAAGTTGAATAATTCATAGGCACAGGATTGGCATAGTTTTTTTCCAGTGTATTGTGGAAAATCCTTGCGTGTGCCAAACTGGGAGGAGCCAATTACTAGCCATTTTATGTAGCCTTTTTTGAGATGTTTATTCCAAAAAACCATATGTTGTTCGTGCCATTCAAGATCTGATCCGCATTTTTCACAGGTTTTCTTAGGTGCCATGTTTTAGAGCCTCATTTCTGACTAACCAAATCTTTTAACTACGTGAACGAAAAAGTTCTCTATGACTTTGTGTCCTTCAGGATGTGTCTCGTTTTCTATTATGATGCGTTCAGGGTGGAATTGTACGCCGTAAAAGAGATTAGTTATGTGTTTGACTGCTTCTACTTCACATGAAGGTGAATCAGCCAATAACTTGAAGCCTGCACTCTCGAGGCTTTCTTTTAAGACATAATCGTTGTGATATTCTGATAATGGTATTTTTTGTTCTCCTTTAAACCTAGAAAATATTTCGCCGGTTTGGACCACATTGATCTGTTCGAACCTNTCAATCACTGGTTGAGGCAGGGTACCTGTTTTGGCGCCGAATGTTGAACAAAGCAGTTGGTGTCCNAAGCAAATGCCAAGAATAGGCAAGTTGCACGTTTCAATTAATCTCAAAACGTTCTCGTATTTCGCCCTGTCTGAGGCGTTAACTATTCGGGCTTCCGACCCACTTATAACCACCGCATCGAAGCCCTCAAGTTGGTAACCCAACTGGATGTTCTCGAAGCTGACGACTTTGCAGTTAGTATAATTATTCAAAACGGTTTGTAAGTTACTGATTTTTGTGCTGTTCAGGTAACAGTTGATAAGCAAAGTTCTAGTCATCGCTACCTACTCTTCGGTGGATTGAAGCATCCTGTACATGACATCGTAGCTTTTGGCGAAGTCACNATCAACAGATNCCAATTTCTTCTTTAGTTGTTCCATGCGTTCGACGATTGCTTTTTGGTCTTTGTTTTTTATCAGGGTGAGCAGTTCTTGGGCNTTGGTCATGAATATGTCCTCGATTTTGCCCAGTTCTTGTAGGTTAGTCTGCACTGCCGCGTAAAGGTCTGGGGTTTCTAGCGCCGTAGCTTCTGCCAACGTGAACAACATCCGGTAGGTTGTACCTGCCACTTTTTTGGTTTCAGATAAATTCTTCTGCTCCAGCAAGGTTTCGCAAGCAACTAGTCCTAAGAAGTGTGGTAACCCCAACACAACTGACATGAGTTCATCATGTTTCTTAGGCGTCATTACGAAAACGTGGGCTTCTTCTTTTTCCAGCCATGCTTTGAACTCTTCGGCAAACTTTTGCTCTTCAGGGTTAGTTGGAGTCAGAACATAGGCTTTGTGTTTGACACCATTGCTTCCTGGTCCAAAAACCGGGTGCGTACCCAAGACGGTGGCACCTTTGATGTACTGATGCATTGTCTTAACGGGAGCTTCCTTGATTGAGGCAATATCCATGACCACTTGTCCCTCATGCAAGACAGGACCAATGGTTTTGGCTATTTCTTCGATAGCGTTTATAGATACACACAGGTAAATTTGGTCAGCGTCAGAAACGGCTTCTTGGAAGTTTGTGGTTAAATCAATAGGTAACTCGCTAAGTTCTATAAGTTTGTCTTTTTTTCTATCTGCTAATACCACATCGTAATCTTTGGAGAGAAAAAACTTGGCGAACCAAACGCCCATTTTCCCTGCGCCGATTACGGCAATCCTCATTGAGCCGCCTCGCAGATTCTATCTAGACCTTCTTCTATTTGGTCGTCTGGAACTGTCAAACTGATACGGAAATGTTCGCGATAGTCTCCGAAAGATGAGCCGGGAGCCACCGCTACCCCTTTGTCTAATAGGTCTAAAGTAAATTTGTCGCCGTCTAACCCCGATAGCTTGGGAAAAACGTAGAAGGGCGCTTCAGGCTTAGTAAATTTGAAACCTGCCGCTGAAAGTTTGGTGCTTGCTAGATCTGCACGCCGTTGGTACTTAGCTTTAATGGCAGACGCTATCTGTTTGTGAAGCTCTAGGCCTTTGAGTGCAGCGTCTTGGATGAAGACAGGTATGTTGTTGATTGTGATCTGGTTGAGTTTAGTTACGTTGTCGATGAACATCTTGTTCGCTACCAGGTAGCCGATGCGCCAACCTGTCATGCTGAAGGTCTTTGAGAAACCATTGGAGAGGATGTGTTTGCATTCACCTTCATAGTCGAGGATGCTTTTGGTTTTCACAAAGCTTATTGCCCCATAAACTTCATCGGAGAGAATGGTGACGCCTTTCTTGTTGGCCAATTCAACAATACCGTCTAAGGTTTTTGCGTCTATGACTTTGCTTGTAGGGTTGTTTGGGTTATTGAGAATAATCATCTTTGTTTCTTTGTCAATCAAACATTCAAGCTCGGCGAGGTCAATTTTCCAACCATTTTCCATTTCGGTGCGTAATAGCTTGGTTTTAGCGCCGAAGCTCTTTGCGATTAAGTCGTAAGCTGTCCAGTATGGCGTGGGGATGATTACGTTACCGCCGTTTTTTAGCATCAAAAACATCGTAGCGAAAATGGCCCATTTTGAACCAGGTGTAATCACTACGTTTTCTGCTTCAACTCCGTGTTCCTCAGCAATTTTCTGTCGTAGCTTGAGCTCGCCGTATGAGGAGGAATACTTGGTTTTGCCTGCCTTCATCGAAGTATAGGCGGCTTCCACTATTTCTGGAGGCGTAGCTATGTCTGGGTCGCCGAGGTTTAAACGAATTATTTTTTTTCCTTCATTTTCCAGTTTGAGGGCTTTCTCGTTTATTTCGTAGAGCATTTGTTGACTCCCTGTTAAGAGTTCTTTATTCTTGAACGGCACTGCACATATTAACTATTTCGCGGTAAACTGTTTCAATTTGACCCCTACTTAAGCCAAACTTGGCAGCTTTCTCGCTGATTCTCGTATATACTTCATTCTCCCGGGAGACATCTCGAACGGGTTTGTCCTGTTTTTTCTTGGCTTCTCCGATTGCTTTGCAAACCTTGACCCGTTCACAAAGAGCAGCCAAGATTTGGTCGTCGATTGTATCTACTCGTTTTCTTAGCTTGGGGATTTCATCCATGTATTTAGTGCTCCTTGAGGACTTTCGGTAAGTAGCCTGCGCGGATCATGTGGTCGGCTAGGGCTATGGCGACTGCCGCTTCGATGGCGGGCACGGCTTTGGGAACTACGCAGGGGTCGTGTCTTCCCTTTATGCTTATGGCTGCATTCTCCATCGAGGCGAGGTTAACAGTTTTCTGTTCTTTAGCAATTGACGGCGTTGGCTTAATTGCTACTTTAATCATGATGGGCATGCCGCTGGATAAGCCGCCTAAAATGCCGCCTGCATGCTCCGTTGAGGTGATAACTTTGCCGTTCTTTAGAAGGAAAGAATCGTTATTCTGTGAACCAGTCAACTCTGCAGCCCTGAACCCAGCTCCAAACTCGACACCTTTCACCGCGGGAACAGCAAACACTGCCTTAGCTAAATCAGCATCCAACGAATCAAATAGCGGTTCTCCAATTCCCGGGGGCATGTTAAGCGCAATGCATTCGATGACGCCGCCAAGGCTCTCGCCTTCTTTTCGCGCTTTGATTATCGCTTCCTCCATCTTCTCGGCGCAGGCCAAGTCGGGGCATCTAGTTGCAGCCGCATTTTTGTTTTTGCGTATTTCTGCAGCACTAAATTTCTTGTCAGTTTTGATTTTACTAATCGATCGTGTGTAAGCTAATACGTCAATGTCATATCTGCCGAGTAGCTTCTTTGCTATTATGCCAGCCATAATCAGGGCGACTGTAACTCTTCCTGAGAAGCGTCCTCCACCTCGGTAATCGTTAAAGCCGCCGTATCTTACTCGTGCTGGGTAATCGGAGTGCCCTGGTCTTGGCAGGTCTTTTGTGGTTTCGTAGTCGCTGGATTGGGTTTTTTTGTTTTCAACCATCAAAGCGATGGGTGCGCCTGTGGTTAATCCGTTGAAGACACCTGAGAGGATTCGGGCTTCGTCTTTTTCAACCCTTGCGGACACTATCATGGGTTCGGCTGGAACCCTGNNATCAAGCTCTTCTTGAAAATCGGCNTCNGAAAGTGGCAAGCCTGCNGGGCAACCATCCACGACTACGCCGATGACTTTGCCGTGGCTTTCGCCAAACGTTGTAACTTTTAGTTCTTTACCTATCGAATTTCCCGCCAATTAATTCAGCTCCTAACTGTTTTAGATGAGTAAAGAACTGCGGATAAGACTTTCTGACACACTCTGCGTTTTGGATTGTGGTTTCTCCGTCTGCAATCAAACCTGCAAGGGTGCATGCCATAGCGATTCGATGATCGTTATGTGGATTTATAACTGCACCGTGTAAAGGTGAACCGCCTTCTATTATTAAGCCGTCGTCGTTGATGGTGATTTGTGCACCCATCTTTGATAATTCAAGGTAAAGCGATTCGAGACGATCGGATTCCTTAAGTCTAAGCCTGTGAGCACCAAAAATGTGAGAAGTACCCTTTGCGTAGCATGCTAGAATAGCTATAGCTGGGACAAGGTCTGGAATGTTCTTGGCGTCAACTTCTATGGGTTCGAGGAAGTTGCCTGCACCTTCAATCTCAATACTATTTTCGCAGACTTTCCCGTTGACACCCATGTTCTTTAGGATGACCATGATTGCTTTGTCGCCTTGAACGATGCGGTAGTCGAGGTTGTTTATTTGGACTTTAGAAGAAGTTATTGCTGCTGCAGCTAAGAGGAAAGCGGCTGACGAAAAATCGCCTGGAACTCTGCCGTTTGAGGGCGTGTAGAACTGCCCAGCGGGAATATGAATGTGATTTTCGTGTGCAGGCACCTTAACTCCGTGCTCGACAAGAACAGCCTGAGTCATCTTGACATAATCCGATGACTCCAACTGGGAAGTAATCATTATTTCCGTATCTACATCAGCCATTGGACAAGCAAACATCAAACCAGAAATAAATTGTGAACTTATGTTGCCGGCAATAGAGGTCTCGCCCCCAGCAATTCCGCCGCCAGACACAAAAACAGCATCTTTGCCGCCAAGCTTGCCGGAATCTACTTTAACACCAAGTTCCCTGAGACTTGCCAGCAAAGGCTCCACAGGTCGCTTCTCAAAGGATCCTCGAAACACCAACGTCGAAGAGCCAGATGCCAACGCAGCTACGGGAATCATGAAACGCAGCGTAGCCCCAGATTCACCGCAATCAACCGGCTCTTTTGCGCCCTTAAGAGGAACTGTACCCTCAACGGACCAGCAGCCTTCGGCAACCTTCACTTTTGCGCCAAGAGCACTAACAGCTCTAAGAGTGGCTTCTGTGTCCTCCGACAAAAGGGGATTTGATATTTTTGAGGTGCCATTGGCGAGAGCAGAAGCTATGACCATTCTCTGTGTATATGACTTAGATGGCGAGGCACAAACTTGACCACTTAGTTTTCCAGTTTTTTTAACGATTACATCTACCATTGTTATAGCACCTTTGCCTTCTCGCAGTTCAAATGCGCCATCAGAATGTCGCCCTCGTATCTCTGTAAGGCAGCCTTAACTGAATCGAGCTTGTCATTTGGAACCACTGTGGAGACGGCAGGTCCTTTCCCGCAAAGCCCCGCAGCCAAGGCTCCAGCAACTAAAGCGTCAACTGCGATTGTTGTGTTGAGATTTTGGGCTGAAGAATAAATTAGGCCGTTTAGAGTTAACGCTTCCCAGATTTTGCCTTCCAAAGCTTTCTCATAGGCGATTTGGACTAATGGTTTAACGGTTTGTAATCTGGTTATGTTGGAGTCGATTGTGTATGCTTTTTGGGGTGGCACATGAAAGAGCACCGTTAAGTCTTCAGGTAACGGTAACTGCTTGATTATTTCCCGGTTCAGATTATCAGTTATTACTACACCGCCAAAGTAGGAAGCGCATGAATCATCAAAGGCGCCCGTAACTGTTACTTTGGCATCAAAAGAGGCTTCAACTCCGATTTTGACGATCTCCAGGTCATCGAGCTTTTTATGCAGTGCCGCTGTGGCTGCGAGAGCTGTGGCGTTTGCAGCTGCACTACTGCTCTTTAGACCTTTAGCTATAGGAATGTTTGAATTGGTCTTGATTTTTGCGCCAAAACTCTTCTCTAAACTAAACCTTTGCAGAACTCTAGTAACTGTTTTTTTTATAAGGAGCGTGTTTTCTTTGGGATCAGAGACAACCTCTGCCTCAATTATCCCTGGTTCGTTAGTTAGTTTGACTTCGGCTTTAGTCCACAAATTAACTCCAAAAGCTGCACCCTTTCCTAGAGCAATCGCATTGACGATGGTTGCAGCTCCATGAGAGATAGCTGTAGCTTTCCCCACCAAAGTCTACACCTTCTGCAAATGGTTAAGCGCTGCCTGCCTCATGACTTCAATTGGCGCTGATTTCCCTGTCCAGAGTTCAAACGAAGCTGCTCCCTGATAAATCAACATCTCTACCCCACTCACCACTCTGGCACCTGCCGCCTTAGAGTCTTTGGCAAGTTTGGTTTCAAGCGGATTATAGACTATATCCATCACGGCTAGGTTAGAGCGGAGCAATTTTAATGGAACTGGGCTTTCTTCAGCTCTGGGTTTCATACCCACTGAGGTAGCGTTGATGAGTATGTCTGAGTCTTTGAGGTTGCTCTGGATGTCGGTTGGCGAAAGTGATCCTGTAGATATTTTCTTGTTAAAAGATTTTTCAAGTAATTTCGCGAGTGCTTGAGCTTGTTTTACAGTTCGGTTGAGAACTGCTAGTTCATCTGCTTCCTTAGCCATCGTGTAAGCTATGGCTCTTGCAGCCCCTCCAGCGCCGAGTAACAGAACTTTTCTGCCCTTGAGTTCGACACCGTTTTCTTTAAGTGCCTTAAGGGCGCCAACGCCGTCTGTGTTGAAACCGAACAATAGGTTTTCCTTGTTGAGAACCGTGTTAACAGAGTTTACGATTTGGGCTGAAAGATCTACCCTGTCAAGGTGTTTGATAATTGTGCTTTTGTGCGGCATCGTTATGTTTAAGCCACGTATGTTTAGCGCTCGCATACCGTTTACCGCGCTCTCTACTTGTGCAGGTTTGACTCTAAACGCTAAGAACACATAATCAAGTCTGAGGGTTTCGAACGCTGCATTATGCATTAGGGGACTCAGCGTGTGCTCTATAGGTTCGCCGATTACTCCGCAAACACGCGTCTTCCCCGTTATAGTCAATGCTTAATCCCCAATAGACTGTAAGCAGTCCTCATTTCACTTATATTCATCTGTCCTGAGGCGGTTTCACTTTCTTGCTCAAGCGAAGCGAAGGTGAAGTATGCGCCAAAAGCTGGTGAGAGGAGCCTTGAGGTTTTGCCGTGTTCGCCCATGCAGAAGCAGACCAACTTGACTTTGGCTGAGGCAAAAGAAACAAAGCTCAGGATAGGTAGGTTGTCTTCGATTTGTTTTGCAGTGAGCACGATTTTGCAGATGCTGGCTTCGCTGGCTATTTGTTCGTCCAATATTTTTTCCATCACGGAAACAGTCAGGATGCCGTCGAATTTATGGTATGAGATAATTGGTTTCACATTCAAGTTTTTTATTTTAGCGACCGTTTCAGATCGTTTTGAGCTTGAATAGTCAACATCTACATATTCGAAGCCGCTTTTGGCGGCGTTTAGCAGTGTCCGTTGACGATCGGTTTCTGTTCCCGAAAAGAATCCATGTTCAGTTTTGAGTTTGTTTGTGGCAATTAAAGGTAACTTGGTACTCTTGACGAGTTGTTTGAGATTCCGGGACTCCTCAAGACAATCAAGCCTTACCTCGATTAGGTCTGCTTTGGCGTTCTCTGCCTTCTCAATTAGCCCTAGAGCTTCAGCGTTGTTTTTTGGTAATATGGAAACACAGATTCTCAAGGTCACTTTTCAATCACCGTTTCTTCGGGCACAGATATACCGAAGTGTCTTCCTCCCTTCGCCGCTAAATGCACGAGAACTTCATCACCAGGTTTTAGTTCGGTTACTGGTTTGGAAGCTTTGGGGGTGACAAGGCGGATGGTTTCTGCATTTTGAAGAATAGTCTTTATTTTGATTTTGTCTGCTTGAGCTTCGATAAGGGTTAGGGGACGGAACTCGATTTTGGATCGTCCTAAGTTCGTTATTCGGACCTTGCCTTCCCTACTAACGATTAAGACTTCGTCCCCAGCTTTAAGTTCCGAGAGGTACCGTGTACCCTGGAGGGAGGTGAGGGTGTAGTGGGATGCTGGTCCAGCGTTCACGCGGAAAGGTCTGGATTGTACATAGGGGTTTTCGTTGACTTCGGCTTCCACAAGGAAGAACCCTGCGGATTGGCATCCGACAAGCATGCCTTCGCCCGGAGCCATCAAATCAACGGTGTCAACGCATACTCGTGCACCTGAACCTATGGGTTTGATGGATAAGATTTTGGCTGAGATCAAAGCCATTTTTGGCATTTGATTCTTGACGATTTTAATCGTTTTTTCCAACTCATTTGCGTTTGAGGTCTTTAGCAAAACGCCGTCTGTTCCAAGTTCAAGCGCTTCTAAAACCACCTTAGCATCCTCAGCAGTAGAAACTTCAGCAATTAGGGTACTTTTTCCTCTACCTTTAGCTATCAGGTTTTCAAGCGGAATTACCCGCCAATCTTGACAGTTAATGATAACGTAGTCAACACCAAGTTCAGCAGCTTTCGCTGCTCTGTTCTCGTCTTCTTTACCCTGAATTACCACTCTCATTACTGTTTTTTTGCCCTCTTTTCTTAGCTGAGCAATTCTTTTCGCGGTCAAATCGGTAAGAAAAAAAAGTTCAATTTTTCTCTGACTGTTACTGGCCTGGTCACCATTCAAAATGACATCTACGTTTTCATGGGCAAGACTAAGCAAACCATCCTTTTCCTGAGGCAAAGCATCTTGGGGGATTTCAAGCCAGAGTTCTTTCAACGTTTTTCACCGAAAATCTTAAGCGCCTGCTCAACAGATGCACCTTTATGCACGATGGCGGAAAGCGCTTTTGTTATTTGTGTTGGACTGTCACATTGAAACACATTTCTCCCAATGGAAAGTCCTGCTGCACCTGCTTTCAAGGCATCACTTGTGGTTTGAAGCACTTCTTGTAAAGATTTGCATTTTGGTCCACCCGCGATGACAACTGGGACGGGGCAACCTTCGATTACTGCTTTGAAGGTTTCGATGTTGCCTGTGTAGTTTGTTTTAATGATGTCAGCGCCGAGTTCTGCTCCGATTCTAGCGGCGTGAGCTACAACTTCGGGTTCGTGTTCGTTTGGGATTTTTGGTCCACGCGGGTACATCATTGCTAAGAGGGGTAAGCCGAAGGCTTCACAGTCCTCAGCAACTTTGCCCAGGGTCTGGAGCATTTTGTCCTCGTCTTGTGCACCAACGTTCACGTGCACTGAGACTGCATCTGCTCCGATGCGTATAGCTTCCTGAACGCTGCATACTTGGACTTTTGAGTTTATGTTGGGGCTAAGGTTTGTCATGCCTGACAACATAACGATTAATCCTGCGTTTCCATTATTGACGCGTTTGGCGATGCCTTTGTGGACAAGGATTGCATCAACTCCACCTTTGACAAGCTGGTCCGTTATGGTTTGCATGTTAGTTATGCCTTGGATTGGTCCCACGGTAACACCGTGATCCATGGGCACGATTACTGTGCGGTTATCTTGCTGCAAGATTCTTCTTAGTCTGCGTGTTTTGCCTTCATTCATACTTTTCCCACCTTAACGTTGTTGAGTGAGTTTTTAATTAACTTTAATGCTTTCTCTTTCTCGTTCCAATCTACAAACAGCAAAATGCTGGAAGTGATGGTCAGAATGCCTGAGATGTTTATTCCGTTAACTCTTAGGTCTTCGCTGATTTTGCCGATAATACCGTGCGTTTCCTCCAAGCCCACACCGCTGGTTTTTATGAAGACAAGGTCTTTTTTTACTGCCATAGCTATGGTTTCTTTGTTGCTAATAGTTATGTTGTGGATTTGGTTGAAGAGCGCATCGATGTTTTTCTCCTGGGGTACATAGAGGATTATTGAGTTAGTATTCATGGACATGCCAAGCAAAAGCGAGTTTTCTTTGACTTTCTCAATCATCTCAGTGATGACCTCGGGATTTGCAGATATACCGTTTCCAACTACCGTGATTTCTGTTACAGGGGTTGGATGAGCGATTTCCGCATCGAGTTCACTGATTAATCCACCAGTAATTAGTGTACCTGCATGACTTAAGTCGCCATGGGCGTTGCTAATGACTTTGACATCGATGCCTTTTGGTTTGTATTTTAGGGCTTTGCTATGTATGAATTTTGCACCTGAATCCGCCAAGCCAACGAGCGTGTTTACATCTATTGTTGGGAGCAGTTTAGGTGAGACGATGATTTTTGGGTCGCTAGACATTATGCCATTTGCGTCAGTTACCAAGACAACTTGGTTTGCGTTTATTCCCTGTGCCAGCAGGAATGCAGTTGTGTCGCTTCCTCCTCTGCCCAAAGTGGTGATTTTGCCGTCTTTGGTTTTGCCCACGAAACCAGCGATTACAGGTATTGTGCCTTTTTGGATGAGTGGAAGAATGTATTCCTTAATGTTTTTCTCACATTCCTTAACGATTGGGTTAGCGTTCTGGAACAAGTCGTCAGTTACAATTGGCCATTTACTGTCCATAGGGTCGAAGTAGCATGCATCAACACCATTGTTCCGAAGAGCGGTAGCAAAGATGCGTACGCTCGTACGTTCACCCATAGAAAGGATGTCGTCTAACTCATGTTTGGATAGTTTTCCATTCGAGGTGTTCTTTGCGGTGCTCATGAGAACATCGGTTGTTTTTCCCATGGCGGAGACAACTACAGCGATTTTTGTGCCTTTCTTGGCTTCGTTCACAACTGCCATAACGGCTTTTAAGAGTCTCTCGTGGTCAGATAGGCTAGAACCGCCAAATTTAACGACAATGGTTTGATTAGAGGTAAGTTTTGGCATTTGTTTTTACACCCGTGTTTTGCCCAGAACTTTTCTTAAAAATTTTTTCAGTCCTGGGCTTAAGGAAAATAGTAATAATAAAAGCAGTAGTCGAAGCTCTGGAACGGCGCTGCATTGCCTATGGCTATTTTTTCTGCTTTGAACATTGTGCTTCGAAACCTGTTGAATGTTTCATGTCGCTGAAAATATAAGCGTTTCGGATTCAGGCTACAGTTTAACTAGGTTCTAATTGTCTAGCCTACCTTGTTTGTCGATTTGAAGGCAAATTTGGAGCCAAATAGAATAACCTAACCAGAATCGTAAAGCGGTCGACATAATGTTTTCAGGGTTCTACCTTGATTATCTGCGGAATTTTTCCAGCTGTGCCAACCTGCCCCT
>JGI20214J14112_1000104_pt1 | contig 11967 bp, 13 predicted proteins | sample WetSurMetagenome_FD_14112 | JGI IMG/M metagenome (IMG submission 14112)
TATCGCAGGTTTATTTTGTACTCTTAAAGGATAAGATTGAGTCGATGGAAATAGGTTGATGCAGCACACCCTGCTCGGTGATAATCGCGGTGACAAGGTTCATGGGAGTTGCGTCAAACGCATAATTTTTCACCAGGGCAGAGTCAGGAACAAATACCCGGCAGCCCATTGTCGTCACCTCATCCTTGCTACGTTCTTCGATGATTACATCCTTTTCCGAATTCCGGTTATCAAATGTCGAAACGGGTGCGGCAACATAGAAAGGAATGTTGTGGTGGCGGGCACAGACCGCATGCATATAGGTGCCAATTTTGTTAAAGACTGCATCGCGGGTGATGCGATCTGCACCTACGATAACAGCATCAATAGCGCCGGTACGCATAAGGTGTGCTGCGGAAGAATCAGTGATCACCGTTACATCAATTCCGTCACGGAGAAGTTCCCATGCAGTGAGTCGGGAACCCTGAAGTAACGGACGGGTTTCACATGCGATTACACTAATCTGTTTACCCCCTTTTATTGCAGAACGAATCACACCCAGTGCCGTACCCCATGAAGAACACGCCAGTGAGCCGGCATTACAATGGGTAAGAACTGTACATATGTCAGGAAGAAGCACAACGCCGTTTTCGCCAATCATGTGGCAACATGCAGTATCTTCTCTCGCGATTGCTTCCGCTTCCGCGAGAGCAATCCTGCGTACAGAAGAAATTTCCTGAACATGTTCAATTTTTGAGAGCACCCGGTCAATTCCCCAGCCAAGGTTGATCGCAGTCGGGCGGGTTGCCCTCAGGATCTCCGCATCTTTATGCACATCAGTAAAAAATGCATGCAGTTCGTTTTTCTGGCAGATGTGGGCTGAGAGCGCAATGCCGTAAGCCCCCGCAACACCAAGCGCGGGGGCACCCCGTATCTCAAGCCTTTTAATTGCTGTTGCCAGATGCACGATACTTCGGCATTCAACAATGGTGTATCTCTCCGGAAGGAGTGTCTGGTCAATATAGCAGAGACTTTCAGTCCCTGTATCCCACCAGAGGGTGGCAGTCTCTTTCACACCGACCGCGTCCTGATTGCATCCATATATGCACGCATTGATGCAGATCCTCCGGATGCAACGCTGTCCGGGATGTCTCTCGGTGCTGTTGCGGTACCTGCAACATAGATCCCCGGGCGCAACGTGGCGACAGTATCTACAGCATCATGCAATGGTTTGATAAACCCGGTATCTTCGAGCGGGATACCGAATCGTTCTGCAATCTGCCCGGTCTTTTCTGCCGGCCCGATACCAACTGATAGCACGACAAGATCGGGATGGAGCACCTGAACTTCTGAAGTTTCAGAATTTTCAACCTGCAGGGTCATGCCATTACGGTCAGCAAGCACATCAGAAGGCAATCCCCTAAGGAATCTGACCCCCAGTGCTTTTGCCCTTTCATAATATTCCTCGTACCCCTTGCCGTAGGACCTTATGTCAATATAGCAGATGATTATTTCAGTTTCAGGATTTTTTTCCTTGATCAGTATCGCATTTTTTATCGCCTGCATGCAACAGACGCAGGAACAGTACGGGCGTTTAATGGTCATATCCCGGGAACCTACGCACTGGATGAAGACTATGGTCTTTGGTGCCTGACCATCGCTCAGACGTTTGATTTTTCCGGCAGTAGGCCCGCTTGCGTTTAACATGCGTTCCAGCTCGAGGCTTGTAATCACATTGGGGAGAAGAAGGTGACCGAACTGCGGTTTGTTCTTTGCATCGAACACTCCATAACCTGTGCTGATCACGATGCTTGCTGCATGAATGTGGATCTCCTTTGGGGCGTCCTCATGGAGAACAGAACCTGGTCCGCAGGCGTCGTAGCAGAGTCCGCATTCAATACAGTGTTCCGGGTCTTTTATTACTATGTCCGGAACAGACTGGGGCTGAGGTTTATAGATAGCTTTACGGATACCAATTCCTGCATCGAAGCGGTTGTACACTTCAACAGGGCAGATCTGAATGCAGTCACCACACCCGTTACAGGTTGATTCGTCCACGTATCGTGGATATTTTTTAATAGTTACGGAAAAATTACCCACCGATCCTTCAATATTTTCAACTTCTGAACAGGTGTAAAGGGTAATATTGGGGTGACGCTGCACGTCAACCATTTTTGGGGAGAGGATGCACATCGAGCAATCGTTTGTCGGAAATGTTTTATCCAACTGTGCCATATGCCCGCCGATTGATGGTTCACGCTCAATAAGGTGCACATGGATACCGTGATCGGCAATATCCAGAGCAGCCTGTATTCCAGCTATGCCCGCACCTATGACAACGACATCACCCATGGCAGACATACTCCTTAGCAAGTTCGACGTAAGAAGACGCATTATTGAGGATTTGCTGCTGCTGGACCTCATCAGCCAGTTTGACAATTTTGCCAGGCACTCCGACAACTACAGAGTTCGGCGGGATATCCTTACCTTCCGTGATTACTGCACCTGCTCCGATGATTGATCCATCTCCTATTCTGGCACCATTGATGATGATCGCACCCATACCGACAAGCACACGATTGCCAATCGTGCAGCCATGCAGGATCGCCCCATGTCCTACTGATACGTCATGACCAATGGTGACAGGAAACCCCTTGCTCGTGTGCACTACGCAATTATCCTGAATATTCGACCTGTCCCCGATAACAATCCTGTCCCTGTCAGCCCGGATAACAGCGCCAAACCATATTCCTACCTGTTTTCCGATAGTGACATTGCCAACGACTGTTGCATTGCCGGCTACAAAAAGCGGCATGCCGGAGACCTGAACATCCATATGCATAATAACATAGGAAATTAAGAATCAAACTGTATGAAGGTTATGGTAGGGGGTACTTTTGATCCCCTTCACGACGGGCATAAACGCCTCCTAGCCCGCTCATTTGAAATTGCCGGTCCAGGTGGTAATGTGGTTATCGGTCTTACGAGTGATTCGTTTGCAAGCCACAAAATCCATCCAATACGGCCGTTTGCCTCACGGAAAGCAGATCTCGAGCGATACCTTTCCTCCGCTTTCCCTTCAGCCCAATGGTCTGTCGAACCACTGAATGATCGTTACGGTTCAGCCATTGATGCAGACTTTGACGCTCTTATCGTATCTGAAGAGACACTCAAAGTAGCTGTCGAGATCAATAAATTGCGGCGTGAAAAAGGACGAAAGAAGGTAGATATTCACCAGATAAGTTGTGTTCTTGCCGAGGATGGACGATGGATTTCAAGTACACGGATATACCGTGGTGAGATTGATGTTCACGGACACCTGCTAAAATGAACTTTTAAAAACTTGACTCATCATCCTTTAGCCCCCGCTCCCACCTGAAGATAGTGACGAAATTGTTTTTGGAGTATCTTATATGAGAAGCTACTCATGGCGTTGCTGGGAATATCCCTTGAACCAACGGAGGTAGCGTTTCTGTGACCCACTCGTTTTTTTTTGAAAAAAATAAGGGGTGTCAGGATATTATAGTAAATTCAGATGATATAACTGGTCAGGTCCTTTGAGATAACCCAGTCACAATAATAACAATGGAGCCCTTTTGGAAGCACATTAAATTTACTCTGGATAGGTTCGTTCGTATTGGAGATGCATCCCGGGTTGGGGCACCGGACAATCCCTACAATAAGTGTCGGGATCTCGACCCCCTTCTTTTCGCATACTTTAAAATTTCTTATGATATTGATGGTTGCGCGTGGAGAAATGAGTGCGATCCGGTCGACTTCCTCTTTTGAGAGTTCCCGGTTGGTAAGTTTGACGATATCCTTACACCCCATATTCCTGCTTGGAACATTGGTCGCGATCGAAAGAGCTTCCTGAGTTGTACCGGTGATTCCAAGAATCTTCACAACGTTGAGTGCCTCACCACCATCAATATGGTCGATCACTGTCCCGTTCTTGATCCGTCGTACAAGAAGCCCTTCATTTTCCGTTGTTTCGGTTTTCTTCATTGCATCACCCTCATGAGCATGGCCATCCGTACCGGAACCCCGTTCCGCGATTGTTCAAAATAACGTGCGTATGGTAATTCGTCAACTCTCGGGTCAATCTCATCCACCCTGGGGAGAGGATGGAGAATGATAAGATGGTTTCGTGCACCACAAAGAAGTTCCGGGGTGATGCGATAACTTGATGCAACGTTAAAGTAGGATGCCGAGTCAGGGAAACGCTCACGCTGGATGCGGGTGACATAAAGGACATCCACATTACTGATTACTCCATTAAGATCGTCATGTTCAACAATCTCCATTCCCTTATCTGAAAGCTCAGCTGCAAGGGTTGAAGGAAGTTCAAGTCCTTTTGGAGACATGGTATGCAGTCGTGCATCGTAAAGCGAGAGCGCGGATGCTAGTGAATGTGCGTGCGTCCGTATCTTAGGTCGCCGATAAGTGCTACATCAATTTTATCGATGGGCATTGACTGGCGGATAGTGTACAGATCGAGAAGGGTCTGGGAGGGGTGCTGACCTGCACCGTCCCCGGCATTGATCACCGGGACAGTGGAAAATTCAGCAGCAAGTCTTGCGGCTCCCTCTTTTGGGTGCCGGATCACGATCGCATCTGCATACCCGCTTACTACCCGGATCGTATCGGCAAGCGTCTCTCCCTTTGCTATAGAGCATGCTTCTATGCTTCCGACAGAAAGAGAGGTGCCCCCCAACCGTGCCATTGCTGATTCAAAAGACATCCTTGTCCTTGTGCTAGGCTCAAAGAAAAGTGTAGCAAGGATTTTTCCATACAGTGCATTTTTATCATATTTTTCACGATCTAATTGCCGCGCATGGTCCAACAGTTTGTCGATCTCTTTCCGATCAAAGTCCCCAATGGATATGAGATGTCGCGTTTTCATCCCTCCCGGTTCGTTTGTACGATAATTGGATGTTCCTGTTCTAATTACCTATCTTTTGGATGAGATGGCAGGATGGCATAATGAAATCCGGAAACATGAGCATATCCATGTTCTCCTACAGGAATGATATTTATCCGATCATTGCGCATTTTTATTGAAACAACCAGAATTTAATGGGTGAAAAGTGGTGCAAATACCTGTTGCGCGACCGGCCATTGGTCAGGATGAGATCTCTGCGGTTACTGCTGTGCTGGAATCAGGCATGCTGGCATCCGGAGAGCGTGTAGTGGAATTCGAGAAAAAATTTGCGGATTATTGCGGCACTACCCATGCAGTTGCGATAAATAATGGTACAGCGGCGCTCCATGCTGCGCTGCTGGCTGCGGATATCGGTCCTGGTGACGAAGTTATCGTCCCTTCGTTTACTTTTTTCGCTACTGCATCGGCTGTTTCCATGACCGGGGCAAAGCCGGTCTTTGTTGACGTGAACGAAAAGACCTTCTGCATCGACCCGTATCAGGTTGAGAACCATATAACCCCAAAGACAAAAGCGGTCATCGGAGTACATCTCTTTGGCCAGCCATTCGATATACAGGGAATAAAACAGGTCTGCGAATCACATAATCTTACATTAATCGAGGATGCTGCGCAGGCACAAGGTGCGATGTGGAACAGCGAAAAGGCCGGGGCAATGGGGCACATGGGCTGTTTCTCATTCTATGCTACAAAAAACATGACCACCGGTGAAGGGGGCATGGTTACAACCAGCGACAAGGCATTGAATGAACGCCTGCGCCTGCTCATCAACCATGGACAGAGCGAGAAATACCTCCATACCCGGATCGGGTATAATTACCGTCTGACCGACGTGGCTGCGGCGATTGGTCTTGTCCAGCTGAAAAAACTGGAGAAGTTCAACACACGTCGCCGGAAAAACGCAGAGTATTTTGACACTCATATCTCCGTCAAGGGGCTCACCACTCCGGTTGTTGCACAGGGTATGCATCATGTATATCACCAGTACGTGGTCCGCCTGACTGATGAATTTCCCCTGAAGCGAGCTGATTTTATGGAATATCTTAAGGTAAAAGGGATCGGAACGGCGGTGCACTACCCTATACCGATCCACCACCAGCCGGTCTATGCCCGTGCTAACGAACCCGATTCCTGTCCAATATCTACCAGTCTGGCAACATCCGTGTTGAGTATCCCAGTTCACCCGTTGCTTGACCAGAAAGAGCTTGCTTATATCTGTGATGCCATCAACCGGGTGAACTGAATGGATGTTGGTGTAATCGGTGTCGGAGCAATGGGAAAAAACCATGTCCGCGTGTATTCAGAATTAAAAAGTGTGGATTCATTGGGTATTTATGATGTGAATGCCCCGGCTGCAAAAGCCCTTGGTGAAAAACACGATGCAACCGTGTATGAATCGATCAGCGAACTTCTTGATAATGTGGAGGCAGTCAGCGTTGTTGTGCCGACGCAATTCCACGCAGGGGTAGTCGGGCAGGTTTTTGCGAAGAAAAAATCTGTACTCATTGAAAAACCAATCTGTGCAACAGCTGAACAAGCCAAGCAGCTGATGAAAACAGCACCGGAAGGAATTACCATTGGTGTAGGGCATATTGAACGGTTCAACCCGATCGTTTCCGAGATTAAAAAAATCGTCAAACACCCCCTGTATATGGAGTTCAAACGGCACAATCCCGCATCGGCACGGATAACCGGAAGTTCCGTTGTTGAAGACCTGATGATTCATGATATTGATATCCTCCTGAATGTATTTTTCCCGGATCCCAGCGATATTCACAGCGTTGGCAATGCGGATGTAATGAGTGTTCTGATGAACTGCAATGACATTCCCGTTTCTCTGTCAGCAAGCCGAAAAGCATCAAAAAAGATCCGGCAATTTTATGTCGAGGACGAAGAGTTCACCATTGAAGGTAATTTCATGACTCAGGAAGTTACTATCCACCGCAAACCCGGTCAGTACCATGTCGAAGCGGAACGATACGTTCAGGAAAATATCATCGAAAAAGTCATGGTCAACACTGTCGAACCGCTGAAACGAGAACTGGAAACGTTTATCGACTGCGTAGACAAGAACCAGCCGTTCCTTATCCCTCCACAACAGGCAATCCGTAACCTTGAATTCTGTGAAAAAATCAGTTCTGCCATGTGAATCGGGAAGTGAATGTGACAATGACACTTGACATATTGATACGGAAACGAGGGCCTATTAAAAAGATAGGTGTTCTCGGTATGGGGTATGTGGGGATTCCTGCAGCAGCCCTCTTTGCAGATTCTCCTGCATTTGATTTTGTCTACGGGTTCCAGCGGGACTCNTCCTCATCAGGTTANAAAATCGCCATGCTNAACCGTGGTGAAAGTCCNCTCAAAGGCGAAGAGCCGGGGCTTGAAGATCTGTTGCAGAAAGTNACTGCAGCACAAAAGTTTGTCTGCACTTCTGATTTCTCNAAGATCGCAGAACTCGACGCTGTCACTCTTTCGATCCAGACGCCGTTTCTGAACAAGGAAGATTTGCTNCCGGATTTCTCTGCCCTNATGGAGGGAATAAAGAATGTGGGCCTGTATCTCAAGCCCGGAATGCTTGTAGTACTGGAATCAACCATCACTCCCGGGACGACTATTGGGATCGCCCGGGAGCTCCTAGAAAAGGAGTCCGGTCTCAAGGCGGGTATTGATTTCGCTCTTGCACATGCACCCGAACGGGTGATGGTAGGAAGACTGCTGCGGAATATCCGGGAACATGATCGAATTGTGGGTGGAATTGACAAGATAAGTACCCAAAGGGCCACTGAACTGTATTCCCCCGTATTGACCCAGGGAAAAGTAATACCCATGTCAGCAACCGCCGCTGAAGTGACTAAGACTGCAGAAAATACCTTCCGTGATCTCCAGCTGGCTGCGATAAACGAGCTTGCCCTCTATTGCGAGGCGATGGGGATTAATGTTTACGATGTCCGGACTGGTATCGACAGCCTCAAGGGAGAGGGGATTACGAGAGCGATGCTCTGGCCGGGTGCAGGTGTCGGGGGACACTGCCTGACAAAGGATACTTACCATCTTGAACGGGGTGTACAGGTTCTTGGGAAGAACCTGCTGGATTACCCGGCAAACGAGCCGTCTCTCTATGTGCTTGCACGACACATCAATGATTTCATGCCCACTCATATGTTTCATCTCACTCTGGATGCCCTGAAAAGATCAGGACGATCTCCCAAAGGAGCAAAGGTTGCAATTCTTGGTTGGGCATTTCTCGCTAATTCTGATGATACACGGAATACTCCTGCAGAACCTTACCGTGATAACCTGATTCAGTCAGGTGCAACGGCGAAAGTTCATGATCCCTATGTTGAGGGGTATTCAGGTGTTCCTATCCTTAAGGACATTGATGACGCGATGAAAGGTGCGGATGCCATTGTGATCTTTGCCGGGCACCGCCAATATAAAAATCTAGACCCGGTGGAGATCAGGAAACTTACTGGAAAGGTGCATCCGGTGATTATCGATGGACGAAATATCATAGATCCTGATTCCTTTATAAATCAGGGATTTATTTACAAAGGAATTGGAAGAGGTGACAAAAATAACCACCAGATAACCTCATAAAAATTCTTTTATTTCCGTACGATCGTGACGTATCCCGAATGGCAAACACTTGTGGAAGGCCGTGTTCCCCGCTTCGACCGGGTCATCTCCCGCCCGATCAACTCGTGGGTGTGAATCTCAGAAAACCTCCCGGATGCGGCATCAACTACAATTGCCATCTGCTCTAAAAACGGGGTATAGCACGCAAGATATCCTCCATAGTTAAGAAGGGACCATGCATGTTCGATATGTTCTGGCTGGATTTGCATATCGAGATGAACAACATCAAACAACCCCTCAGCAGCAAGGAAATCTGCAGCAAACGTTTCAACATTTTTCAGCTTTGCCTCGGTGATGTTTTTCTGTGCAAGTGCGGAGAACTCAGGACGCACCTCATACGTTTTGACAGTTTTTGCCACTCCCCCAAAGTAAATCGCTGCAATCCCGCTGCCGGTACCTGCATCGAGTACATCATCGTTATGATTCATGCCAGTGTACGCGATCACAAGACCAATATCCTTGGGCAACATGGGTGCACCTGATCGTTTTCCGTAGGTGAAAAAGTCGGTTGGCCGGGGTATACGAACCGTGAACTTCGATCCGTTATGGGTGGTCAGGAGGTCCCCTCCGGCTCCACCCACGAGCGATGCCAGATCAATCTGTCCTTTATCGGTTGAGAGCGTGCCCGGTCCGGCTTTGACAAAAAATTCCCTGCCTTCGCCAATGAGAAGTACACGATCGCCCGGTTCGATCATGAGCTGGAGAGGAGCATGATCGCTTCTGCGATATCTCCTTTTGTCGCAACCAAAGCCTCTTTTGCCCTCTCCTCAGAGACGTTTGCCTGGGCAGCCACCATGGTGATATCCTCTTTGAGGATATCGGGTACTGCTGGTTCAAACCGGATATCGCCGATGACCTGGTACGTTGTGGTACCCTGCATGGTCATCGCTGAAACCTCTGCTGAATCGAAGATATAATTGCCCTTTGGTGTCTTGATGACAATACTCTGCACGTCTTCAATCTGCTCGACCTGCATGCCGAGCTTCTTCATCATCGCCTTCATCTGGCGTGGATTGATATTTCCCGGAAGCATTTTTCTCACTACCCTGCCGTACTCTTACTGCTACTCCATAATTAAATGCAAGCATCTCCGCGCCTGAGACCACCGCAGACCCACAGGCTATCAACCGGTCATTTCCTGCTACTACGAGCACATCATCCCCCGCGCGGATTGCCTGATCTGCTGCTACAACATGTTTAGCGAAGGCATTCTTGCCTTGCGCCACAAACTCAGCTACATCATCACGGATAACTACACGGTATCCAGGTGCCGGAAGTATTGTCCTGAGACGTTTTGCCCCTTCGATTCCGAGTGTCAACCTGCCGTCAGAAGCCCGGACCGTTGCAAGGCGCATTCCCCTCAAAAAGGATTTGGCGTATTCTGCCCGTAGTTGAGAAGATGTAACTACATTCTTCGGGAAAAAGCCAAATGCCAACACCTCCGCCAAACTGGTAATCAGCAATTGTCTGGACTCGCCGCAGCGAACTGTTCTCCGAGTATCCTGTTGACACGATTCACAAACTCCTTTTCCGCTGTTTTGGGGATATATGCCCCCGCCGCGATCCTGTGCCCTCCTCCTCCTCCCCCATATTCTGCAGATGCGTCACTGAGTGCCTGCTGGAGATCGATACCCTTCTCTACTACCCTTTCATTTGTCCTCATCGAAACTTTCGTCAGATTAGTATCCTCGGGTACTTCACACATAACCAGAATAGGTTTTGTGCTGTTGAGTTTCGAGAGCGCCATACCGGCACCTATGCCCACAATCGTATCGGGATACCGCCCGCCAACGTGGATCCATTGCAGGTTTTCCATCTCTTTAACTCCGGTATCAATAATATACTGAAGCAGGTTGCGGATAATTGCCCGATGGTTGTTGAGCATATGTTCGGCATCACGGTACGCTACACCACGATCCCCACGGAGAATTGCGCCACCAACGTGAGGTTTTGACCATCGTCCACAGGCATTGAGCATTGTTGCATATTCCTGTGCATTCCGCAGCGGAGTCCTGGGGATTTCATCAGGGAACCCATATGTTTCTGCAAGGAGCCGTTCGACGGACTCCCCATTGGCGATTAATTGTTCGGCAAGTGCGGAGATGATGGTCCTTTTATCCTCCACCGGGATCTCTTCCCATACAAACCACCGTCCGTTTTCATGCTGTTGCCGGATCCCCAGTCGTTTTAGGAACTGCCGTGCACCTTCAACATTGTTGCTGATCCCTTTTATGAAAGGATCATCATTATACGCAAGCGAGAGGTGCATCGGGCGTGTTGCGGTTCCATAGCAGTTGAGATCCTTTTTCCGTACTTCAACCGATTGGTGCCGCATACCATCTTCAACGATAACGTCACGTGCCGGACCAACCAGCCCGCATTTTTCCCGTGCCATCATATCCCCGACATTGCCAATGATAGCGAGCTTGGCGAGATCAATGTTTATGGTATCCAGCTGTTTTGCCACAAAATAGGACACACCGGCAGCACTCATTCGCGAATGACCGTAAGGCAGGCAATTCACCTGAGTGTATTGCCGTTNACAGGGCTGACNTACATGGTGGTCGATGATCACGACTTCTTTTTCCNGTAACCCNCGATCAAAAAGAAGATTTTGCTGTCCGGCACCAAGATCGGCGAAAACTTTGAGTGATGTGTCAGACGGGANCTGAGGCATGGTTAATGGTTCAAGCTGCCGGACNAAAACGGACCTGACACCTATCCCTTGTCGGGAGATTGCCTGCGAAAGGATCGCCTCACACGCGATCCCATCTGCATCGATGTGGGAGATGATGGTTACTTCCGGNGATGCCGCGATCTGTTCTGCAGCTGCCTTGACATCATCACTAAAACCCATTGCCTAATATTTAGGGAGTTCATACACATGAAGTGTGCTCTAGAATGCAACCGGAACTGATTGAAGGGTTTCTGGAGACAGGTATCATCAGTCCTGCCAGAATGCATGCAGTAGATGTAAACGCGATAGCACTGGGTGTTACTGAGCTCCAGTTGATGGAGAGTGCGGGTTGTGCACTCGCTGATATGGCACGTACCCTCAGCCCCAACCGGGTTCTCATCCTTTGCGGTAAAGGTAACAATGGTGGTGACGGGATGGTGGCAGCCCGTCATCTCCAGCGTGGAGTCAACACAGATATCTGCTACCTCGATTCCGGGAAGAGAAGTGGGGCCTGTGAGAACCAGTTAGCAGTATTAAAACGCTGCCATGTTAACCTTCACCCGTTCCAATGCCGTGATGATCTTGTGGCATTGTGTTCCCTGTTTAAACATGCTGATGTAATTATCGATGCCCTGATCGGTATTGGCGCTACCGGGTCTCTAAAAGAGCCACTCTCTACCTGCGTCGAAATGGCGAATATTTCCACAGCGAAGATCATCTCTGCGGACGTTCC